>Ga0080064_1000534_pt1 | contig 97960 bp, 87 predicted proteins | sample Subgrocontami54m_FD_69260 | JGI IMG/M metagenome (GOLD analysis project Ga0080064, IMG submission 69260) | Subsurface groundwater microbial communities from S. Glens Falls, New York, USA - GMW46 contaminated, 5.4 m (SPADES assembly) (version 2) ...
TGACCTCACCCCACGAACTGGACAGCCGTCGGGTTTAGGATTTTGGTGTTTTGAAGCCCTGATTTATGGCTTTCGGCATACTCAGCCGGAGCCATGTTTTTAACGGAACTGTGTGGCCTGCAAGTATTATAGTCGATCCTCCAAACCTCAATTTTACGCTTTGCGTCCTCGATTGAAAAGAAAACGTTAGTGTTTAGACATTCGTCTCGTAATTTGCCGTTGAAGGACTCGATGAACGCGTTTTCAACGGGCTTCCCAGGCCGGATGAAGTCCAATCTCACGCTATTCTGATACGCCCACGAATCCATGGCTCTGGAGTAGAATTCCGTACCATTATCCACGGTGATGGAACCCGGCAGCTTGCGATTTAAAGCCGCCAGCTCTAGACCTCCGATGACCTTGCGGCCATCAAAGGAAAAATCCACCGCGATGATCGGACATTCACGACTGAACTTATCCACGATCGTAAGCATCCGGAATCTCCGGCCATTTTCCAGGCGGTCTTCCACGAAGTCCATGGTCCACTGCTCATTTACCGTCTCAGGAACTCCCAAAGGCACCCTCAAATGACTTGCCCGCTTGGTCTTCCTGCGAATCCGAAGCTGAAGCCCTAGAAGACGATACAACCGGTGAATCCGTTTGTGATTCACCTTCCAGCCTTCACGCCTTAAAAGCTCATAAAGCCGCATGTATCCAAAGCGGCACCTGGTCGCAGCAAGTTCTTTCAAGCGCAGAACCAGAGCAGTAGCGTCTTTGCCGTGAGCTTTGTAATAAAAACTCGCCGACCGAAGCCCGACAAGCCCACAGCAGCGCTTGATACTCGCCCGGTAATTCTGAACGAGCATCCGGACGGCCTCGCGCTTGGCGGCGGGCTTTAGAATTTTTTTGCGAGCACCTCCTGCAACATGTGCTTATCCAAAGACAGGTCAGCTACGAGTTTTTTAAGCTTACGATTCTCTTCCTCGAGAGCCCGTAGCCGCCGGAGCTCAGGCGTGCCCATTCCGGCAAACTTTTTCTTCCAACTGTAAAATGCCGGCTCTGAGACTCCCATTGTCCGGCAGACCTCGGCGGCGGACGTGCCTGATTCATGCTGTTTCAAAGCATAGGCGATCTGTTCTTCGGTGAAGCGCTTCTTCATGTTCTAACCCTCCTTTTGGAGGGCTTCAATTTACCGCAAAACTTAACCTGGGAGTAGTACAGTTTTTTGGGGGGAGGTCATAATCTGCTTTGTCTGGGACAATTAAACGTTCTAGTTTATTCTGCTTTTTGAGATACTCAATTAAGCAATAAAAATCTCCATCGCCACTTACGATGACGGCTTTTTCGTAGTTATTTATTTCGATCATCGAATGAAGGACTATTTCAGCATCCACATTTCCCTTTACCTTTCCGTTCTTTAGAATCAGAGTTGGTTTGAAAACCAGGACATAGCCATACTGTTGTAGGGCGGTATACATATTCTGTTGAGTAGGCACAAAACCGAGGAAAAGAAAGGCTTTTGTCACGCCATACTTATCCGCCAAAAATCTCCTAAATCTTTTGAAATCTAGCTTCCACCCAATTTCACGAATCGATAAATTGAGATTTTGGCTATCAATGAACGCAAAATTGTTTCTACTCATAAGTCTACCCGATCTGTATTTTTAGATTTGAGGCGTACGCTAGGCATTTATTGTCTCCCTTTTTGAGGGCAATATCTATAATCTCATTGTCTTTCAAGTTCTTGGTGTTCCGTCGAAAAGTAAACTCATCCGTATAGCGAAATAGGCGCTTTGCCGATACGTGGTGAAACGTCCCATAGACGCCTCGTTTGAGCAGAGCAAAGAACAATTCGGCAGTATTAGTGTAAGCCCTCCCTCGCACGTACTCGCCCACGCTGATTTCCACGGTGGCAAACGGGGCCATTGGGCCAACGGAGCTTCTCTAGGTAGGCCCTGGCGTCGTCTTTGGACATCTGGAGGATATCAACGAGGTTCATCATATCTTGACTACGCGAGAGCTATACTGTAAACTTTAATTGCTCAAGAAAAAGTGAGCCGAGTGGCCCGGTCTGGATGTCTATCCTTGGTAGGGGGGACAAACCAGCCGGGCCTTTTCATTGCCCTGCCTCGGGTATTTCCGCTCTTACACTAAACGCGCTTGAGCCACAGGGCCGCACAGGTAACTTCATATAACCTCCTGTGCCGACGGCGCACCATGCGCCGTAAATCAATTACGAATCTTAGAAATTTCCTCCGCTAGCTCTGAAGAGCGGTTAGCGCCTGTCGCCGTTAGAGCGTATTTTTTACCTCGGTGAAGTCCTCGCACAGTGACAAGACCGTTTCGCTCAAGAGCCAAGAGCATTTTATCGATCCTGAGCGTCTTGTAACCCGAGTGAATAAGCCCCCCCATCAATTGCCCCCCACCCACCTCATCCTCGCCAGTCATAATGCTATAACCACCAACGAGGGCCAGAAGCGCATCTTTGAGACGCTCGTCACCACCGGGGAGCCTGGCCGCGAGGTATACCTTGCCGTCCTTCGTCTTCCTATAAGCACCCGTTGAGGAGCCCGAGCTCTTTGGCGATTCGGCACTACCCTCGCCAATAGAAGGACGTTGTTCGGGTATATGTCCCTGTCTAACACTACTAATTGTGGGCTTCTTACCAAATACGTTCTCAAGCCACCAATTACGGGCCTCGGTAACGTCCGATAGGTCACCGTCAGCATCGAACTCCGTCGTAGTGAACTTCAATTTAAGTGTTTTCATGTTATATGTCCTCTATTACGCCATTAGGTTACCATAGAGACATTTATAATGCGAGCCCCTTTTTTCGATTTTTTTCGGTGGCCCTTCGGGGTAACTTGGGGGGGGTGTACGAGATCCTGCCTGTTTTGTAATCTACCTAAGTCCCAACTACATCCAATCGGAGCCACTTAGATTCGTCGTAGGCGGGCAGATCTTCGGGGCGTTGGGGCTCAAGATCGGCCAGGTCGGAAGCGTCAAAACCGAGCTCCGGACGGTCATAGACCCCCAGGATCTCGCGGCCTTTCAGGATAAACACATGCGGCACGCGCGTCCCGTCGCGCAGGAGGGCGGTCACCACATGGCCGTTCGGCAGAACGGGCGGGTAGGAGCCCAACTTCTTGGCCAGCGGATCGGGCAAGAGGCGCCGCTCGAGCGGGATCGCGGCCGTGCGGTAGCCGGGCACGTAGGTCTGCCGCGCCACAGCGCGCGTGAAGATGCGGTCGGCCTGCCGGTACATCACGACGAGGAACGGTACCGCCATCCCCATCCAGGTACCGAATACCGCTTTGGCCCAGACACCCTGCATCCCCTCTCCGGCGATCTCGACACGGTAGCGCTGGCTCCAGCCCAGCGCCGTCACGACCATGAGCCCCATGAACAACCCCATGAGCCGGAACCAGACGTCCACGGCGATCTCCTGGTCGTCGTTCAACCGTTTCCAGATCTGCTCTTTCTTGCGCATGAACGGGATCACGATCAGGAGCCAGCTCCCGAATGTCGCGACGATCCAGGTCAGAGTGAGTTCCGGTCCTTCAATGCGTCCGAAAACACGCTGCAGGAGTATCGTCCACACCAGCACGGCCGCGGTGAACGACCCCGCGAACCAGAGGATCCACCGCAGCCAGAACAGGAACCCATAACGGTCGCGAAACGCCTCGTGCGGCCTCACGGGTAGGTCACCCGGTAAAGCATCCAGTAGACCACCACACCGGTCACGGAAACGTAGAGCCAGATCGGCAGGGTGATGCGGGCGATCCGGACGTGCTTGGGGAGATCCCCCCGCAGAGCCCGGAAAAGGGTCATTAAGATCAGCGGGACCTGTACCACCGCCAGCACCGTATGGGTCAGCAGGATGGTGAAATAGACCGGACGGATCCAGCCCTGTCCGGGGAACAGGGTCCGGCCGTGGTGGTAGTGGTAATAGATGTAGCAGGCCAGGAAAAGGGTCGAGGTGAGCGTGGCCGAGAGCATCGCCACCGTGTGCCCGGTGATCGCGCGCTGTTTGATGAGGAACCAGCCGGTCAACAGGAGCAATGTCGTGCAGACGTTCAGCCCGGCGTTCAGCGCCGGGAAAGCGGAAAGCTCCACTAACTCGCGGTCCGGGCTTCGGCCAGAAGGTCCGCGTATCCCTCGCGGAACGTCGGGTAGGCGGGGCGCCAGCCGAGGGCCCGGAGCCTGCGGTTGGAACAGCGCTTGTTAGAGCCGTGCGGCGCGCCGGAGCCTTCGACGGAGGGCTTGGAGACCCCCAGCCGCTCGTAGAGCCAGGAATAGAACTCGTTCTGCGTGGTCGGTTCGTCATCCACGCCGAGATAGATCGCGCCGCTCTCCCCTTTCTCGAGCAGGAGGCCGACCGCAGCGGCCGCGTCCTCCACCCGGACGCGATTGACCCACACCGAATCCGAGAACGAAGGTGTCATCTTCCCCTCTTTGAGCATCTTGAGCCGGTGACGGCCGGGTCCGTAGAGCCCTCCGAGCCGCAGCGCCGTCGCGGGAAAATCGGCCCCCAGGGCGGCCTTCTCGGCGCCGAGAAGGAAATGCGCGTTGTCCGAATCCTCTTTCGACGTGTGTGGCACGGCCAGAGGAGGCGTGATCTCATCCACCCAGGAACCGTCGGCCGTCGCGTAGACGCTGGTGCTCGAAACGAACACGAAATGCCGTATCGAACGGGCTTTCAACGCCCCAAGAAGATTCCGGGTACCGTCGTAATACGTCCCTTTGTAGTCCTCCCCTCTGCGGGGGGCCTGGCAGGCCACGACCCGGTCGACCACGGGCAGATCCTTGAGCGAGCTCGGATCCAGAAGATCGGCCTTTACGGGAATGATGCCGGTGCTCTCGAGGGCTTCGGTGTTCCGGCGCAGACCCCACACCTGGTCCCCGCGCGCCAAAAGCGCCTTCCCGAGGAACGTTCCCAAGTACCCGCAACCGGCGATCAGTGTTTTCATAAAGGGTCTTTTATCATATCACGCGACGGCCCGTTCCTGCACACGCTCCCCGCATTCCCGGGCTAGGATCTCCCCCGCCACCTTGTGTCCTTCGACGTTCCAGTGGCTGTCCTTCCTGAAATAGAGATCAGTCCGGGTCGCCTCGACGACGTTCCTCATCTCCGCGGTAGGGTCCAGGAAACGGATGCCGTGTTTGCGGCAAACGGCCTCGAGATCCGCCGCGGGTTTCGCGGGGTCGAGGCCGCCGTCCGAACTCAAACGATAGCGCCCGCCGCGCGCGGGCCTGAAATCCATTCCCTGGACCGCGGCCCAGGAAGGCGCCCAGAGTACCAGGAACTCCGCTCCTTCGGCAACGACCTCTTCCCGGAGCTTGAGCACAAGCGCCTCGGTGATCCGCCAGGCCTCCCGCACCTCCGGGTCGTCGTTCATTGTCATGACCCTCATCTCATCAGGCAGCTCCGCCTTCCCCGTATGGAGACTCTGCGCCAACAGACGGCCGACCCGTGCGCGCGCCGCAAACCATCCCGCCGCGCGGGCGGCCAGGGAAGTTTTTTTCGCGGGCGGCGGCGGTCCTTGTGCCTTTTCCGGGTACAGAACATCGCCGAGATCGGCCTTTCCGTTCGCGTCGAGACGGAACAGCGGCTTGGCCCCGCGGTTATAGAGGCCTTGAGCGTTGTACCAGATGTCGTTGTCGCAGAACTGCAGGATCACCAGGTCCGGCGAATACTTCCTCCCCTCGCGGTCGAAGAACAGCAGTTCCTGATCCGTGCTGTAGCCGCCGGTGCCGGCGTTGATGACCTGGAAGGAGCCGCCGCTTGGCGCGCGTTTGCCGGCGGCGTTCAGGCGCGTCTTCAGCACTTCGGCGAAGGTCTGTTCGAATTCGACCGTGTAGCCTTCGGCATACGAGTCCCCCAGGACAAGGACACGGTATTCCCCGTCCGGTTTCTCGTACGGGTATTCCGGGCCCCGCAGGCCGTTGGAATTCAGGGTCTCGGTCACGGAATATTCGTCCGTCACATGCCGGCCGGTATGGCCGGGCTTCTTGGCCCACCCCAGGACGGGGTCGAATTCGCAGAAGAGAACGTGGTGTTTGAAATCGTCGCCGGGCCCAAGGTGAAAGACCCGCATGACCAGCTCCGCGAACAGCAGAGTGAGCGCGATCGAGAACACCGACAGCACAAGACCCCGGAGCGCCTCCTTAGACCGCATCGGCACGGGACCGGCGGACCGTCATCCGGCCGAGGCGATCGGCGACGGACCGGATCAGGAACGTCGCGGCCAGTGAGCCGAAGAAGAGGAACGCCCAGTGCGCGGCGAAGTGCTCGAACGCGCCGGCACGCGGCTTGACGAACCACCCCCACGCGTGAAAAAGCGCGATATGCCAGAGATAGATATCAAAGGAGCAGGCGCTGATGAAACGAACGGGCCCGCCCACGGCCGGATGAAGACGGCGGAGAGGGTGCACCGCGCCGTAAAGCAGGAACGAGACCCCGATCCCGTAAGACAGGTAATAGAGACGCGGAGGATACTTGAAGGCCTGCAGCGGGGCGTACTGCCAGGCGTGCGTGAAAAGATCGGTGCCATAGCCCAGGGACAGGCCTCCGAACAGGACCAGGAACGCCAATCCCATCCACACCGCCGCGCGCCTGCCCAAACGCGGCAGAACCATTCCCAGACCAAAAACACATCCGTAAGGGACCGCGTACAACAGCAGCGAAACCGGCCGATGGACCTGTTCATAACTGATGAGCCCCGTCCCCTCATACGCGCGGCAGAAGACCTCGTACACACCGTAAGCCAGCAAAAGAAGAACGGGGAACCATTTTCCGGACCGGGTTTTCAGTTCGCGGATGACCGGCGCCAAAACGGCAAGCGACAGAAAGACCCGGACGATCCAGAGGAACCCGACCCCCTTCCCAAGCAAGAATGTCTCCAGAACGACCTGCCGGGAGAACGGATGACCCCAACCCAGGACCCGGAAAAGGACATAGGACACGAGGAAAAAGGCCGAAAAAAAGATCCACGTCGGAGCCAAAAACCGCCACAGGCGCTTGAGAGCGTACTTCCACCAGACGGGGGTTTTCTCTCTGAGGCCGAACAGGGCCCCGGAGATCAGCACTAGGAGCGGGACATCGAACATCCGAAAAGCGAACAGGGCCTTCGGGGGCGCCGGCGTCGTATGCGCCAGCACGATGCACACCAGCGCGATGCTTTTCAAGAGATCGAAGCGGACATCCCGGCCCGGACGGGCGAAGCGTGGCGGGCGCGGCGGGGTCGTCATGGGATCGACCGGGGATCGATCTCGAGCAGATAGCCGGTGTCCTCTTTGAGCGCGGCGTCGGTCTTCCAGATCTTCGCGTCGGGATCTCCGAGGAGGAAGTTCCGGACCTTGCGCCGCAGGGGCATTTTCTGCGGCTTCCGGCGCTTGTGGTCCTCGTGGACCGCCCGGTCGGTCACGGCCAGGAGCAGGAGGTCCAGCTTACCGGTCTCGTGCCAGAGGTCCAGGTCCATCTGCGGCTCCCATCCTCCCACGGAACCCGGATAAGCGAAGACCTCTTTCCATGGCCCGTCATAGGGTGCCTTCGTCAGATACAACTCGATCCGGTGGCCGGACTGGGCGCCGCGCGAGATCACGATCGCGGTGCCGTCAGCCCCGACAACAATGCTGGGCCGGGTCACCTCGGTGCCGGCCAACCCGTGCTGTTGAGCTTGGGTCCAACGAACAGGGTGGGTGTAACGCGTGACCTGCCGGTTCTTCCACTCTCGGCCGTCCCAAAACAAATGCCACTGCTGCGCGACCCGCGTTTGAGGATCGCCCCAACGCGTATAAGTAAAATGCGGGCGGCCCTCCGCGTCGTGGTCCGCGCCGTAATGATTGAAGAAATCCTCGCCCGGAAGGATCTCGACGAGGACTTCGGCCCGGCGGGGCCCGCCGGCCGACCGGTCGATGGGCAGTTCATACACCGTCCCGTCGGAGCGCAGCCAGGTGCGCCCGCCGTCGGAGGACTTGGCGTAACAGATGTTCCGGTTCGAAAATCCGCCAAAACCGTTCTTGGCCATCGCCTCGATCTCTTCCGGGTCCAGAACGGACAGGCGCCAGGTCCAGGCCATGTGCACTGTCCCGTCCGGCGAAACGACCGAACGCCAATGATAGGGGTTCGAGCGGCCTTCGTCGGCGATGAACGGCGAATACAGCGCCGACCAGCGGCGTTGGGCCGTGTCGTATCGCACGAGGCGGCTGTACCCGTCGCCGACCGTCCCCACACGGAAAGTCGCCAGCAGATCGCCATCTTGAAGCGCCGTGAACTGGACATACGTCACCCGCTTTTCCTCCTCAGCGCTGGCAAGTGGTCCTTCCGGAAGGACCCATTGATCGACCCGGTACGGTGCGGCGGAGCGCAGGTACTTCAGCGCGCTCGTCTGGTTGCCGAACGCCAGATGGATAAATCCCTGCCCGTCCATTTGCATGGAGATGAAATAATGAGGATCCGACAGGGAAAAACCGGGAGGGCCGGGAGCGGGTGCCGGCGGCGCTTTGAGCCCGGAGATGGGCACCCAGTATTTCTCGAAGTACGCGGCGTCGTGCCGGCGCCGTCCGACGACCAGATACCCTTCGGGGTGGTAATACGAAATGTACTGATAGCCGTTCCGGCTGAACATCGCCCTGTCGCGCGCGATGTTGACGTTGATATAACTGCCGCCGAACATCGCCCCGATCTCCAGCTTGCGGGAATGGCCGTTCAGGACCTCCCACTGGCGTCTTGCGTTCACAAAACGTTCGGGGGCGGGGTCCGGCCGTTCGGCCCTCAAGGAACTCCACCGGTAGGTCCCGGGCTTCGCGCCCCGCGAACGGAATATCAGCGAGTGCTGGCCCTCATCCAGCAGGACCGACAGAGGGAGAATGTTCTCACCGTCCTTCAGGATCAGCCCCGTCAAGGACGGATACACCTCGCCGTCGATCAGGAGGTCCCAGACCCCCGCCCCTTCTTGTAGCCATCGGAATCGATAGGCTCCGGTTTCGGGAATGGTCAGGGGGGTCGAGAACCAGCATTCGCCTTCGGCGGAAAAGCGCAGGGATGGGCTCTCATCGGGAAGGCGGTCAGCACCGCCCAGCATGACCGCCTCTTGATAAAGCGGGACCTGCAGGGAAAGGGCCTGGGGATAGACCGGCCGCACCCAAACAGCTTGGAGGATCAGAGACAGGAAAATAACATACTTCATATGCAATATTATACGAAGCAAAGGTATCCCGAGCAACTACAGTTAATTGCGCTATTTTCTTATCGACCTTGAAGATGCTTTATAGGGCATGTAAACTTGCTATAAATATTTAATAAGTTGGCTGGAGGGTAGTTATGAGGACTATTAGAATATCTGGTCTACTAACATACACTCTTGTCCTCCTCATGACCCCCTCCCTGCTTCTGGCCGAGGAATGGGGCTCAGAGAGTGGCTCTACCGATATAATGAGTGAAGGCAACCCAACCTCCAATCAAGAGACTGTCGACACCATGAATGCCCTGATGGAAGAACAGGAGAACCAGCAGCCCCCGGCGGTCGACCCCGCCCTGCCCGTTCAGGATGAGAAAGCCGGGTGCAGTGATGTCGACGGCGCACAGCGATGCGTACAGTACAATGATTCCGAAAAAGAAGTGATCACAACGATCAAAAGCGAGCCAAGCAACGATGGCAATGTCACGTCCTACAAGATCAAAACCGTCACGGATATCTTTAAATGGCAAGACGAGACGTGGCAATTGGACCACGGAAGCTCCGAATCTTTCACCTCGACGACTGAAATGGATGACCTGGGCATGGTCGTCAAACTGGATACGACATCTTATCGGACCCTATACGACAAGGATCGGCAGTTCACAGCTAACGTAGATCGCACGACCAGCTCTGCCTACGATGAACGCGGTGATCTGGTAAAGGAGGCGGTTCATTACCAAAGTCGAGGTAAAGATTGGGCTGCGGATGATGAGTTCGACAGGGTAGCAGAATGGGGTCCGGTCGATGGCGTGCGTCGTTTGACGAAACTTCTGATCACAAACGCGCAAGGGCTTTTTAGCACGAAATTCGATTACCAATACAGACCTTGGGCCATAGAACAGACGGTCAACGTCGACGGGAACATCACCATACCGGTATTCGGCGATGAGGCCCAACGCAGATTGAAATACCTGATCGAGCGCGAGGACTTTCTGTTCTTCGGGGGCGGCCGTCATGATTACGAAATCTACGACTGGGCGCGGGGCGCCACCCTAGCCGGAGACCCTGTGAATTCGGATCCGTCCGGCGATGACCCGGCCACGGGCGGCGGCGGAGGCGCCGCCTGATCGACGATCCGACCCTTTATTTCCCTGCGCTCTCCCGGGCGATGAGAGCCCGCTTGCGGACCCGTCCCCACCGGTAGTCGCCCAACACCCCTGTTCCCCGTATCACGCGATGGCACGGGATAAGATAGGCCAAAGGATTGTCGCCGACCGCCGAACCCACGGCGCGCGAAGCCTTCGGCGCGCCGACCCGGGCCGCCAGAGTCCCGTAGCTCACGAGACTCCCCCGCCGGACCTCAAGCAGAGCTCTCCACACCCGCACCTGGAACGCCGTCCCTCGGACACACGCGCGCAGGTTCGCCGCGCGCGGACTTGAACGCCCGAAGATACGCGCGGCCCATTTTTTCGCCCGGGCGTTGTCACGTTGCACGCGCGCCTTGGGCCAGTCTTGCCGGACCCCGGCCAGCGCGGCCTTATCCTTTCCCCGTTCGACGAAAGACAAGTGGCAGATCCCGCGCGGGCTCTCGGCGATCAGGCACCGGCCGAACGGGCTCTCGGCGAAACCCACCCGGATCGTCCATCCGGCGCCGCCGGAGCGCACTTCTCCCGGCGAGGCCGCTTCAAGGTTCACACAGAGGTCGCGCAGGCGGATGATGCGCGGGGCGGGAAATTCCTCGACCTGGCGGACGGACGGCGGCAACGCGGCCTGCTTTTTCGAGAAGAACGCCATGAAAGATCCCTTCTGGTTGAGAACGTCTAGAGAACCAGTTCGTACCCCATGCGGCGGAGCGGGTGGTACAGCCGCCGGACGGCCTGCTTGGGCGTGGAACCCTCGCAGAGGTTGTCCAGGCAGATCGCCGCGTAACTGCGCCGGTTGCGGACCTTGAACACCTTGGCTTGACGGGCGGAGATCTTCTTGAGGGCTTTGGCCTTGGAACGGGTGGGCATCGGCGAGGGTCTCCTTATAGCACGGTTCTTTCCCTCGCGTCATTATACGAGCGGAAGCCCCGGCAGGCAACCGGCTCGTTCAAGCCGTCCGGCCGGACTTCAAAACAGGAAAACCCGGGGATATTCCCCGGGCCGGGTGCTCACGCGCTCTATCCGACGTCTGCTAGACCGACGCCTCCGCCAGCTCGATCTCCTGATGGCCGTTGCCATTCTTTTCTCCGACCGCGAACAGCATGTAGCCCTGCCTGAAAGCCACCGCCGCGGAATGCTGCTTCAATTTCAGAGTGCGGATCAGCCAGCTCTTGATGTGGGTTCCGCCTTTCATAGTGAGGAACTCCAGCGAATGCAGGCCGGCCACGGAGAACTCGCGGAAAGACCCCGCGCCCACGGACTGAAAGAGCGGTTTAAAAGTGACGAATGGCTTCTCGTTCCCCCAGGGCCATTTTTTCCGTTGCTCCATGTACCATTTCCCCACCCGGTAGGCGGCGCACAGGGCGTTGGGACTGACCGCGATGACCTTCTTACGGGCCACCCGGAAGCTTTCTTTCAGGATGCGCTTTCTCTCCTTCTCATTGAAATATTGCAGGACGCTGCACAGGAACACCGTGTCGAAAGCGTTGTCCGTGAACGGCAGGGTCTCCTGCATATCCCAGCAGCAGTAATCCCCCCGAACGCCCAGGAGCTTGAAGAGCCTCTGGCTGAACGAGATGTTCTCCTCGGACCAGTCCAACAGGGTCGGCCGGATCCCCTGCAGGGCCAGCACGGCGGAAACGTCCCCGCGGCCCTCGCCAAGACTTAGCGCAGTGTTCGAATCACCCATGCACTCCTGCAGCGCCCACACCCAGGGCAGGAAATTCCCGTTCAGGATGTTGTCGGCGAGCTTCTCGGGGCTCTCGCCCTCGGCCAAAGCTTTCGCCCATTGGTTTTCGGTCAGATTAATGTTGGCCACACGAGTCCATGTTCATGGACGCATCATAGACCGGTCGCGGTCACCGTGAAATCGGGGCAAACCCCTGATCGCGCATCGGGGAAACGGAAGATGCGCGCGGGGCGCGGCCGGAAAGGATCCGCCGGGGACGGCGTCCGGCGGCGTAGGCATGTTCCCGATGGAAGATCGGGCGCTTGCCCCGATTCCCGCGGATCCCGCCCTGGTCTATGATGACCTCGTGAGCCGCGAAAAGATCCCGGCTCGAAGAACTCTAAATAAAGGAGTCGCCATGCGGAATATCGTCCTGATCCTGTTGGTGCTTTTGCTGGTGGGAGCGCTGCCGGCCTGGCCGTATAGCCTGAACTGGGGATATGGGCCGAGCGGTCTTTTTTCGGTGCTTTTCGTCGTTCTGCTTGTGCTCGCGGTCACCGGACGTTTGTCATAACAGGAGGGTGTCATGACCATGAACCCCCGGGATCCCCTGCATCGCCCGCGTTTTGATCCACGGCAGGCAGCGCCGCAAAGCAACCGGCTGAGCGGGATCCCGATGCCCAACGAGCCGAAACCGAATACCCCGGATGACGGCAATAAACCTGGCCGGGCATCGGTGGGCAGAGGACGGCGTCAAAAGCGGATCAAGCTTTCCACAATAAAATAAATAGTCGCGCGGCCGGGAAGATACGACGTTCTTGGATAACAAGGTAAGAGCGGAAGACTCGCTCAAAGAGTGTGCTCCCGCCCACGCACTATTTTCGGGACGCTGTCCCGAAACACCCATCCGGACGGCGTCCGGCAGGCGGTAGGCACAGATAAGTTTTTGCGCGGTCGGGAGAGTCCTTGGGGTTTGAATGGGGAAAGGGCGAAGATCCGTTCAAAAGTATTTTCTCGGCCGCGTATCATATACAGGGGGACCGTTATGACGCCGAAACCTTTCTCAAGAAAAATGGACTCTTACTGGTTCTCCGATGCGGAGCCTTTAAAATTCCCGGTCCTGCAGGGTTGCCTGTCCGCTGAAGTCCTGATCATCGGAGGCGGTATAACGGGTATTTTGACCGCGTACTGCCTGTCCAGGATCGGGAAAAAGGTCACGGTCGTGGACGCCGGCCAGATCGGCGGCGGCGAGACCGGCTGCACGACCGCTCACCTGACCTGGGTGCTCGATGCCGGGTACGCCGAACTGGAAAGGTCCTTCAATGCCGACAAGGCCCGGCTCGCTCTTGAGAGCCATCGCTCGGCCATCGATTTCATAGAAAAGATCGTCCAGGAAGAAAAGATCGACTGCGACTTTAAGCGGGTGAACGGGTACACCTTTCTCGCGCGGGGGGAAAATAGGGAAACCTTCGAGAAAGAGCTCAACGCGCTGCATGATCTCGGCGCGCCGGAAACGACCCTCGAGCCGAAAGCGCCCTTTGATTTTTTTCAAACCGGCGCCTGCCTGCGTTATCCCAACCAGGCCCAGTTCCACCCGCTCAAATTCCTGAACAGCCTGGCGAGATCGATCCAAGCCAACGGCGGGCGGATCTTTTGCGAGACTCGCGTGTCTCATATCGAATCCGGCAAGGTCCGGACCGAAACGGATCATGAAATAACGGCCGACCGGATCATCGTCGCGACGCACTCCCCGATCAAGAATATCCTGTTTTTCCTCAAGGAAGCCGCTTACCGCTCCTACGTGATCGCGTCCAAGATCAAGAAGAACGAGGTCCCCGCAGGCCTTTATTGCGACACCGAGGACCCTTACCATTACGTGAGGACCCAGTCCGTCGACGACCGGAACGACCTCTTGATCATCGGCGGCGAGGACCATAAAACCGGTCAGAACGACGACTACGAGGCTCCGTTCGATAAGCTGGAAAGTTGGGCCAAAGAACGCTTTCCGATGTTCAACAAGGCCGACCATGCCTGGTCAGGACAGATCATCGAACCGGTGGACGGACTGGCTTTCATAGGGTCCAGCCCGTTCCATAAAAACATCTATATCGCGACGGGTTATTCGGGCAACGGGATGACCTACTCCGCCATCGCGGCCATGATCTTTCACGATATGCTGCTGGACAAGAAGAACGCGTGGGCGGACCTTTACAGCCCCACACGAAAGAACCTCAAAACGGGCGGACGTTTCCTGGAAGAGAATGTGAACATGGTCAAAGAAATGGTGACCGGGCATTTGGAAAGCGGCGATATGGAAGACCCGGAAAAACTGAAACCCGGCGAAGGGGGTATTATCAAGAAAGGGCTGGCTCATCAGGCGGTCTACCGTGATGATACCGGCCAACTCCATTCTTCTTTGGCCGTCTGCCCTCATTTGGGCTGCGTCGTGCAGTGGAATGCCGCTCAGAAGACCTTTGATTGCCCGTGCCATGGATCCCGTTTCAGCGGCAAAGGCGAGGTCCTTTGCGGCCCGGCGATACGCGATCTGAAGAACACGGACGTCGAAGCTCCCGTACCCGCTCCGAAATAAAAAGTTTACGCAGACCGGACGGCGTCCGGTATGGCTGATCTACAGGACCTGACGCAAGGCCGCCCGGGCCGCGTGATACCCGCACATCCCATGAACGCCCCCGCCGGGCGGGGTGGAGGAAGAGCAGAGATACACTCCCTCGAGCGGCGTCGCATACGGCACACGCTGCACGGTGGGCCGAAAATAGAGCTGGCGCAGGTCCTGGATGCCCCCGTTGATATCTCCGCCGATATAATTGGCGTTGTACTTCTGGAAGTCGCGGGTCGACATGACGCTGCGGGCGAGGATCTGGTCCCGAAAACCCGGGGCGAACCGTTCGATCTGCGATTCGATCTGTTCGGACCTGTCGGTCGTCGAGCCGTTCGGGACATGACAGTAGGCCCAGGCGACATGACGGCCCTCGGGCGCGCGCGTGCCGTCAAAAAGGCTCGGCTGGGTCACCAGCACAAAGGGGCGGGCCGGATGACGCCCCTTCCAGACTTCGCTCTCCGCAACGGCTATCTCGGCCATCGTTCCTCCGAGGTGCACGGTGCCCGCGCGCGCACATGCCGCCGCTCTCCACGGAATGGGGCCGCGGAGGGCCCAATCCATTTTGAAGACCCCGGGGCCGTAGCGATAACTCTCGAGCCGGCGTTGGTAGCGCGGTGGCAGGGAATCCGCCGCCAGACGAATGAACTGGCGCGGGGTCACGTCACACAGCACCACCTTCGCCGGAGGGAGTTCCTTGAGGGACACGACCGGCGTCCCGGTGACGATCTCCCCTCCCAGCGCCTGAAAATAGGCCGCCAGAGCGCCCGCGAGGCTCTTGGAACCGCCGCGCGCCACAGGCCAGCCCGTGACGTGGCCCAGGAGCCCAAGGATCAGGCCGAACGCCGCCGTCAGCGGATGTTCGAGGGGCATGATCGCATGGCCGGCAAGCCCGGCGAACAGCGCGCGGGCGGGCTCATCCCGAAAAAGGCGGGACGCCAGAGAGGTGGACGATCGCAGTCCGTAGAATCCGAACCGGGCCATGAGAAGAGGCCGGCGCGGGAACCCCAGAGGACCGAGAATGTCTTTCAGCAGACCGTCTGCATTCCGGACAAAAGGATCCATGAACCTGCGATAGGCGGCCGCGTCGCGTTGAAGGGTGCGGCCTGTCAACTCCGTGGAACGCTCCAGAACGGCGGCTGTCCCGTCATCAAAGGGATGCGCAAGCGGAGCGGAAGGCGTGACCCACTCCAACCCATACTGCTCCAGCGGCACCGAGAGCAAAAATGGAGAGGCCGCGCCCAAGGCATGAATGGTGGAACAGACGTCATGCGTGAAGCCGGGCAGGGTCAACTCGGCGGACCGCATACCGCCTCCGATCTGATCCGCGGCTTCGTAGAGGACGACGCGGTGTCCGGCCCGGGCCAATTCAATGGCCGCGGCCAGTCCGTTGGGCCCTGACCCGATCACAACAGCGTCATAGGAAGCTTGGCGTGGCATTAAAAGGATATTAGCATTGTTTGGCCTTCGTTCAATGGAACAAAAGAATGCGAAAGTCACTCGCCGGGACGGGGGGTCCGGTATCTGTCGATCGGCCGGCGCCCGGCTCCCACGAAAATGACCCTGAATGTGCCGGCCATTCCCGTGAGAGCTTTGACGACTACCGGCAGCAGCCGGTCCCTCCTCCGCAACAATCCATCCCGATCACCCCCTTTCGTTATTATATCTGCATAAGCAGATATATTGGACAAAAAATATCACCGGCAGCACGCGACGAGGCACCCCCTCTTCTTGCGGAACGAATCGAGATCGCTCTTAAGCTCCCCGGGGGCGCCGCGGTGGGCCAGCGCGCCGGACACGGCGCGCAGAAGACCCGTACCGGCGGCGGAGAGCCGGTAGTGCATCCACAGGCCCTTGCGGGTCGTTTCCACCAGCCGCGTGCGGCGCAGATAGGCCAAATGCCGCGAGATCTTGGACTGGGGCTCGCCGAGCACGGTCATCATATCGCAGACGCAGAGCTCCCCTTCTCCCAGGAGGTTCAGGATCCTCAATCGGGTCTCGTCAGCGAGGGCGTTGAACAGCGTCTTGGCTTCGGTGAGCTTCATACCGGAATTATATCTGCTTAAACGAATATATTCAAGGCCCTCGGCAGGGCGACAAACCACGGCGAATCACACGCGACGCCTGGGAGCCGTGCGCCCCGTTTAGTGTTCGATACGCAGCGCCTAGGAGCGCGTATCCCGCTCGGTCGGTGCGTCTGTTTTGATGCCGCGTGATGTGACCGGCTGTTCGACTCTTTTAAAATACTTTGCACGAAATCCTTGCCCTGCGACGTCCTGTTAGGTAAGGATATGAAACCCATTATCGTCAGTCCGCATGCCTTTGTCCGGATCCACGAGAGGCATATCGTTCGCGCAGAGGTCGAGGCGGCGGTGCGGGAGCCGGATTTGAAACGCCCGGCCAAACGCGGTAAACTTGAGGTGCTTAAACGTTTCGGCGACCGCCGGTTGCATGTCTTCTACCGGGAGACCCCGAAGGCGCTCATTTTCATTACCGCCTATTGGAGCAAACCATGATCGTGTCATACGACAATCTCGCTGAAGCCATCTATATCAACCTGCGACCCGGGGTCCGAGTGGCCAAGACCGTGGAGTTCGCTCCCGAGACATTTGTGGACCTCGACTCCAAGGGCGGCCTCATCGGGATCGAGATGCTGAACCCCGGGCGCCTGGTCCTGCGCCGTATCGCAAAAAGATTCCATAGACCTGAACTCTCCCGCATCAAAACCCGCAAACTCCAACAAGCGGTCGCCTGACCGTCAGTTAACCGGACGGCGTCCCAAACGCCGGGTTTAAGCCGCTTTCAGGATACGGAGAACGCCGTCACGCTTCCCCCGCTTCTCGGGCTGAAGGCGCAGACGGACGCCGAGCGCGGTCAAGAGCTTCACGATGGTCTCAAGTGTCAGGTTCTCCTCGCCATCCTCGATCTTGGCGATGTACGGCTGGCTCACCCCTATCGCGCGGCCGAGGTCTTTCTGGCTCATCTTCTTGGACCGCCTAAGGTCATAGAGAAGCTCCGACAGCTCCAGCTTCGCTTGGGCAAGCAAAAGAGCCTCTTGGGGAAGAGCGAGCTCCTTCTTTAGATCGCTCCACTTGCGCATGCTACCTCCATGCCTCTTTTTTATGCAACGCCGCCCTTATCTCCCGCTCGGGTGTCCGCTGCGTCTTCTTCCTGAACGCGTGCAGGACGACGATCCGGCCGTCGTGGTAAACGAACAGCAGCCAGTGCGGCCCCGGCCTGATCTCGTGAATACCCTTCCCGAGAGACCTGGACACCGGTTCCTTCAGACGGTGACCCAATTGCGCCTGACGGTCCAGATAGCGGCTGATCTGCGCCTTCTCCGTAGCGCCGGAGAGATCCTTGATGTACGCTGCCACTTCATCCGTCAGCAGGATCTCCATGTCAAGTATATAACCTATAGGTTATTATGTCAAACGGCCCGACCACCCTCGTGCGCTTCATAGGCACACCTCCCCTTACCTAACAGGACGCCGCAGGCACCCCTTTTCGTGCAAAGATAATAGAGGGCTGAAGAAAATAAGGTTTTAGGCCCATATCGAATGGGGCGGCCCCGCGAGCGCTCCGGGCCTCAGGCCATGCGACCTTAGCGGTCGTAGATTCGAGGTGGTCAGTTAATTTTTTTGTTTGGTCGAACGATGTCGCGCCGCGAGGAGCGTCGTGTCCCGCGAGAGAGACTAGCTCGCACCGACCGAGCGGGATACACGCTCCTCGCGGCGCGTCATGTGAGCCATTAACCGGACACCGTCCGTATGTTAGAATATCGGTTCACATCCGGAGGGGTCGCATGATCGTCATCACCGGCGGGGCCGGATTTATCGGGAGTGTCCTGGCCGCCAAGTTCAACGAACTCGGCGAGAAGGACCTTTTGCTCGTGGACCAGAAGGCGCGCGGGTCGGCCAAATGGGAGAACGTGAAGAAGCGCTCCTACGAGCTGTACCTCGAGTCCGACGAGTTCATCGATGCCCTCGAGCGGGGCGAATGGAACGGCAAGACACGCGCGATCTTCCACATGGGCGCCTGCTCCGATACCACCGAGATGGATACGGCCTATCTGAAGAGGAATAACGTCGAGTATTCGCGCCGGATAGCCGAGTGGTGCCTGAAGAACAACGTGTATCTCGCCTATGCCTCCAGCGCCGCGACCTACGGCGACGGGGCCTTAAGCTTCTCGGACGACGACGCGCTGACCCCCCGGCTCCTGCCCTTGAACCCCTACGGCCGCTCGAAGAAGGAGTTCGACGAGTGGGTGCTCTCGCGCGGCCACCAGGCCCGGCTCACCGGATTCCGTTTCTTCAACGTCTACGGACCCAACGAGTACCACAAGGGCTCGATGAGGAGCATGGTTCACAAGGGTTTCGAGCAGGTGACAAAGGAGGGGGTGTTGAAGCTTTTCAAGTCCTACAAGAAGGAATATCCCGACGGCGGGCAGAAGCGGGATTTCGTCTACGTGAAGGACGTCGTCGACGCGATGCTCTGGTTCTACAAGCACCCGGCGGCGAAGGGCATCTTCAACCTCGGCTCCGGAGCGGCCGAGAGCTGGAACGCCCTGGCCGCCGCGATCTTCAAGGCCTGCCGCAAAAAACCCAGGATCGAGTACATCGAGATGCCCGGCTCGATCAAGGACCAGTACCAGTATTTCACCGAAGCCAAACTCGACAAACTGCGCGGGGCGGGATGCCCGACGGTGTTCCTGAACGCCGAGCACGGCGTGACCGACTATGTGCACAATTACCTTGCCAAAAAAGATCCCTACCTGTGACTGGTAACTATGGGTGCGGAAAGGTTCGGTAACTGGTAATTAAAACGGTGTGAGTGGGTTTTTGATAAGAACCTGCTTACACCGTTTTAGTTACCAATTACCATTTACCGGTTACCAAACTCTTCTCTCTTCGCAAGCCTTTTGTACGCTTCAAATGCGGGTTTCTTGCTGAAATCCTCCCTTACAAGACCAAAGTAGTCCGTTCCCGTCGTGAAGTGGTCGGGTGTGTCGCGGAAGAACGCCCAGAAGACCTTCCCCACGCCGGGCCAAGCCAGCGCCTTTTCATAGACCGCCGTCACCCATTCGGCCTGCGCGGCCTCGTCGGGGTTCTCCCCCAGCCACCAGTTGTTGGTGTGCTTGGGCGGCTCCACTCCCGGACAGCCGATCTCGGTGAACCAGATCGGTTTGGACCCATCGCCGTTCTTCTCCATCACTTTCAGCGCGCCCCGGTAGACGCCGCGCAGGGTGTTGGCCGCGTCGGGCCGGAGCGGGTCGACGAACGGGTGGATGTTCACCACGTCGAAGAACGGGCCTCCCCCGTTTTTATAGACATTCCTCAAAGGGAACACCGCCCCGCCCGAGAGCCCGCCGAGCACGACCTTCGCGGTCGGGTCCTCTTCCTTGATGGCCGGATAAACTTTCTTCAGGAGCGCCGTGTAGGCTTTCATTTCATCCTGCGGCACCCAGTAGATGTCCTGGTCGGGCTCGTTCCAGATCTCCCAGTACATCACGCGGTCCTTGTAGCGGCTTACGACCTGCCGCGCGTAGGCGGTGAACTTGTCCGGGTCGGGGGCGGTGTTCCAGTTGGCGCCGCCCCAGGAGGTGTTGTAATCGAGAAGGCCCAGGATCCGGATGCCGCGCTTGGAGAGGGCGTCCACGAGGCGGTCATACTTGGCGAAGTCGAAGGTCCCCTCTTTGGGCTCGATATCGTCCCAGAGGAAGTCCGCGCGCACCCAGCCCACTCCCGCCTCGGCCATGAGGTCCGCCGCGCGCTCGACCTTGTCACCGGCGTAGTGGCGGGCGTTCCAGTCGTGGTCCCAGTGCAGGAAATCCAGCACGCCGAAACGGCTCGCGGAGTCGCGCCGGTCGGAGGCGGCCTGCGCGGTCGAGGCGAACGCGAAGGCCGAGAAGCCCGCCAGGAGGCCCGCCAGGAATCGCGAGGGAAAATCGGTCATTTCTTCCATGCCAGGGTGATCCCGTCCCGAACCGTGAGCATGACAGCGTCCACCCTCGGGTCGCGCCTCACGTGCTCGTTGAAACGGCGGATCGCGCGGTCGGAGGCCTCGCGGGGTCTGAGGACCCGGCCGCTCCAGAGCACGTTGTCGGCGACCAGGAGGCCGCCTTTGCGCGTCTTGTGCAGGCAGGCGTCCCAGTAACGGATGTAGTTCTCCTTGTCGGCGTCGATGAACACGAGGTCGAAGGGCCCCGTGAACTTCTTGAGGCTGGTGAGCGCCCGGCCCAGGTGCAGTTCGATCTTGTGGCCGTGGGGGCTCCGGCGCCAGTGGCGGCGCGCGATGCGCGTGGAGACCGGGTCGATGTCGAGGGTCACGAGTCTCCCTCCCGGCGGCAGGGCTTCGGCCATGCACAGCGCGCTGTAACCGGTGAACGTACCGATCTCGAGCACCCGCCGCGCGTCCAGGAGGCGCACCAGAAGCCGCAGGAAAGCCCCTTCCGTTCGGCCGACGAGCATGTTGGCGCGCGCGGTGTTCAGGTGCGTGTCCCGCGCGAGCGCGCGCAGAGCCGCCGATTCCCGCTCCGAGGCGCTTTCGGCGTAGCGTTCGATCGCCTCCGGAACGAGCGTGAGAAGCTCGCGGCGGTGGCCCTTGGGAGCGGGCGCGATCCTAGGCATCGACGAGGATCTCGTCGCCGTCCACCTTCACCGGATAAACGGACAGACGGCCGGGCATCGAGAGGCACTTGCCGGTCTTCAGATCGAACGTCCAGGCGTGCCAGGGGCAGACCACCCGGTCCCCGTCCACATGCCCTTCGGCGAGCGGCCCGCCGCGGTGCGGGCAGCGCGCCTCGACCGCGCGGTAGGAATGGCCCCTGCGGAAGATCGCGATGCGTTTGCCCTCGATATGGCATTCGACGGCCTGGCCGTCCGCCAGGTCCGACGTCTTGGCCGCCACGGTCCACATGCTTCCCCCTTACCTCGTTCCCATCCGGCGCACCGTCTCGAAATGCCCCTTCGCGACGGGCTGGACCGACAGCCTCGTGCCGCGACGGGTGACGAGCATGTCTTTCAGGCCGCGCTCGGCTTTGAGCGCCTCGAGCGGCACGAACGATCTGAATTTCTCGACGAACTCGACGTCCACGACGTACCAGAGCGGTTTTTCTTTCGCCGCCCTGGGATCGAAATGAACATCCTTGGGGTCCCACTGCGACGGATCCGGGTATCCTTCGCGGGCGATCCGCGCCACGCCCGCCACACCCGACGGCTCGGCGTTGGAATGGTAGAAAAGGACCGGGTCGCCTTTCTTCATCGAGTCGCGCAGGAAATTACGCGCCTGGAAATTGCGCACGCCGTCCCAGTAGGTCCGGCGTTCCCGCTCCAGGTCGTCGATCGAGTAGGCGGCAGGTTCGCTTTTCATGAGCCAAAAGTTCACGGCGCGGTCAGACCCTCCGCCGCGCGCGCGAGGATCGTCTCGAGGTCGGAGTCGGCGACGCGTTTGAACCAGACGTTGTCGGGCATGAGAAGAACGTTCGGGCCCTCGGCGCAGACGTCGAGACAGCCGGAACGGGACACGCGGACCGACCGGGCCAGGCCGCGCATTTTCACGGCTTCTTTCAGGCGCTCGCGCAGGGCCGTGCCCTCCGGCGCGCAGCAATCGCCCTCGGGGCGAGAGTTCTCGCAGACGAACAGGTATTTTTTGAAGCGGGGTGGGACGGCTTCCACGTTCCGTCTATTTGAGCCGCCGGGAACGCGAGAGGATGAGCTTGCCCGGCGCGGCGAGCGACGAAACGACTTCCTTGTCGGTCACCGTGAGCGTCTCGACGTGGTCGCCGTCCGGCACGCCGATGGCCCGGATCACGGGGGTCAGGCTGTAGCGGTCGGAGTTGGTGGGGTCGGAATGCAGGCTTCTCTCGATGCGATAGACGGTCTCGTCGGGCGTGATACGTTTGGCGCGATAGTCATAGGTCCGGGTGCGGACGAGCACCCCTTTGACGTTGTCCAGGAAGTAGGTGTGCTCGAACTGCCCCTCGAAACGGGACATGCGGCCGCCTTCGAAAAAATACTTCTCCTCCTCATGGGAGACGATCGTGGCGCTCGTGGCACCCCGGGCGGCGGGCGCGGACAGCGCCAGGACCGCCGCGATCGCGAAAGCGGCGGTGCGCCTCAACGCTCGTTCCCGGGCGAGACGGCTTCGCCGTGCGAGTAAACGAGGTCGTCCTCACTGCCGTAGAGTTTGAAGGGCTCGCCCCACTGGTGGAGGGTGTCCGCCAGGTCCCAGAGACGGGAACTCTGGGTTTCGGGGCGCAGGCGGATCCCCCATTCACCCCCGAAGACCAGATACGCGAAACCATCGCCCGAATCGGTCACCCGCACAGCATACGCGGGCACGAAAGCGCCCCCTTCGGCCACGCCGGTCACGTCGCAGAGCACTTCGCGCGGGCCGTCGTTCACGCGGATCGCGCGCAGAGCGTGGCGCGGGCTGATCTCGTTGAATACGAACTGCCCGGAGTCCTCGCAGTTGGGGTTGGTCTGAACGTCTATCTGCATGGCCGCTATTATATCAGATTCCCGCTCAAAACCGCTCGTCGGTCAAGCCGGAACATCCCCGGCGGAAGACCCCGCCACCCGGCACTCGGCGATGCGTCCGAGCAGGATCTTCTTGAGCACGGGCGACTCGTCCGGGCCGTAGAACGAGACCGCCCGGCGGTAGTGCGGCAGGGCCTCGGCCGGGCGGCCCAGGCGCCAGAGGCTCTCGGCGAGGAAATAGTGCATGTCGACCCGGTGGTACCGCTCGATCTCGAGACCTTCGGATTTCAGCACGGCTTCCCTGAAATAGAGGACGCTCGCCTCATGATCCTGCTTGTGCTTGAAATACAGGCTGCCGAGGGCGAAGGACACCTCCCACGAAACCGGGTTGTCGCGGCGGCCTTTCTGGAGCACCCCGGCCGCCTCGTCCGGCTTTCCGAAATGCGCCTCGAGCCAGTAGGCGGTCGTCAGCACCGCCTCGATGTTGTGCGGGTCCAGGCGCGTGGCCAGCGCGAAGAACGGGAGCAGTTCCTGCTTCTGGCGGCCGGCCAGATGGTAATGCGCGTGGCTGTGGACCTTGCGGTAGACCCTCTGGATCCAGTCGCCACCGGTCTCGGCGTGGGCGATCAGGCCTTCCTTGGCGTGCTCTTCCCGGGTCTCGGCATAGCGGCCTGCGGCGCCGCCGTGAAAATAAATGTCCGCCTGGAGGAAGAGCATGTCCCCCAACCCTTCCTTCGCGGTGCCCATCAGCCGGCCGAGCGAATCCTCGAGCGTGAACGAGGCGTTCTCGGACGGCAGACGCCGCTCGATCGATCCGGCCACGCCCGCGGCCGCGAGCAAAAGCGCCAGGAGCGCGGCGGAGGCGGTCATACTTTGCGGCGGCGCAAACCCAGCCATCCGGCGACGAGGAACGCGGCGGCGTACAGGGCCGCGTAAGCGGCGAGGAACAGCAGAAGCTTCGGAGAGAGCGCCCCCCAGCGGTGCACGAGCCGCTGGCGCAGGTCAAAGAACTCGAAATGAGGCAGGAAATAGTAGAGGGTCCACGTCACGGCCTGGAGCGGTGGAGCCAGCGCCGCGCCGGCGTCCTTGAGGCCGGGCCCGTAGAGATTGATCGCCAGGTAGGTCACCAGCGTCAGCGACACGTTCGCCGAGACCGTCAGGTACGGCGAGAGCCCGACCGCCATCGCCGAGACGACCGCGAGATTCAGCAGAAAGCAGAAACCGGCCTGCGCCAGGAGGACCCCCTCGAAGGACGCGCCCTTGGCGAAGGCCGCCCCGAAGAACACCGCCGCGAACACCCCGAACGCCGCGGCGGCCGCGAGGAAGGTCCCCAGGAACTTGCCGAGGAGGAACTGCCCCCGCGTGACCGGCTTGGCCAGGAGCACCTGCAGCGTGCGCCCGGCGGCCTCCGACGGCACCTGGCGCGCGCCCAGCGAGACCGCGAGGATCACCGTGAGGAAGAACACGAGCGTCAGCCCCAGGTCCAGGAGATACCGCGTAACGCTGCGGACCTCGTAGAATTTCATCTGCGAAGCGTAGGCGAGGATCACGCCCATCAGGAACAGCGCGACGTAAAAATCCTTTTTGCGGAAGATCTCCTTGATCAGGAGCAGGGCGATCGCCAGGGCGGCTCTCATGAGCGCGCGTTCTCCTTCACGGTGCGGATGAAAAAGCGCTCGAGCGACGATCCCGCCGCGGCGCCGACAAGCTCTTTCATGGCGCCGGAACGCACCACCCGGCCCTCGCAGACCACCGCGACCGAGTCGCACAGAAGCTCCACTTCGGAGAGCTCGTGCGAGGAAAAAAAGATCGTGCGGCCTTCCCGGCGCAGGGAGTCCAGCAGGCGGTGCAGGTCCGCGCGCGCCAGCGGGTCGAGCCCCGAGGTCGGCTCGTCGAGAACGAGCGTGCGCGGGTCGTTGATCAGCGCCTGCGCCAGGCTCACCTTCTGCGCCATGCCTTTCGAGAACGTGCTCAAGCACCGGCGCTGCACCGGGCCGTCGAGACCCACCTGGGCCAGGAGCGCCTTGGCGCGCTCGCGGCGCTCACGGCGCGGCATGCCGAAGAGCTTGCCGTAGAAATCCAGGAGTTCCAGCGGAGTGAGGAACTTGTAGTAGGCGGTCTCTTCCGGCATAAAACCGACGGCGGCTCGGGCGCGCACGTCCGAGGCCGGCAGGCCGTGGAGGCGGACCGTTCCGGAATCCGGGAGGATCAGGCCCAGGATGGTCTTGATGGTCGTGCTCTTCCCGGCCCCGTTGGGCCCCAGGAAACCGAAGATCTCGCCCGGGTGGACCCGGAGCGACAAACCGTCGAGCGCGCGCTTGGCGTCGTAGCGGACGACGACGTTGACGAGCTCGATCACGGGGTCCATGGGGTCATCCGGCAAAAGAACTCATTCCGTTGGATTCTATCACCGGCCGGTGAAAATTGCCAAGACCCCCTGCCGGCGGTTATAATGGGTCCATGCGCGTCGACATCGGTCCCTTGAAGGGCAAGGAAGGTTTCATCTCGGTGACGCCCCACGGCTCCATCGATTCGGACACCTATACCGAATTCCAGGAGAAGATCAAACCGGCGCTCGTCCCCTCCACGAAGAACATCCTCGTGGACTTGGGGCACGTCGAGTACATCTCCAGCGCCGGCCTGGGCGTCCTCTTCGGGATCAAGAAGTCCCTGGCGGGTACGGGCGGCGAGCTCTATTTCTGCAACCTGAAACCCCAGATCAAGCGCCTGTTCGAGATCGTGAAGGCCCTGCCCAAGGAGACCCTCTTCACCAGTTACGAGGAGGCCGACCGTTACTTCTACAAAGTGATGAACGACGAGATCGAGCGCCGGAAGGGCTCCTCGCCGGACGACGGGAACGCTTAAAAGGCCATGCAGGTCGACGTGCGCGCCGACCAGACCAGGCCCGGATATTTCCGGATCGTACCCCACGGCGCGATCGACACCGAGACCCACGACGGTTTCCGCTCGGCGCTCGAGCCCGTGCTCGCCAAATCCCCCAGGGGCATCGTGATCGATCTTGCCGACGTGACCTATATCTCGAGCGCGGGGCTCGGGGTGCTCTTCTCCCTCAAGAAGACCCAGGACAAGACCGGCGCGAAACTGCTCTTCTGCAACGCCCGCCCGCAGATCGCCAAGCTCTTCGAGACGGCGCGCTTCCTGCCGACCGACAGCGTGTTCAAGAGCCTCGAGGAGGCGGACCGCTATTTTTACGAAGTGATGAACGAGGAGATCGAGCGCCAGAAAAAGCGGAGCGCCGAGGGATCTTGAGGCGCGCCTAATTCTTCTGCGCGGGGACCTGCGGGCGCGCGAAGAGCAGGCCCGGGTTCGAGCGGGGGTTCAGGAGTTCTCCGAGATCGAGCTTCATCTGCGCACGGCTGTACGCGGCCGTATCGAGGATCTGCGTGTCCATCCGGATCGCGTCCTCGGGACACACCTCCACGCAGTACCCGCAATACACGCACATCCCCAGGTCGATATCGAACGAGACCGGATACTTCTCGATGTTCGGGTCCGGGTGCTCGCCGGCCACGATATTGATGCAGCGCGCCGGGCAGACGGTCTCGCACATCATGCAGGCCACGCAGCGCGGGGTCCCGTCCGGCCGCTGGGTGAGGCGGTGGCGCGAGCGCGTGCGCTTGGAGAGCGGCCGCTGTTCCTCCGGGTACTCGAAGGTCACGGCCCCCCGGGTCTTCTTGAAGAGCCCGATCGAGTTGAGCAGCTGGAAGGACAGGTTCCGGAAGAAGTGCTTCGACGTGATCCACAGGCCCAGCCCGATCGAGGGCAGGTACGTCTTGTCCCAGAAGGTCAGCTCCCTGCGTTTGATCAGCTTGGTCGCCATGCTAACCTCTCCACGCCACGACGAGGCTCGTGACAAGCACGTTGACCAGCGACGCCGGGAACAGGATCTTCCAGCCCAGGCGCATCAGCTGATCGTAGCGGAAGCGCGGCAGGGTCCAACGGATCTGCATGAAAAGCCAGTTGAAGAACGCGACCTTCAGCATGAACGAGAGGACCCCCAGTCCGATCACCGCGCCGTGCGGCAGCGCGATCGACGCGCCCCACGGGAACGCGAAACCTTCGGGCCCCAGGTATGGGACCTGCCACCCGCCGAGGAAGAACGTCGTCATCAGGCACGCGACGAGCACCGTCTCCACGAGGTCGGTCAGGAAGAACATGCCGAACTTCATGCCGCTGTACTCGACGAAATAGCCGATGATCTCCGACTCCCCTTCCGGCAGGTCGAACGGCACGCGCTTGGTCTCGGCCAGCGCGGCGGTCATGAAGAGGAAGAAGGCCAGCGGCTGGACGAAGATCCCCCAGGCCGGCAGCCATCCGAAGAAAAGGTGGCCTTGGGCCCGCACGATGTCCTGCAGGCTCAAAGAACCGTAGCTCAAGACCACGCCCATTACCGCGACGCCCATCGTGATCTCGTAAGAGAGCATCTGCGAGGCCGCGCGCATGCCGCCCAGGTAAGCGTAGTTGTTGTTCGAGGCGAACCCGGCCAGGATCACGCCGTAGACGCCGAGCGACATCATCGCGAAGACGAAGAGGAGCCCCGCGTTCACGTCCGCCACCTGCAGGTTGACCGAGCGCCCGGCCACGTGCCAAACGTCGCCGAACGGGATCGCCGCGAACGCCGAGAGCGCGAACACCACCGAGATCGCCGGCGCCAGCGTGTGCAGGAGGCGGTCGGCGCCTTTCGGGACGAAGTCCTCTTTGAGGAACATCTTCACGGCGTCGGCGAGCGAATGGAAGAGCCCGAGCCGGTTCGGGATCCACATGAGCCAGTTCAAGGGCGCCAGCCATTTTGGGAAGACGATCCAGGCGCGGTTGGCGCCGAGCCGGTCCTGCATGACCGCGCTCTGCTTGCGCTCCACCCATGTGAGCAGGCCCGCGAGGTTCAGCACCATCCCGAGAAAAGCGCCGGCCAGGGCGCTCTTGATGAGGACAGCCTCCATCAACCCGCCCACACGAGACCCCCTTTGCCGAGCGACTTGTAACTCATCCCGGTAAAAGCCGGGACGTTCCGGACAAGCTCGTCGAACACGTGCTCGGCGCGCGGGTAGTCGCTTTTGAGCCCAGCCAGCGCCGCCAGGTCGGCGAGGATACGCCAGTCCGGACGCGAGGCCCCGAGCGGTTCGATCGCCTTCCAGATGCGCTGGACCCTTCCCTCGAAGTTGGTGAACGTGCCTTCCTTCTCGGCGTAAGCGGCCGAGGGCAGGACGATGTCGGCGACCGCGCTCGTCGGATTCAAGTTGGGCCCCGCGAAAACGAGCGTCTTTAAGTTCTTGCGGACGGCCCGCAGCGTGTCGGCGCCGAAGAGCGCCTCGAGATCATGCTGGAAGACAAAGAGCCCCTCGAGCTTGCCGCTCTTGGCCAGCTCGACGACCGGCCCGAGATCGCCCGGACCCAGGATGCGCGCCGCGCCCGCGGAGTTCGGGTTCTTGTCCTTGCGGATCAGAAAGCCGTCCTCGTCGCCGTCCGGGTCCTTCGGAGCGCGGAACCCGATGTGCTGCCACTTCAGGTGATCGCGAAAAAGCTTGCGGACCAGGTACAACTCTTCGTTGGTCGAGCGCGGCGAGGCCAAGAGGCCCCAGGTCTTCGAGGCGGCGGGATCTTTCAGGTGCGCGGCGACCTTTTCGAGCGCCACAAGCCACGTCGCGTCGGGCGAAGCGCCGTTGGATTCGGGATAATTGACTGAACGTAACCTATTTATATCTATAGACTTATAGCCATATCGTCCGTCGTCGCACATCCACCACTTGTTGACCGCGAGGTTTTCGCGGGGCTTGAGGCGCATCACACGCTCTTCCTTTAAATGGTAGGGGCGGGACTTCTCATAATGGACCTCGATATTGCAGCCGCGCGAACAGCCCGGGCAGACCGAATCCTGCGAACCGAGATACCAGACGCGCATCTTGAAGCGGAAATCCCGGTCGGTCAGAGCCCCCACCGGGCAGATGTCCGCGACATTGCCGGAATATTTGTTGTTGAGCTCGTGGCCCGGGTAGACGTCGAGCTCCGAATGGTCGCCGCGGTTGAACACTCCGAAGTCGTGGGTCTTGGTGATCTCCTCGCCGAAACGCACACAGCGCGTGCACAGGATGCAGCGTTCCTGGTCGAGCATGATCGTCGGGCCGACCGGGATGGCTTTTTTCTCCTTCTTGACCTTGACCTCGTTGAACTTCTGATCGTAGAGGCCGTACTCCATGTAGTAATCCTGGAGCTTGCACTCGCCGGCCTGGTCGCAGACCGGGCAGTCGAGCGGGTGGTTGGCCAGGAGGAATTCGAGCACCGTTTCCTGGGACTCTTTGGCCTTCGCGGAGGCGGTGTGGATGACCATCCCCTCGGCCACGCGCGTGTTGCAGGCGATCACCGTGCGCGGCATCTTTTCGACCTCCACCTGGCAGATGCGGCAGTTGCCGGCGATGGACAGGCCCGGATGGTAGCAGTAGCGCGGCAGGCCGAGGCGCGCCTCGTCGATGGCCTCGATGATCGTGATGCCGTCCTTGACCGTGTAGGGTTTGCCGTCGATCGTGATGTTGGCCATTTTTAGCGCTCCGGCAGACGGCGGGCGCCCGAACGCACGAGCGTGGAAACGGCCGGGGCGGCAGCCTGCGGTTTGTAGGGAGAGACCGGGCGCGCGAGGGCCGTGCCCTTCGAGCGGATGTACTCCTCGAATTCCGCGCGGAACTTCCCGATGTAGCTCTGGATCGGCCAGGCTGCGGCGTCGGCGAACACGCAGATCGTCCGTCCCTCCATCCCCCGCGCGATCTTGAGGAGCTCGTCCAGGTCCCGGACGGCGCCCTCGCCGCGGTAGATGCGCTTGACGATCTTGAACGCCCAGCCCGTGCCTTCGCGGCAGGGCGAACACTGCCCGCAGGACTCGTGCGCGAAGAACTTGGCCGCGTAATAGAGCATCTTGACGATGCAGGTCGTCTCGTCCATCACCATGACACCGGCCGAGCCGAGCATGGTGCCGGCCGCGCGCAGGGAATCGTAGTCCATCTTCACGTCGATCTCGGAGGCCGTGAGGATCTTCGCGGAGATGCCGCCCGGGATCACGGCCTTGAGAGAGCGTCCGCCGCTGATGCCCCCGGCGTGCTTGAAGATCATGTCGCGGAGCGTCGTGCCCATCGGCAGTTCGTGCACGCCCGGTTTCTCGACGTGGCCGGAGACGCTGAACAGATGCGTCCCTCCGTTGCCGGGCGAGCCCAGCGCAGCGAACCACTCGGCGCCGTTCTTCAGAATGTGCGGCACACAGGCGATCGTCTCAACGTTGTTGATGATCGTCGGGCAGCCGAACAGGCCCACGATCGCCGGGAACGGGGGCTTGAGGCGCGGGTAGCCCTTCCACCCCTCGAGCGAGTTGAGCAGCGCCGTCTCCTCGCCGCAGATGTAAGCGCCCGCGCCGCGGTGGACCACCAGGTCCACGTCGATTCCGGTGCCGAAGACGCCTTTGCCGAGATAGTTCCTCGCGTACGCCTCGTCGACGGCGGCCTGGAGATGCCGGTAAGGAAGGACATACTCGCCGCGGATGTAGATGTAGGCCTTCTTCGAGCCGATCGCGTAGGCGGCCAGCAGGATCCCCTCGATCAGCTGGTGAGGATCACGCTCGAGAATATAGCGGTCCTTGAACGTGCCGGGCTCGCCCTCGTCGGCGTTGATCACAAGATACACCGGCTTCTTGCCGTCCTTGGGGAGGAACTGCCATTTCTTGCCGGTGGGGAAACCCGCGCCGCCCAGACCCCGCAGGTTCGAGGCCAGCACGGCGTTCGTGACGTCCTCGGGCTTCATCGTGGTCAGCACGGTCTTCGCGGTCTGGTAGGCGCCGCGCCCTTCAGCGACAGAGAGCTTCCAGGCCTCGGGCACGCTGAAATTACGGGAGAGGATGGGTTCGGACATTATTTGAGCTTCTCGAGGATCGAATCGATCTTCTTATCGTCGAGATCGAGGTGATAGTCGTCCCCGGCCTGCATCATCGGAGCGCCCTCGCAGGCGCACAGGCACTCGGCTTCCTCGAGAGAAAAACGGCCGTCGGGAGTGGTCTGGCCGTTCTCGATGCCGAGCTTGGTCTTCACGTGGTCGAGCAGTTTTTCGCAGCCGCGCAGGACGCAGGGCGTACCCATGCAAAAGCGGATGTGGTGCCGGCCGACCGGCGCCTGGTGGTACATCGAATAGAACGTCACGACCGCGCGGATGCGCACGACCGGCTGGTCCGTCCAGCGCGCCACCCACTCCTCGACCTCGGGGGTCACGTGGCCGATCTTGTCCTGTCCCAGATGCAAGAGCGTCAGGGTCGCTGCGCGTTTTTCGTCATACTTGGCGACGATCTTCGCGGCTTCGGCGTCGAGCGACGCCAGCGCCGCCTTGAGGTCCGCCGTCTTAATGGTCAAGCTCGCCTCCGATCATGTTCACCGACCCGAACGTCGGCACGATGTCGGCGATCATGTCGCCGGTGAGGATCTTCGGCAGAGCGTTCATGATCGGCCAGCACGGCGGTCGCACCCGCACGCGGTACGGGCGGTCGGTGCCGTCCGACACGACGTAGAAACCGAGCTCGCCGTTGGCGCCCTCGACCGCGAAATAGGCCTCGCCTTTCGGGGGCCGCAGGCCGTGACCGTGCATCACGAGCTTGAAGTGGTTCATCAGGCCCTCGATGTTGCCGTAGGTGTCCTCTTTCGCCGGCAGCGCGACGCGCTTGTCCTTCGAATAGACGGTCTCGTGGAACGGGCGGTTGGCGCCGTCCAGCGTGGGGTCGGCGACGACCTCGGTCTGCTTGAAACCGAGCGTGCGGCCGAGCTTGGCCTCGTCCACCATCGCCGCGGCCGGGATCTCGCGGCCTTGTGTGTCGACCATCACGGGACCCTCGGGCATGCGGGCCAGCGCCTGCTCCACGAGTCGCATCGACTGCTGCATCTCCTCCATGCGCACGTAGTAGCGGTCGAGGTTGTCGCCGTGCTCCCCGACCGGCACGTCGAATTCGAGCTTGTCGTAGGCCAGATACGGCTGGGCCTTGCGGACGTCGTAATCCACGCCGGTGGAGCGCAGGAACGGCCCCGTGATGCCGTAGGCCAGCGCCAGCTCCTTCGAGGTCACGCCGGTGTCCTTCATGCGGTCGACGAAAATGCGGTTCGAGTTGAGCAGGCCCTCGACCTCCTTCAAGATCCCCCGGATCTCGCGGATCATCCCGAGGGTCTTGTCCGCGAAGCCGTCGGGCAGGTCGGCCTTCAGGCCCCCGACGCGGGCGTAGGAGATCGTCAGCCTCGCCCCGGTGACGTTCTCGATCAGCTCATAGAGCAGTTCGCGGGCCTTGATCATATAAAGGAAGACGGTGAAAGCGCCGAGCTCCATCGCCGAGGCTCCCACGCAGGTCAGGTGGTCGGTGATGCGCGAGATCTCGCTCATCACCACCCGGATGTACCGGCAGCGCTCGGTGGTCTCGATGCCGATCAGGCGCTCGACGGCCAGGCAGTAGCCGATGTTGTTGATCAGCGGCGAAACGTAGTTGAGCCGGTCGGTGTAAGGGATCGCGTTGTTGTAGGGCCCCTGCTCGCACATCTTCTCGAACGCGCGGTGCAGGTACCCGATCTCGACGTCGGCGCCGAGCACCGTCTCGCCGTCGAGCTCCGCGACGATGCGCACGATGCCGTGCATCGCCGGATGCTGGGGCCCGATGTTGAGGAGCATCGAGCGGCTCTCGGTGGGTCTCTGCTGGGGATCGACGGGTCTGGCCATTCAAAACCTTTCTTAACGGTTTATAAATTATGCACAAGATCCCCGGTGAAGGGAATCAAACTTTTCCGGCGAAGGGCCGCGAAGCCCCGCCAACGAACGGCCGTGTTCAGCCGTTCCGCGTGATCTGACGGAGGATCGCTTCTTTCAGCTTCGGTTCCTCCGTCAGCGAGAGCGCCTTGGTGTAATACTCGGCGGCCTTCTCGAGATCGCGTTTTTTTTCGTACGCCATCGCCAGCGACAGGCACGCCTTGTACGAGCTCGGCTGCGCCTTCAGGCTCTTCTGGTAGCATTCGATGGCCTTGTCGACGTCGTCCTGCCGCCAGTACGCGGCGCCGAGATCGTACCAGGCGACCGGGTCCTTGGGTTCCCGCGTGGCGGCCTGCGTGAGGTACTCGATCGCCTTGGCCGGTTCGCCCTTCTCCTGCAGCACGTAGGCGAGGTTCGAGTAGGCGTAGACGTTCTCCGGGTCCGCGGCGATCGCGCTCCGGTAGGCCTCGGCGGCCTCGTCGAGCCGCCGCTCCCGGCTGTGCAGATTGCCGAGGGTCAGCCAGAGGTCCGAATCCTTCGGGTCGGCGCGCAGGCCGCGGCGGTACGCCTCGATCGCCCGGGGGGTCTCCTGTGATCCTTCATACACCAGGCCCAGCGTGTGGTGCGCGCTCGAACGGGCCGCGTCGAGCGCGACGGCCTGCTGGGCGTGCGTGAGCGCCTGCTGGGTCTCCCCTTTCTCCATGTAGACCAGGGCCAGATTGATGTGCACTTCGGCGTTCTTCGGGCGCAGCTGGGCCGAACGCTCCAGCGCGAGCAGGGCCCTCTCGTAGTCGGCCTTCTCGGCGTAGGTGATGCCGAGGCTCATGTGGGCGGAGGCGTCCTTGGGATCCTGTTGGACGGCTTTTTCATACAGCTCGAGCGACCGGTCCAGGTTGCCCTGATAGTACGCGCGGTCGGCTTCGAGTAACACGGTGTTCTGGTCGCCGCGCTGGGCCAAGGCCGGACCCGCCCAAACCGCCAAGAGGATCGCCGAAACCGCGGGCGCGAGCAGGATACCGCGTGTCCGATGGGTCAACAAAGCTCCTCCCTCAATTCACCGGCCCGATGATCGGCTGGCGCTGGTTGTACCGGTAATCCTTCCGGAGCGCGTGCCCCTGGAAGCCTTCGTACATCAGGATCCGCTTCAGGTGCGGATGCCCCTTGAAGGAGATGCCCATCATGTCCCAGGTCTCGCGCTCGAACCAGTCGGCGGCAGCCCAGACCGGGGTAACGGAATCCACCGACGGCTCCGTCTCGGGGACGGGGACCTTCACGAACAGGCGGTGGGAATGCGTGAGCGAGTACAGATTGTAGACGACCTCGAAGCGGACCGCCCTCTCCTCCCAGTGGAGGTAATCCACGGCGAAAAGGTCCATCAGCATGTCAAACGCGAAAGCCGGGTCGGCCTTGAGCGCACGGCCGAGCGACAGGATCCCCTCCCGCTTGACGACGACCGTGGCGTGGCCGCCGGAAACGGAACCCTCGGTGACGAGGTTCGGGTAACGCTCCTTCACGGACCGCGCGAGCGCGGCGGCGTGTTCCATGGCGGCTTAGACCTCCTGCTTTTGTTTCTGGATCTTATCCTGGAGCTTCATCAGGCCGTCGAGCACGTTCTCCGGACGCGGCGGGCACCCAGGGATGTAGACGTCGACCGGGATGATCGTGTCGATGCCCATCACGGTGGCGTAGTTGTCGTAGAAACCGCCGGTGCAGGTGCACACACCGAACGCGACCACCCACTTGGGTTCGCACATCTGGTCGTAGATCGTTTTGAGAACGGGGGCCATCTTGTGGCTGATCGTGCCGACGACGAACAGCACGTCCGACTGCCGCGGCGAAAAGCGCGGGAACCCCGCGCCGAAACGGTCGACGTCGTAATGCGCGCAGGCGGTCGCCATGTACTCCATGCCGCAGCAGGCCGTCACGAACGGGTACTGGAAGATCGAGAACTTGCGCGCCCAGCCGATCGCGTCGTTGAGCGTGGTGGTCATGAAGCTGAACTTCTCGACGTCGGGCTGTCCTTCGGTCACCGCTCCCATTCCAAAGCCCCCTTCTTCTCCGCCGGAGGCGCCTGCCCGCCAACTGGCAGGCGGGGACCCGCCTTCGGCGGGCATGCCACCGCTATCTTTCCCACTCCAGAGCCCCTTTTTTCCATGCATAAGCGAATCCCAGCGCCAGCACCGCCACGAACGCGAACATCTCGAGGATGCCGGCCCAGCGGATCTCCCGCAACACCACCGCCCAGGGGAAGAACCAGACGACCTCGACGTCGAACAGGATAAAGAGCATCGCGACGAGATAGAATTTCACCGAAAAACGCCCCGCGCGTTGGGACAGTTGGGGCACGCCGCACTCGAACGGCTCCGACTTGGCCGCGGAGCCTTTGTTCTTGGGACCCAGGAGCCGATTCAGGAGCAGGATCATCCCCGCGATCGTGACCGCGAGACCGAACGTCACCAGAAGACCGATGTATTCCGGAAAACTCTCCATCGTCCCCTCTAAGGTTTCTGGAGCCCCAGGAAACGGGGGATCACGTCGCGCAGGGTCGCTTCGAGCGGGAAAGGCTTTTCCAGGAACTCGACGTTGCCCAGCTCCAGGGCCTGCGCACGCATCTCGTCGGTGGCCTCGCCGGTCATGAACAGGATCGGCATCTTCGGCAGCACCATGCGGATCTTCCGGGCGAACGTGATGCCGTCCATCTCCGGCATGCGGATGTCCGAGATCACCAGGCTGTAACGGCCGGGGTTCCCGACGATGGACTCGAGAGCTTTGATCGGGTTGGAGAAGAAATCGGCGTGGTAGTGGAACTGCCTCATCAGCGAGGAGAAGACGCTCAAAAGCATCCTCTCGTCATCGATCACGGCGATCCTGACTTGTGCGGCGTTGCCGTCTCCGTTGGCCATGTGCCCCCCTTCTCCGAGCGGGCGCCGGATGGGCCCGATGGATTTTCATTATAGGGTGCTCTGCGAGCCATGTCAAATGGAGGGCTTATCTCTTAATAAAGGGCGCGAAAGGACTTAGGCGGCTCTGGAGACCATCCGTTCGATATTCTGGTAAAACTGCAAGAGACGCGTCCATTCGATGGCCTTGATGGGCCGCAGCGCGAAACGGGCCGCCAGGACCAGGGCCGCCGCGGAAACATCGCCGCTCAAGAAACGGCCCACGGTCGGGCCGTCGAGACCGCGCCCCGCTTCGCCGAGCATCGTGCGGTAAGCGTTCAGGAAGCTCTCGGGAGGACCGGACGCGTCGATCCGTCCGGCAAAAAGGGCCAACAGGACATACGCTTTGTACTGGGGAAGCTCTCCGGCGGCCGGAGCCGTCTCCGGCAGGTAGGGCTGCCCGGCCTCCGTCCCCTCCACCGGCGCCAACCGCACCTCGCGGACCGGGCGGCCGGTCGCCGCGTCCACCGACCGCTCGCGGCGCAGGACCCCCTCTTCCAGAAGGCGGCGGCCCAGATCGCTGGCGAGCACGCGGTCCACACGCGCCTTATCCCCGATGAAACGGAACGTGACGACGCCGCGCGCGACCGAAAGCCTCGAGACCTCGAGCAGGGTCACCAGGTAATGCCTCGCGTAGGCGTCGAAAACGTCCGGCCGCGCGGGGTCGTCCGGGAAAGCGTCCACGCTCTTGGCCAGGGACAGGGGGTCCGTGACCGGATTTTCGGCCAGATAGCCCTGGAGAAGATCCAGCACCTGGCCCGCGGAATGGCTGCGCTCGCCGACCAGCGACGTGAGGCTCTCTTCCGTGACCGCCGGCGCCCCGGGGCGGGAGCCTTGAGCCCGACCCAGCGGCGCGGAGGATTCCGCCGCGCGGCGGGCCGTCGCGATATCCTCGGGGGTCGGCTCGAAATTCACGGACTTGCCGTCCCTCTCCAGCGGCCGGAGCGTGTCCTTGTCGAGCAGGGTGATCACGTTCCCCGACCGCTCGAACGACCCCGCCCGGTCCTGGGTCCGGATCGGAATGGGTTCGCGCTCGATGACCCGCGCCAGGATCGCGCGCGTAAAAAGAACGCGCAGGTCCGGATCGGCGGCGAACGCCTCCTCGAGAGAGGTCCACTGGACCTCCTCGGGCAGGCGCGCCGTGCCGAGGAATTTGTCTTCGGAAAGCTCTTCCGCGGCCAGGCGGGCTCCGGTATCGCCGGTCCGCGCTTCGATCACATGGACGGTGTCGGGCGCGACCCGATACGCGCGGCCGTAGCGGCGGACACTCACCCCCAAGGCAAGGTTCATGTGCCCGAACACCGCCCCGACGTGGTTCTTGTCCCCGAGGATGGGACGATCACCTCGGACCATCCTGCGCCGCGCTTCCGCGAAGAAAGCGTCGTACTCGGCCATATGCGCGTTGCGCAAAGCCACGCTCGTACCGATATCCACATCGTTCGGGAGCCCGGGAGACTCGACCGCGGCGGAGCCGAGGAAGAATACGGGCCGCGTGAAACCCTGCTCCCGCATGATCTCCTGCAGGACTTCGATGATCCTGGCTTGCTGGATCCCAAGCGTCTCGGTCGCTGGATCGAAAGCATGTTCTTTCAAATGCGCCGGCAGCCATCTACCTTCTTGGAGATCCGGGCTCGTCACGTCCGCTTTCAAGAGCGGGTCGGTCAGAAAATCTTCGATCGGCACACCTCCCGCCGCCAACCCGCTCAAAAGACCGGGAATTTCCGCCATCGTCAGTGCCCCCTCCTCGAACCGGGTCCGCAGCGCTTGCGCGACCTCCTCCTGTCGGCCTTCGGGTAAACCGGGATCCGTCGGTTTCACCAACGGCACGGCATAGGCCCACGTCACCTCTTTTTGAATGCGGTCGATCTGTTCTCCCGAGGCTAGCCGGGCGCCGGCCGACTTGGCGTAGATCTTGATCTCCGATCGAAGGTGATTGTTATAGACCAGGAGATCCATGCTCGTGTGCGGGTACTTCTTCAAATACTCCAGGGACTGAACGCCTTCCGGCGCCTGGGGCAGCAGCGCATTTTTTCCGTATTGTTCCACATCGGCAAGAATGCGAACGCTTCCCGCCGGGTAAGGACCGGCGCGCTTGAGGATCTCCTTCATGAGATCAAGGCTGTGCATCATGAAACCTTCGACGATGACGACCTGACCCTTGTTCATATAGCGGACCGCATCGTTGATCAATCGTTCTCTGGCGGTGGAATCTTCGTCAAAAAAGTAACTGTAATCATCCCGCTGCAGGACGATCGCGGGATCGGCGACATTGTCGTGGTACGTCATCGTCAGCGCGCTCTTACCGATACCGCTGTCCCCGTCCACAACAATGAGCTTCAGGCCATTGGCCCGGATCCATCCGTCAAAATAGTCGACAAATTGGAACACGGAATCCAGGTGTTCCTGGGGGGTATGGAAAGTCGTCAGCTGTCTTTGGCCCAGGATCTCCTCGGGGATCTTGTATTGATCGAACCAGGGGCTTTGAGCCAGCCGCGCGCCGTCGCCGGGGCCGAGGGCGTCCATCAGATCGCTCAAGTCGGAGCCCGGCCGGGCGTAGTTGATGTGGATCGTGCCGCTTTGGATCGTGACCATATACTGCTGCGCGCGGTGATCGCCGGGAGCCCGCAGGATCGCCCGCATCACGTAAGCCCCCGCCGGCTCGTTCGGCCGTCCCTGGATGACCCTCACATAACCCACTCCCGTTCCGGCAAACCGATAGTCGATCTCTTTCTGCGTAGGATAATCCCGGATCACCCTGGCCGTCGCGGTGTCGATCGTTCCTTCGAGGTCGTCCAGATCCACGGGCCCGAAGTGAACGGCCAGGCGGGCGCCCATCGACGCGGGGACCTCGACATAAAGCGACGTGCGCAGGGAGCCGTCCGCGCCGCGCGTGTATTCGGCGGTCGTCGGCAGGAGCCTCATCAGATCGCTGAGATGTTTGAGGCCGTTCCCGCCGATCGCGCCCTCTTGCCGGCGAAGGCTCTGGTCCTCGAGATAAAGACTGCCTTCCTCGCGGAACCGGCCGGCCGCGCGGCGAATGGCCTGCCAATCGGCGTCGCCGATCTCCGGCTGGACGATCGAGAGCCCGAGCACCGGCCGCGCCGAGCCGGCCCTCCTGAACAGCGTGAACGCGACCGTCGCTTCGGGTCTGGGGTTTTCCGACGAGACCGCGTGTAAAAGTCCGTTGAAGATCAGCTCCCACGCGGTGAAACGGTACTCGCGCGGTAACCCGTATTCGTAGATCCGGTCCGGAAGGCCCTTTTTCCAGTCGGACGGATAGATCTCCTGATAAGGCGGGACGACGATCTCGCGTTCGGAAAGCTCCGAGGCGCGGATCGGCTCGAGGCCCGGCGTCGCGAAGACGGCTTTCTCTTCCGCCAGCCGTGCGCCGTCGGGCGCATCCTTCCCGCGCTGGCGGGGCAACGGATCGGCCCGGTCACCCGTGATCCCGTAAAGCCCGGTCTCCCACGGGCCGAGCGCGACCTCGAGCGCCGCCCCCGACGCCGCTTGAGTCGTGAACGAGGCCGGCTGGTCGGAAAAATTCACGACCACCGCCACGGAGCGGGCCTCGTGGGAACGTTCGAACGCGACGACCGGCCCGGGCACGTCCTTTTCGATCATCTTGAAGTCGCCTTCGCGAAAGACCGGGTCGGCGGTGGCGGCGGCCAGCCACTCATAGTGCTCCGCGATCGCCGGGTCGGCCGACTCGGCGGGGCCGTCGAGGAACACCGCGGACGGGAGCCATTTGTCATATCCCTCTTCCTGGCCGCGCAAGACAAGCGTGGCGCCCGGCAGCGTGTAGAGAAGCGCCCCCGCCGCCATGGCCGGATCATGCCCGAGCAGCTTGGCGATGCGGCCGTTCATGTCGTTGTTCTCGAGGAATTTGACGAAATGGAACTTCTCTCCCGGCGAGAGTTCGCGGAGGAATTCCTTCAAACGGTCCGTCTTCCGGTCGACGAGCAGCTCGCGGATGAACGGTTCGTAGAAGAAATCGTAGCCGGCGTTCAGCACATCATCGCCCTCGAGGCCGAAGTATTCGGCAACGAGCACGATGCCGGGATAGCGCGCCTTGAGCGCCTGCGCGACGACCTTCAGGACCTCCTCGTCAGGGGGGTACAGACGGTCGAATTCCTCGTCGGGCATGTCGGGATACCAGGAAGCTTTGAAACGATGCCGGATCAGATGGGCCACCGCATCGAAACGGATGCCGCCGCCGTCGGTCAGGTCCGCGACCAGAAGCGCCTGCTCCACGATCCAGCGCCGCGTCTCGGCGCGCGCGATGTCAAGCTGGACCGTGTCGGCCCAGCGCATGCGCCGGCCGTCGGGCGAGAGGCCGCCGCCGAAGTAGAACGCCCGGTCCGTGCCGGGCGGGCGGAAACCGGGCGTCCAGAGGTTCGCCGGATCACGGTTCAGATTGTCCCCTTCGCGCGCGGCCACATCGGAAGGCACGCCGACAAAAAGTCCGGGCCGCGTTCCAAGCAGCGGGGTGTCGGCGGCCATATGGTTCATCACGAAATCCGCCATCACGCGAAGCCCCGCCAGCTCGCGCGCGCGCACCACGAACGCACGGAACTCCGCCTCCCCGCCGAGCGTCTGGGCGACCTCGTACGCGGGGATCGAGAACGCGCTCGCCACGCGGCGGTCCCCCACCCGGGCGTCGCCGTAGGGTTCCTTCTTCGACCAGTGCTCGTTCAGTTCGCGCGAGTAATCGCTCTCCCGGAACAGGCCGCTCACATACACCAGGTTGGCGCCCGTTTTGGCGATGGCCAGGATCTCCGCGTCGGTGATCTCGGAAAAACGTTTCTTCAGCAGGCGCGCATCGAAACTGTAAATGATCGGATAGCGCGGTGCCCCCGGCTCGGCCAGACGCGCGCCTGCCGGTTTTGTGGCGGGGGCGCCTTTCGGCTCGGTGAGCGACAGCGGCGGCAGAGGCGCGGGCGGGGCAAATTCGGGGTATTCGGCGAACAGCGCCTGCAGTTTGTCGTCCAGACGCTTTTGGACAGCGAAAAGTTCGGTCCGCTCCGCGTCCTCGCGCCGCTGCACCAGCTCACCGGGGACCTTGGACCGGGCTTCCTTGGCGTCCGCGATCCGTCTCCAGAAATCCCACTGTTCGGGCGTCGAGTGCGACCAGAACACGATCGTGCTCCATCCTTCGCGCTCGATCACGTCGAGCAGGGAGTGAGAGGCCGAGGCCTCGTCGTCGAAGGTCTCCAGCGAGACCCCCAGCTCCGCGGCCGTTTCGCGCAGGGCCGCCCGGAAACGTCCCCAGGCCTCCTGCCCTCTTTCGCGGGCGGGGCTTTCGGTGCCGAGCGACGCGTTGAACATGCGGTAGGCCCGGTAGGCCTGGTCCGTCAGGCGGATATGGGACGTCAGCGGGTCGCCGTAGATGCCGGCGAAGAACCACTCGTCGTTGGTGATCGCGTTGCCGAGGGTCACTTCGAGGCGATGGCGCTCGGCGGCCGCCGGGTCGCCGAGAGGTGCTTGGGCGGTTTTCTTGCGCACCGCCGCGATCTTGAGGCTCTGCGGGCCCATGCGCAGCCGGCCGGTCCGCGTAAAAAGGAACGCCGAGAGCAGAGCCAGGTGCTTGCCGGCCTCCGCGGTCGAATCGTCGAAGGTCCGTGTCGGAATGAGGAAATTCAGATGGTAGGAGTACGCGCCGCCGCGATTGCGGGGCGGGACCTCCGCGAACGTCTCCAGCGCGCGGCGAGTCGGGATGAGGCCATAATGCGACAGGAAATCATAGATCGCTGTCTGATCGTCGGGGTTCGAGGAGTAGGACGGCGAGTATTCGATGGCGCCGCCGTAGCCGAGCGGGATCCCCAGCATCGTGGCGACGGCCCGGCCCTCGAGCGGATTGAACGCCGGAGGATCCCCGGCCCAGACCTCCCATTCGGTGCCCACCGTCAGGCGCTCGGCGTCCGGTTCCAGGAGCGCTCTCTCGGAATAACGCTCCCGCAGGACCTGCGCGGTCCGTTCCGCCGGGACGCCCTCGTCGAGGAGCCGGGCGGCGTCGCTCAAGAAACGCGTGCGGGCGGCCGGCTCCAGAAGCACCGACAGCGCGTTCAACTGCGGATCGGCGGCCACCAGCGTCTTCGCGGCCAGCACCGCCAGGCGCAGCCGCGTGCGGGGCACAAGCCGGTCGGGCAGCGACGGGATGTCCGGCGTATCGGGCGCGGCGCGGAGCGCCTCGAGGGCCAGGTCCCTGACGCGCGCGTCGTCCAGCGCCAGGCGGGTCAGGGCGCCGGCCAGGAGCGGGATGATGTCCGCGTGTTTCAAGGAAGCCAGAAGACCGACGAGCCGCCGCAGGGTCTCCTCGGAAAGGGTAGTCCGCTGGTCGATGGCGGCGTCCAGCGCGCGCAAGAGTTCCGTCGAGACAAGCCGGACCTGATAGGCCGGGAGTCCGCCCGACCACTCGGCCGAGGGAATGAGCTTTTCCAGGGCACCGATCCGTTCCGCGAGGACGTCCTCGACGACCGCCAGCCGCGCGCCGGCCGGACGGATAAGATAGAACACGCTATTGAGCGCCTGCGCGGAAAGCTCGGGATGCTCGCCGAGGAAGTCCAGGGCCCGCAGCGCGGCCTCGCGATCGGGATCCCGATCGGTCAGACCGGCCGTCCTCGGCGTGAGCCCGCTGTCCTTGTCGGCGTCGATGCGCAGGATGAGCGAGGTGCCCCGGCGCGCGAGGACCCGGGCTTTCAGGACGCCGAAGAACACCTTGAAATCGCTGGCCGGCATGTAGAACGAGGTCGCGAGCGGGACCTTTCCTTCGTATCCGGATTTCCGCGTCACGCTCTGCGGGTTCGGCGCGTCCACCTCGGCGCCGATCCCGGGGGTGTTGGAAAGGAGCGTGTTCACGTCCCACGCCGCGGGCCAGTCGCCGCGCAGCTGGACCTCGAAAGGCAGCGTTTCCGCGATCTGGCCGGTGTCCTTGACGAAACGCGCGTTCCAACCGGCCAGGTCGACGTACATCCTGTAAATTTCGGTGCCGTAGACGGCGGAGGCCCCCAACTTTGCCGCCAGAAGCCCCGCGATGCCGCCGCCGATGCCCGCGACGCCGACTTTCTGGCCGGTAAAAAGCGTCGCGTCGTAATTGCCAAGCTGGACCATCAGGAACTGAAAATCGAAAGAAGCGGGGTGCCCCGGGCTCAAGCTCATCTCCGGCTCATCCGCCGCGTCGGCCAGGGTCAGGTTGAACACCGTGAAACGGGAATAATCCCTCTGCGCCGGAGGGGCCTGCTCATAATTGAGCCAGCGCGGCCCCACGCGTGCCAGGCGCCGCAGGTTGTAGACGGACGCCGGCGGAGCGCCGTGGAGACGCCGCGACGTTTGTCCGGCCCACTCGACCGCCTTGCGGTGCAGTTCGCGTAGCTTGTCGGCCGTGATCTCCGGCCCGATCGTGGCCTCGGTGATGTCGAAAAACACCGGCGTTCCCATGACAACGATGAGGACGCCCGCGGGGACGTTCATTTTCGTTCCACCGGTGCCAGGCGCCTCGAGCGTGAGGACTTGCGCCCCGTCGGCGATCTGCGACTTGTAGCGGCCGTCCTTGTTCAGCGCGGAAAGATCGACGCCCGGTTGCGCCCAAAGAACGGCCTTCACGAGGTCCCAAAAGAACTCCTTCCCTTCCTCGTTCAGCGTGAACGCCATTTGGCCGCGGCCGGCGGCGTCGCGGTCGATCGCGAGGCCGCGGTCGAACGAGCCAAGTGAGTTGAAGATGTTCTGTACCGTACGTGCCGTGCGGAACGGCCCGAACGTTGCGCGAACGTCGTTTTCGGAGATCTGCGCCAGGCGGGCGCCGGCGAGCGCGCGTTCCCACTCTTGTTCGGCGGCATCGTAAGCGGCCTGGGCGGTCCTTCTAAGAACGGCCGGATCGCCGGCGATGAGCCGGCGGAGCCCGTCCACCAGTTGCCCCGGGTCCGCCGTGCCGGCGAGCGCGAAGGCGACATCGCCCACATCCCCGGGCTCGAGCCGGTTCAAGAGATGGACCAGGATGTGGAACGGTTCGCCGTCGAGGATCGAGCGCAGCTCCGCCAATTTTTCTTCGGCGAACACAAGCCCTCTCGCCCGCGCGAGGAAGGACCCCAGAGCAACATCCGGAGGAATACGCCCGAGAAGGATGCGCTTGCGGCGTAAATGCTCGATCTCGTGCAGGACCACGCCCTCCTCGCGGATCGCCTGACGACGCGCGGCGTCGGTGCCCGCGAACGCGCGGTCCAGGAGCTCCAGGGCCAAAGAACCCAGCGCCGGCGGCAGCCCGCGCGCGAAGGCCGCTTGTGTGACATCTCGGCGAGCCGCGGAGTCCACCGCGACGAGCACGTAATCGTCGAAGAAGCTCGACAGGCCGTCGTTGTCGAGCAGTCCGAGCTCTTCGAAGCCGGCCGCGGTCCGGACGAAATGTACGCGCGCCGGGCCCGTATCGGTGGAACGTTCCTCGGTCCGGACGATCTCGTAGAGCGTGAAACCGCGTCCCTCGTCGAAGCGCTCCATGCGCTCGAAATAGCCGGCCGGGTATACCTCGGCCACCAGACCCTGCGGGATCAGATAGCGCGCGTTCAGCGCGCTCAAGGCCTCGGTCCACGCCTGCGTTTCCGCCGTGCGACCCATCCCCCGCGTGCGGCGGTTCAGACGGCCGATGAGCTCCGTGACCAGACGCCGGACCGTCGCACGGTCCGTCTGCGCCGCGATGGCGGCCAGCGTCTCCGTCTCCCCCGTTCCCAGAAGGACTTCGGGCGCCGCCGCCAGGCGGGCGCCGAGATTCGAAGCCATGCCCGGAGGGGGGATCGTGCTCGGGATATACGGTTTCGGCGTGTCGTCCGCGGGCACGGCGGGACGGACGTTCGCCTCGGGCAGCGACACGCGGATCGTGGTCCGGTAGCCCGGTACCGCATTCCGCAGGACCTCGAACGTGCCACCGTGCGCCTCGATGAGAAGCTTCGACCACAAGAACCCGACACCGCCCCCGCCGAAATAGGCGGGCGGCAAAGCGCCACGGCCGGTGCGATCACGATATGCCGGAACGACCCGGAAATCCCCGGGCTCGTCGATCACTTGTGCGATCCCGACCCCGTCATCCGAAAAATCAAGGATGACCCGTCCGGCCGCCCGGTAGACATGGAGTTCGGCCGACCCCGGCGGCCGCGGGACCATCCCCTCCTGGGAACGATGGACCGAATCGAGCGCGTTCTTGGCGAGCTCGTTCACCATATGAGAGAACGGTGCCTCGAGAGGGCCCCTGTCCCCCGAGGCCACGATCGGGCCGCGGAGCGTGTTCAGGCGCTCCAGAAGCGCCCGCGTCCGCTCGTTGGTGACGGCAGCCGTATTCCATTCCAACGAAACGTCTTTCCGGATAGCGATCAGATGGGACTCGGCTAGTTCATAGAACCGGACCGGATTGCGGACCTCGGCCAGCCGCGCGCCGTCCTCCGCGTCCTTTTCCTGTGCCTGGCGCTCGCGCAGGCGCCGGGCCGTTTCCGATTCCTCCAGCCCGCGCTGGATGTCGATCCGGCCGGACAGTTCGTTCACGAAAATATCGCTGGCCAACTGCCCGATCTCGGAGTCCTCATAGACCATCAGCGCCGCCAGGACCGGCGCGGCGGCTTCTACGGGCGCGTTACGCGCCAGCTCCCGCAGGAGCTTTTCCATCAGCGCCGGTTCCAGGCCCAGATCGAACACCGCCGCGATGAGCTCTCGCGTGGCCTCGAGCGACCGGTCGCCTTCCCGCGCGATCCGCGCGATGGCTTCCGCCGCCTGCCGGACCACGAGCTCCGGCCGGTCCGGCGCGCGCAGAAGCTGGGACAGCGTCGCGACCTCTCGGTTGCTCTCCAGGAAATACCGGATGATGCCGTAGATCATCAGACTGCCGACTTCCGGGTCCTCGATCATGCGCCGCAAAAGGGACAGCACCTGCGCCCGCCGATTGGCGGGCAGACGCGCGAGGGCCCGAACAGCCGCGAAACGGATCTTTTCGGCGGGATGGATCAGCGCCAGCACCATCGTGCTGAAAAGCGCCTCGTCGAGCTCGAAATCCTCCGCCGCCAGGCCCAACCGGTCGATCAGGCGGATCAGCGAGGCTTCGACTTCCGGTTCGTCGCCCTTCTCCAGCGCGCGCTGCAGTTCCTGCGTGATCTCTTCGAGGCTCTGATCGGCCAGTGATGGAGGCTCCACGAACGCGGTGTAGACCGCCAGCGCGTCCATGCCGGAAAAAACGTCCTCGGGACGCGCGGCCAGGTAATCGCTCAACACCCGCACGGCCGGCACGGCCGCTTTTAAGTCCGCGTCGGACGACAGGGGTTCGGCGATCTCGACAGCCAGGCGGGCGATATGGGCCTCGCGTTCCTCTTCGCCGGAAGCCAGCCGCGCGCCGGAGTCCCGCTCATCCTCCGGCGGGATCCCTTTGATGATCCGGCTCCCGGTCTCCGCGGGCTCATCATCCTCCTGCTCGTACTCCGGAAAGAAGAGATGGACGTAGACCAACAGCATCACGAACGATCCGATCGACCACGCAGTCAGGACCGCATAAGCCGATGTGCCCCAGAAAAGAATGGACGACAGGTCCCGTTCCGACAGGTAATAATCCGCTATGTTATCGCGGTTGAGCCGCCACAGACCCGCCGCGGCCGCCGCCGCGAAAGGGATCCCGCTCATCGCTGAAAAGACCAGCAGATTGTCCCTGAAAAATTCCTTCAGCCGGTTCGGCTGCGGGTCATACGACTCGATCGAAGGCGTCCTGTAGGGGTTCTCGTCCCCGGGGGCGTCGCTCTTCCGGCCCGCCAGGCGGGCGCCGGTTACGGCGGCGGCCGGCGAACCGGAAACGCGGCGGAAGATCTCGAGGCGGCCGTTGCCCCAGTCCTGTTTCAGGCCCCACTGGTCGAGCCACAAACGGAGGATCGTCCGCCGGCCGAGCGCGACGGGCCGGAATTCCGATGGAAAATCCTTTTCGAGCCATTCGTTCGAGGACGGATAGAGCGGGCTCAACAACTTCGGCAAGAAAAGCCAAAAGCGGCTGTCCTGCTCGTTGTCCCCTACCAGATACGCACCGGGCTTAAGGAACGCGCGTTTCAGAGCGTTCACGCTCAAGATCTCCCGCTCACCATGCAGACCGTCGGGATGCAGACGGTGCCTCAAATAGATGTCCACATCATCATCCAGGAATTCTTTATAGTAATTCGGAGCCTTCTCAAAGAACAAGTCCAGCCCGCCGCGCGAGCGGATCGCGTCGCGGACAGCGACCGGAAGATCGGCGGCCACGAGCGACTCCGAGGAGCGCAGACCCAGGAAATAGACCGTACGCGGCCGCGGGGCGCTTTCCGACGGGTGTCTCCAGCTGAAACGGATCTCCCAGGAATCGCCGCCGAGAGACTGGATCTCGAGGTCCGTAATCGGCGCTCCCTGCAAAGCGGCCATCCGCTCGAGCGAGACCATGAAGAGCTCACGAAGGTTCACTTGAAGGTGTCCGAAAAGGGCCGCGATCCGGTTCTCACCCAGGACCGGCTGAGCGGTCAGGCTGCGAATAAAGGCCGCGGCGCCTTCGGATCGGTCGGGCAGCCCCGGCCCGAACTCGAATTGATCGTTCATGATGAGAACGTCCGGATTGCCCGCGACGAACGGGTCCAGGGCGTTCGCGGCGGCGTTCACATAGAAACCGATCTTGGGCGCGTTTTCCGCGTTGACGACCGACCGGACGCGGTCGAGATACACCAGGCGGTTCCGCCATTCCTTCGTCTCCAGCTCTCCGCCCACGGACGGCTCCACGCGCAGGACAGCCAGCCGGGCGCCGGCGGACGCGCCGTTATAGAACGCCTCGTGGCGCTCGAGCATCCGTCCGATCGAATAGTGGGCCGTGATATGCCGCCGGCCCTCGGCGCCGAACGCCGCGCGCCGGGCGGGATCCGCGGCGAGTTCGCCGATCCGCGCCGCGAGCGCACGCCTGTCGCCGATGCGCACCACGAATCCGGTGCGGCCGTCGAGCACCGCGTCGGCGGTGCCGCCCGCGTCCGTCGCGACGACCGGACGCTCCATCGCCGATCCTTCCAGGACCACCCTCGGAAGGCCTTCGGTGTAGCTCGGCAGGACGACCGCGTCCGACGCCGCGTAGACGTCGCGCAGGGCCTCGCGGTCCAGGTCGCCGGTGAAACGCACCTGCCCGCGCACCCCTTCGGCTTCGGCCAGTTTCAAAGCCTGTTCGACGAAATCGTCTTTCCGCAGTTCGCCGGCGAAGAGCACCTGAACGGTCCGGCCCTCGCGCTTCAAGCGGCCGGCCGCGCGGATGAGGTCCATATGCCCTTTGAGCGGGTGCACGCGGGCCGGCAGGAGCGCAACGAACGCCCCGGCATCGAGACCCAGCTTCGCGCGCGCGGCCGCGCCGTCGGCCAGCGCCGGGTCGAAGAACACGACGTCGATGCCGTCGGCGAGGTCGGTCCCGGCGTTCCGGAAGGTCCGGCCCAGGCGCCGGAGCGTCACTCCGCTCGGCCGGGCGGTCAGCGCCAGACGGCGCATCACCGCCAGATCGACCATCGGTTCCCCTCCGCCGTGGTGAGTGAACATGCTCGGGATGCCGCGGCGACGGGCTTCGGCGTCCAAGAGGAGCGCCAGCGGGTTCGACGGGCTGTGGTTCACGAAGATCACGCGCCGGCCCGCCAACTGCGGCCCAAGATCGTCCAGCGTCCGACGGAACGTCTCCTCGGACTGGAGGATCTGGCGCGCGCGGCCGCCGACGATCGGCAGGCGCGCGGTCAGCGGCAGGAAACGCGGGCCGAACAGCACGAGCTTGACGCGGCTCTTGAGCCAGAACGGCACGAGGAATTTGAGGAACGCCTTGGCCGCCCGGATCCCCACGCCGTCCCCCTCGTTGTCCGCGGCCCGCGAGACGGCCGCCGTGCCGATCGGATGATAAACGATCGTGCCGCGGCCCATGCTCTCGGTCTGGCCCGGCGTTTTGACCGCTTTCTCGCGCCCGCTGACCGGATAAAACTGGTGGACCGTGACGGCGCTGCGCGCCAGCAGTCCCTCGTTCAAGTCGCTCAAGTACGTGCTGACACCGCCCGGAGAAAGATAGCTGTCGGCGTAACGGATGATCACCGCGCCGTCGAGCGGCCCCGTGCCCGGCGCCGGAGCGGACAAACGCGCGCCCGCCGTGAACCGCTCGATGCTCTCTTCGTGCCGGATGACTTGGCCGGTCACGAGATCTTTCGTCGCCAGCGGGATGAAATTGTTCATGTCTGTGAAATAGGTCAGATCGAAGTCGTTGATGACGAACTCACCCAGGTCCTCGCTCTCGAATCGGCGGAGGATCCCGACGATCTTCTCGACGTCCGCGTCGTCTTGAGGAAAATTGACGAAATAGCCCAGTGAGATATGACCTTCGAACACGCGTCTCTTGGTTTCCGTCCGTGTCTGGATGCCCGATTCGAGCCGCTGGACCTTCAAGAGCTCTTCCGTCACGGGAAACCTCACAAGGCCCGTGATGACCCCCTTCATCCCGATCCCTTCGACACGCGCGTGGATGGGGCCGGGCGCGCCCGCTTCTTCAAAGCCGCGCGTTACTTGTTCGACCCTCTTCGACACCAAGTCCGCGGGCATCTCGATGAAAGGCTCTGCGTTCTCGTTCCATAATTTGTTCCCCGGATCGATGTCCGCGATCGTCATGTGGAACGACGCCGGTTCAAGCCACGAGAAAACGTTCCCGTACCCCGCTGCTTCCAGCGCTTCGCGCATCCGGGCTTGGACAGCGACAAGCTGGCCGAGGAGCGGCGTCCCGTCGTCCTTCACCCAGGCGATGGTTGTCAGGCCGTAAAAAGACTTGGTCGTCAGGTTGGGCTCAAATTTGGGGTTGTTCGTGAGCTTCTCCTTGCGGGAGAGGAGCTCCTGCGCGACCGTCGGCCGGCTCAAATATCGTCCGGACATCCTTTTCTCGTACTCGGCCGCTTCCTTTTCGCCGGCCAGCCGCGCGCCGCGGATGACCTCCGTCCGGGACTGGACGTCCGGACCCAACGCGTAGTACCAGTTGAACACCGTCTCTTCGCTGGCGGCCTCGACGGCGGCGGCGCCGCGCGTGCGCATGAAATAGGAATAGACCTCCGCGCGCTGGGCACCCACGAACCGGAACGAGGGCTCCTGGAGCAAACGATCGAGGATGGGGCGCAGGCGGCTCCACGAGACTTCGTCGAGCGCGCGTTCGTTGGGCGTGCGGTCCGGCGCGGTCCCGGAGGCATCGCGCGCGTAGAGAACGGGCTGCGGCATGAACTCGACCACTAGGCGCGGCTCGATCGCGCGCACGGTCGTCACCCCCTCGCGCGCCAGGTCCGCGCGCACTTCCGTGACGAGCCGTTCGAACCAATTCTGGATCTGGGCCTCGACGCTCCAGGCTTCCTTGCCTTGGACCAGCGTGTCGCCCACTCCGTAAAGGATGCCGTCGGGAGGCGTCTCGAGCACATGCTCGGGGTACACGCCGGAAAAGAACGACGTATCCCCCGTCAGCACGACACGGATGTATTTCTTCATCTGCTCGGCGTAGTCACGGCTCAAGAAACTTCCCGCCGAGGTCTGGACCGTGCTTTTGAACTCCGCCAGAAGCACGTCCCCGAGCTCGGGGTCGCGGATCAGCGCGTCGGGTTGCGCCTTGCCGTCGTCGCCGCTGACCTTCATCGAGAGCGCGCTGACCTCATAGCCGCGAGTCAACAGTTCGGTCGCGAACAGGAAGCTCAAGACCTCCCCGCCCTGCGCCAGCCGGGACGTGTTCAGATTGTCCCCGACGAGCCCGTAGGTGGACTCGAACTCGAGGATCGCGTCGCCGAGCCGGCCGTCCACGTGCGGCGAGAAAAGGACATCTACCAAATGGATCAGCGCGCGGGCGTTGCGGAACGAGAACGGCGACTGGTGACGCAGAAGCTCGCGCAACTCGGCGGTCACCCGCGCGGCGTCCTCGGGGCTCAAGACCGCGCCGATCTCCCGCGCAAGCCTTTCAAACTGCGGGTGGATGTCGAGCTCGCGCAGATGTTCATCGTCGCGAACGGCCAGCCGCGCGCCGGACACGGATAAGTTGGTGATCTCCAGGAACCACGCTCTCGCCGGAGAGGCTCCGCCCGTGACCGCGAGGTCCGCGCCCGCCTGATGCGACTCCACCCATGCAGAAGCTGCGCCCGGACCCTGTTTGATCGCGATGTCCCAGGCGTTGCGTGGTCCGCCGACGGAGGCCTGATGGTCGTTCACCCAGGCCCTGGCATCGGCCACGAAAGGATCGGCTCCGTCGAGCCCGTAGCTGGACAGGATCGTCCAAGCATTGCGCCTTCCGCGAACGGTCAGGCGGTTGGCTTCGACCCAGACCCTGGCTTGGGCCACGAAAGCGTCGGCCTTTGACAGTCCCTGCCGCGTGACGACGCGCCAGGCGTTGGCGGGACCGCCCACGAGGGCTTGATTAGAAGAGACCCATTTGCGGGCTTTTGTGAAGAACGGGCCGGCGCCCTTCAGACCATAGGAAATGACTATCTGCCAGGCGTTGGCGGGACCGCCGACGCGCGCTTGGTGGCGCCGGACCCATGCGCGGGACTGCCGCATGATCCGGTCAGCGGTGTTCAGATTGTGGGCCAGAAGGAATTTCCAGGCGTTGACCGAGCCTCCGATCACGCCCTGGTTGGACGCGACCCACGCGGCGGCGCGGTCGAATATCGCTTCTCCTTCTTCAAGGCCGTAGAAGAGAAGGAACTGCCAGGCGATCGCGGGCCCGCCGGTCGCTTCTTCGTGAGCGGCGACAAATCGGAGAGCCGCGTCGAAATCCCGGACCAGGTTGAAACGATTCCGCAGCGCGCCGAAAACGACCCATTCCGGCACGCCCGAGCCGATCCACCCGCGGACCTCCCCAACGGGAACGAGGCGTTCGACCAGGGTCTGCCGTTGTCCTTCCGGATACGCCGCGTAGGAATCGATCAGCGCGCGCACTCGAAGCGCGAGCGCGTCGTCGCGCAGTGACTGGCTCTCAAGTCGATCGAGGACCGGCCGCCCTTGGTCAAGCGTCTTGACCTCGGAAAGTTCGGCCAGCAGGCCGGCTTCGGTCTCGGTCAGAAGACCCGTTCCTTCATAATAATCGAGCAGGCCCTGGCGCGAACGCACGAGCGTGTTGGCCACGACCTCCGCGTCCGCGCGGACGATCCCGGCCGCCTCGAGGTACGGGACGAGCAGCTCGTCCCGCAGCCGCAGATGCGTCGCGTTCAACCGCCCTCCCCGCTGACTGAAATCCGAGACCGCCAGCCGTGCGCCACCCGCCACGGGACCTTCGGCGATGAAAGCCTCCAGGCGCGCCCGTTCCGCGAGCGGCCTTTCGTTCCCGGTCGTGACCTCCCGCAGGATCACTTCCATTTCGGGGTGTGAGCCGAGCGCGTCCAGATATTCGCGGATCCAGCGTCTGGCCAGCGCCGGACCCTCGACGGGGCCGAACTTTTCTTCGAGGCCGCGCCGCAGGCCCGCCAGGATCCCCTCGACCACCCAGCCGGGGATCCCCTCGCCCTCCTCCAGTTCGAGGACACGCTGACCGCTCTCCTCGACGATCACCGCCATCTCCGACACGCTCCGGGAGAGCCAGTGCAGCGAAAAGAGCGTGGAAATGAACCTGGGCACGTCGGTCGCCATTCTTCCGCGCAGGGCGATCAGCGAGAACCGGACCGGGTCCGACGGATCGCCGGCCTGCGATCTCTCGCTCATCCCGTCCATCCCCGGAACAAAGGATTCGAAGAAATTGGCGTCGCCGCCCCCCAAATTGAAACGGCTGATCATCCAGCCGGCCCCGGGGTCGGAAAATCTCACGAGCAAAGAAACAGCCCCCGCGAGGATCTCGGCAGAACGCCGTTCGCTGAAGAAACCGCGCCGCCACGGCAGGATCGAGTTCAAATAAAGGGCCGCGGGCCGTCCTTCCGTATACAGCAGCGGGAACGCCGTGTGGGACGGGTTCCCCGGACCGCTGCGGTGGTAGTAGAGCACCTCATCGTGATCGTTCAGGAATTCGCTCGTATAGGCAAAAACGTTCCGGCCGCTCGGGGTACGGAACCGGGTGCCGGCCTGGACTTGAACAATGCCGGGCTGGCCTCGCCGCCGGACCAGCTCCCCATATTCGCGCTCGACCGCCCGGGAGCTGCTGCCGCCGGTCTTGGACAGCATCAACACGAACGGCACGACACGCCTGTCCTCCAGATTGGCGATCACCATATAAACCGATTGGAACCGGCCTTCCTGGATCAGGTGCGCACGCAGAGGGAGCCGGATCATGCTCACCGGAAGTTCCGGATCCCCGGTCAGGCGCCGGAGCGTCCGCAGCAGGATCCCCCTGTTGTCACGCCGCCCCAAAAGCGCGGTGACGGCTTCCTCCGCCTCCTCCGCGTTCATCTCGGACCGCATCGAGAGGGGCAATCTGCGGGCCGCATAGAACGACGACAGATAATCGAAGAGCACCGTGCGCGGGGATGATCCGTGGCCGATCAGCGGCTGGACCAAAGGCTGCTCACCGGGCTCGTTCGGATAGGTCGACAGCACGTCTTCCGTCAGGCCCGCCAGAGGTCCCCCGGCTTCGGCGATCGCGCGGCGCTTGGACACAAGCCGGTTCCAATCGGCCGGGTCCGCCAAAAGCACGAGGTTCAGGGAATCCCGGAAGAGCAGATAGTCGATCTGGGAGCGATGCGCGTGCCGCAGATAGACCGCCAGCCGCGAGAAGCTGTCGGGCTGGCGAAGCGCCGCCTGCAGGCCCCGGCCCTGTTCCCGGCGCAGCGTCGTCGAAGGAACCGCCAAACGGGCGCCTTCCGCGGCCGGTTTTCCGGGGCTCTTGTACGGCACTTCGAATTTGATGAACAGCATCTGGGCGCCGGTCGGGACGGGCGGCGTATCTTTGAGAGCCCGCTCCCACCACCAGCCCTTTTGCCACTCATACGCGCGGGATGTGCCGGAAGCCCCGTCGACCTGCACCACCTGGAACCGATCGGCGATACCGACGGAACGGGTAAGTCCGTACCCCGCGTTGCCGCGCGGGCCGTAGGTCCGCCCGGCCTTCACGGCGCGATGGATCGACACATGGCGGCCGCGGGCATCGACGAACCCGGGACCGCGGTCGAGGACCGTCGCCAGCACGCTCAAACGGTTCCCTTCGCGCACGCGCACCCGCATCAGCACCGCCCCGAAGTTCAGGCCGTGTGTGCCGAGATTGTCGAGCACGTGACGCAGACCGTCCATGACCTCCCCGTAATCGTTTTTGGAGAGAACACGCGAGTAGGGGTAGAACGACTCCTCGAGGAAATTATAGAGGAACGGCTCGTCGCCGATCTCGAGCGCCTGGCTGTCGTGTGGATGGAATTTTTTGAAAGGTTCCTGGATGCTCACGACCTCGGCGTCGTAGTCGGCCTCCCCGCGGCGTCCCGGATCGAGCGCCCGCCACAGTTGCGCGATCGCCTGCCGGTCGTTCTCGTCCAGTTCGAGCGGTCCGTATTCCGCCAGTCTGGCGCCGGCAGCCCCTTCTTCATCTTCCGCATACAACCGGATCCCGAGAGAAGCCAGATCCGCTATCAGACGATCCTCAAGCTGGCGCAGGGACCGGCTGGCGGTATCCGACGGAAACCCCCCATCGTCCGCTTCATAAACGGACAGGTAGTCGGCCGCGAACGAGGCGATCCGTTCCAACGCCTCGGGAGGCAGGGACGGGCTTTCGGCCCGGACACGGATCTCGGAGCCCGGAGCCAATCCCTGGCTGGGGACCAGAAGGCTCTGGAGCACGGTGAAGTCGCGCCACTCGTCCGTCGGTGCCTGGGACAGGCGGTAGCGGATGGTCAGGTCCGTTTCTTCGAAGAGCTCACTCCACTGGCCTTGAATGAACGCAACGGGCCGCATGTGCAGACGGGTTTTCAGCACCGCCGGCCTCTCCGGCGAGACCGCCAGGCGCGCGCCGCCTTTCTTCCAGGCGTTGACGAAGGTCCTCAGTCCTCCCGTGAAAAGCGGCAGATCCTGCATGGTCCACGGATCGGCGTGCGCCTTGAGACGGTACCATCCCATGCTGATGTGCACGCCGCTGGGTTTGAGAACGGACGTCAGACGTTGCGAGGTCGTCCCCAAATATTCCGGACTGAAAAGCCCTCCGTCGAACACGTTGGCGTCCAGCGCCAGGTCCACCTGGCCGTCCATCGCCCCGCCGAGGTTCGCGACGTCCGTGCGGTGCGCGATGATCCGGGGCAAAGCTTCCTTCCGCAGCGCGCCGGACGCGGTCTCGAGGACCAGCCGGCCGTCAAGGTTCTCGAACACTTCCCGGCTTAAGTCGGCGACGTGAAGTTCGGCGATCTTCGGGTAGCGGCGGATCAGCGCGATCACTTCGTCCCCCGAGAGACCGGGCCCGACCAGCAGCACGCGCGCGCCGGTCAGTTCCCCGTCGAACGAATAAGACCCCGGGGACGCCGAAGCGGTCAAGACGGGCAGCGCCTGCTCCATGAGCCCGACGCTCGTCTGGCCCTGTGTGACCGGTGCTTGGAGACCCTTGCCCGTGCGGGTCCTTTCCTCCGCGGCGCGCCGCGCGATCTCGTCGTCCCCCATCCATTCCTGGACCTGAAGAACTTGGAATGCCGGAGCAGCCAGGCGGGCGCCGGCCGTCCCGTCGTCCGGCGGCTCGAAGAGTTCCGGCTGGGTCCACTGGACCGGCTGGACACGCGCGATCAGATCCTGCAGTTCCTTGCGGATCTGCGTGAGGGTCACGCGCGCGTGGCCCCGCAGATAGGTCCAGGTCACGAGGACCGTTTCGATGGAGTTCGCCAGCGGCCGCAGGTCCTCCTCCTTGACCGGACGGCGCTCTTTCAGGGCCCGGCGCAGGATCTCAGCCGCTTCGCGGATGCGGTAAGAATCGACCCGGGTCCGGCGGGCGGCGCGCGCGGACGTCAGCTTATCGATACGCTTGAGGAGCTCACGGGCCTCGATGTTCTCCGCCGGCTGGGGCCGGGCCGCCAGACGCGCGCCCGCCGGTCCTGTGGCGGAAGCACCTTCGGATCCTTGTGGAAAATCAGAAGCGTCCAATTGCGCCACCTGCCATCTGCTCTGATGATGGTAGAGGTAAGGCAGAGTCCCTAGAGCGGCCAGTGTGGGCCCATTCCACCGGATCGGCAGGACCAGGTTATCCACACGTGAGATCACCAGGTCTCCGGGTCGTGTGTCGCGAAGGATCGACCGCGCGTAGCGAGGATCCGCGCGCATCAGCGAATTGAATCCGGGATATTTGTCCACAACGGCCGTCACCTCGCCCTCGGGAACGCCGGCCGACAGGTTCTCGAGCCCGAAATAGTCGGTCAACAAGACCCGGAATTGGACCTTCGACGGGTCCAAACCACTGATCCGGGCCTCGCGCGACCAGTTCTCCGTGATACGCGCGGCGGTATCCTCGGGCCGCTCAACGACCTGAGGTAAGGATATGAGGATCACCTCGCGCAGATGGGGAAAGATCCTGAACAAAGCGACCGCGGTAAGTGTATCGTGATGCGAACCCGGATAGATCAGCCGGGTAACACGATCGGCGACCGGGCCCAGGGAGCGCCGGAACTCTTCAGCGATCTCATCGCTCCGGGCGCTGAAAGCCTGCTGTGCCCGCACGTGAACCTCGAGCGACGGATCATAAGGCGCCAACCCCCAGTCGGCCGGACCTTCGGACATCGCCAGCCGGGCGCCCTTTGCCTCATCGGCCGCTCCTTCGCGCCTCCGCCGGTAAAATTCCCGGATCGCGGGCGCGGCCAGCTGGCGGATCCCCAGACGGGCGAGCTGCCGGTAGGCCTCGTTGCGCATGTCCGGACGCGCCTCGAGGAAGACCTTGACGGTCAGGGTGGCCATCGCGTCCGGCATGCGGCCGGCTTCGCGGTATTGGTCGAGATAGGGTTTCAGGTGCCGGCTCAGCTCCTCGTTGCTGACAAGCTCCCCTTCTTCCGAAACGATCGCCGCGCCGGTCATATAGCGCAGCCGGAGCGCCCGCAGGATGTCCCCGATGGTGAAATTGGTGCCGTCGCCGACGATGCGGATCTTGCCGTCCCGGATATCCGCCAGAGGATTGATCTCGGTGTCGTCAAAGTCAAAGAAATGCACGCGCGCGTAGCGCGGGTCATCGTCGAGCGAGAGCGCGATCCGGAGCCAGCTCGGACCCGTGTTGCTCGACAGCACCTGGCGCGAGGCGCCGTCCACGAGCACGCGCTTGAGATAGACTTTCTCCGAGGGCGAGACCTGCACCTGGATCGGGCCGGCGTACTGGACTTCCTTGCCCCGGCCCTCGTTGTCGCGGAAGACCGGATGGTCCGGATGGCCGCCGGGCAGCTCGAATCCCGCCGGGTCCGTGCCGAGCGCGCCCGCCAGCCGGACGAGCTCCGCGTCGGCCTGGCGGACCGTCTGCGGGCTCACCGACGCGGTGGACCAGAAATAACGGTCGAGGGTCCCCGGCAAGAGGTCCTGCACCACGCTCACGTCATAATCCGAAGGCGCGACGTTGAAGAAGATGTTCCACGCGCCGCCGCCGATCAGCGCCACCCGGCGCAGATCGTGTTCGCCGAGGAACTGGAAGAACTTCCGGACGTGCGGCTCCAGGCGGTCCACCGGGATCCGCCGCTCGCGCAGCGCGGTCTCGAGAAGCTCGACGTCCAGGCCTTCGGGTGTGCGGGCCGGCACGAGACCCCGGTTGGCCCGTCCCAGCGTGCGCCGGAGTTCGCGCAGGACTTTCTTGGCGTTCTTGAAGTCGTCGTAGAACGCGGTCGTCTCCACCGCGATCTCGATCGAATGGCGGTCGTAGATCGTCCGCGTCAGGAAAGAGGTCAGGACGTCCAGCAGCTCCTGAAAAGCGGGGATCGCCGTGCGGGGGTCGCCCGCCAGGCCCGCCGCGCGCACGAACGCGATCCGGTCCGAGACCGGCACGAGGGTCTCTAGCTGGGTGCTGTCGCGCAGGAGGAGCCCTTCCCCGACGTCCGCCACCGAACCCAGATAGCTCCGCACCGGATCCGTCAGGTACGCGGTCAGCCAGGCGGTCCGCTCGTCGGCGTCGAGACCGGAAAGCCGGCGCGTCTCGAAGACCCGCAGGGCCGCCGGCAGGTCCGCCGCGCTCTTGGGGATCTTCGAATAACGGGCGGCGCTCAAGCGCTCGAGCCCGATCGCGGCGGCCACGCGCACCGACGCGTTCGGCGAATCGAGGGCGGCCAGGTACACCGGAGCCCGGGCGGCCGCGCTTCCGCCGAGCTCGCGCAGCGCGGTCACCGCCAGACGCGACAGATTATCGTCCTGGGTCCTTGCGGCGGCGGTGATCTCGGACAGAACGGAAAAGACCCCCTCGCGCTCGAGCAGGCGCTTGGCCGAGTCCGCGCGGATATACGGATCGGGGTCCGCCAGAGCCGTGCGGTAAATATCGGTCCGGCGCGCGCGGCGCGAAGGGTCCGTGTCCGCGCCCGAGGCGTCGAGGGCCCGGTCCGCGGTGTGGCGCACCGACCAGTCCTTATCGGTCAGGCGGCCGATCAGCGTCTCGAAGACCCGGGGATCGACACTGCCCTCCAGAGCGCGCATGACGACCTTTTTCTGAAAAACATCCCCCGTCCCCGCAAGAAGCAGGATCGCGTCGACCGCGGAAGGGCCCAGACGCCGCAATCCGTCCACCGCGCGGTCCTCTTCGAACGGATGGCGCCACAGGATCCAGCCGACCCGCGCGCGGTAGTAAGTTTGCGTCAGGGAGAAAGCCGGTAACACCCCGGACGGCGGGATGGTTTTATCCGCGGACAACCGTGCGCCCGTCACGGCGCGCGTCAGGTTTTCGGTCGCCGAACGCAGCAAAGTGATGATCCTCCGGCGGGCGGCAGCCGGGAGCTGGGCTTTCGACCGGTCGTCGATCAGCTCCAGCACGTTGTCTGGGAACCCGTCCTTTAGGACCCCCATCGCCGCCCGCCGGACCCCCGCCTGGGCCATCGCGGCCACGAGCAGGGTTTCGAGATATTCGCGCAGCAGCCTGGATTCGTCCTGATACGACGCGTCCGGCACCTTCACCTTCCGGAGAAAGATCTCCTGCGCCTCCTGCATGTCCTCGGCGGCGGCGTACACGGCGTCCAGGTCGTCGGGATCGGTGTCCTCGAAATTACCCCGGTCCGTGAGCGCGACGAGCCGTTCGAGCGCCCGCACGAGCTCCCGGTGCGTCCGCCGGCGTTCGGGCGCCTCTCCCGCCCAGCGGGTCCACTCTCGGGCCGTGTTCAAGAGCGTCCGCGCGCCGGGGCGAAGCCTCTGGGACGGTTCCTCGATGAGCCAGAGCAGGATCTGGGCCGCTTCCCCGACCCGTATCGCCCGGCCGACGTCCTCACCGCTGATCCCGGTCGTGAGCCTCTCGAACAGGACTTCGATCTCATCGGACAGCGCGTCGATCCGCCACAGGAGCGCCGGCGGCAGACCGCGGAGAGCGGCTAACGACGCGTCCTGCTCGGTCAGGTACGATACCAGCGCCTCGCGAGCGGCCTCCAAGTCAACCTCGAGAAGTTCAAAAGTGGGCAGCGTCCTCAAACTCTCGCCGAGCGCTTCAAGATAGGCCAGCCATGCCTCGGTTTGTTCCGCGTCGACAGCGCCGAGCCCGGCCGCGGCGGCGGACAATTGCGCAGACGCCTCCGCGGTCGTGCTCCGGACCACCCCGTCTTCGGTCTCGATCTCGAGGTCGGTCACGGTCCAACGGGCGAGCAGACCTGCCAAACTCTCCAGGGACCGGCGAGCTTCGTCCTCCGCGGTCGTCAACCGGGCCCCTAGGGCCGGGCCTTGCGCGTGAAGTTCGACGAAAATATTCAAAGAGCCGGACCGCAGCTCCAGCGGCGCGTCCGTGAAGTGGCGCGCCAGCCGGCCGAGCAGGGTCGCCTCGAGCCGGGCAGTGGTCCAGGACGAAGGGCGCCCCGCCTGCTCATCGGCGCGGGCCCGCTCGAGCAGAGAGCGTGCCAGCTGTCTCTGCCGGTTCTGCCATTCCGCGACGAGCGGGTCCGCGTAGAGTGGGCCGGCGAGTTCGCTCATCGCGGTGTGCCCGGCCACGCGCGCGCGGTCCCCGTCGGACAACCGCGTCCAGGCGTTCAGGGTCCCGACCGTCGAGGCATCGCGCCCGTCCTCGGGCAGCGCCTCGGCAAGCGCCAGCAGGGTCGGCAAATTGGAAACGGTTTGATAAAAATCGATCGGACCGCTCGGCGCCACGGAAGCCAAAAGCTCGAGGAAGCGCGAGGCGGTGCCGCCGTCGATCCGCTCCCGGGCTCCGCTGATCGTGTAGCCGGTCTCGAGCTCGAGCGCCCGGTCCGGACCGAACCGGTAATGCAGGGCCATGCTCCCAACGACAGGGTCGGAACCCGACCGCGGGGACCCCTCCGAGACCCTGCGACGGACCGTGAGGTCGAGCGCATTACGTTCCAGATGATGCAGAGGGTCCAGATCCGCTCCGTCCAGAGCGGTCAGGTAAAGCTCGTTCAGTTCTTTCTGAAAGACCATGCGGGTGATATCGTCCGGCTCGGCCGCCAGCGCGCGATACCGCCGGAGGATCGTCTCCGCTCTCGCGCGTACCCGCGCGATGGGAACCGCCGCCAGCCGCGCCCCTCGACTCGCCTCGTCTGCCGGCTCAGCTTGCTCGGGACTGGCGGCCGTGAGCAAGGCGGCGTTTCCGCCGCCGCGTCGAACCCATTCGGCTTTGCTCAGGGTTCGATCCTGAGCCTTGTCGAAGGATCGAACGGCCAGCCGCGCGCCGCCGGATCCGGGGAAGATCTCCTTGAAAGCGGCGGCGGAAAGTCCCCGGACGAAATGCGCCAACCCCATCCGTTCGAAAGGCGGCAGGCCTTCCCCGCCCTTGTAAAGACCGACCAGGGTTTCGAGCGCTTCCTGTGAACCACGCCGGAAAGCTTGCTCGAGCCTCCAGTATGTGAGAAGTCGCGGCTCCGCGGTCCGAACGAAACGCAGCATCTCCGAAGCGGCCATCACGGCTTCCTCGTCGGGCGGGCGCAGGCGCTCGGCCGTCGCCTGCGCGGTCGCGTAGTCGACCGCCGCGACACGCTCCCACACACCCGCGGGCCAGGCGTCGATCGCGCGTCCGGTCCTCGCGTTGTCCTCGGCGACGGCGTCCTTCAGTTCCAGCTCCGCGGGGAACGGCTGTTCGGGCGCGGCTTCCGCGGCGGGCTTGGCCAGTTCGGCCAGGAGCGCCTCCGTGATCTCGACCGCGAAGTCCTGATCGATGAAATCGGGACTCGTGACAATGGACACGACCTTCGCGCGGCGTGCCAGGGCCGCCACGCGCGGCACCCAGACGGACAGGATCTCGGCGCGCGCGGCTTTTTCCGAATCGGCGCCGGGCAGGGCGTCGGGCCCCTGGGTGGCGACGGAATGAGCGTGCATGAGCCGGCGGTATTTCGGCCCGAACACATCGACGTCGATATCGACGACGTGCGGCGGGTCCGTGCGCAGAACCTGGTCGAGCGGCAGGAGGTCCGGACCGTACGCGAAGTGGAACGGGAAGAGCCTGTCGCCGGAGTCGGGCGCCCACACCGCCCTCTGGCGGAAAACGCGCGCGTCGAGGTCGGCCAGGTAGTACCACCTGGACGGGTCGAACAGCCCCTTCACCACCGCCGGAGCGATGAACGTGTCGATATCCTGGTCGACGAGCAGATCGGTCAGGTCCGCGGGCAGCGTGTCCAATCCCCACGACCGGAACGCGCGCGCCTGGACGACGTCGTCGGGGTGGGCGTCGATGTGCAGCAGCGTCGCGCCTGCGGGCATCAGACCGTCACGGTACGCCTCGAGCCAGAACGGGAGCGCCTTCTGATGGTGGTCCGCGATGAAAATACGGTTGCCGGTCGAGGTCTCGATGCGATAGGTCCGCTCGAGTCCCAGCACCGCCTCCTCCATGCGGTCGCTGAAAACGTTCTTGTACGATTTGCGGACCAAGCCGATCTTCGGAAGCTCGAACGAACCGAAATCGGTCCGCGCGGCCAGTCGTGCGCCGACCGGGACGGGCAGCAGGGCGGTGGCATCGAGGGCCAAGGGCTCGGCGACCCCGCTCGACGGCGCCCGGGAGACCACGGTCTTCCGCCAGAGGGACATGTCCCAACCGTAATGCTCTTTGAGCCGTCCGGTCATCATCGAATCGGCCAGCGCGCCCAATTCCTTTTCGGCGAGGCGCTCGGCCCAGGGCTCCAGGAAAGGCGCCGGGTCGGTGTGCCGGTCCTGGGGGTCGTAACTGTTCAGGGCCATGACCCCTCCGGGCTTCAACCATCCGCCGACGCCTTCCAGATACCGGAAATAGCTGCCCGGCAGGCCGAAGACCCCTTTCTGATAGAACGCGTCGAGTTGGGACTGCAACTCCCTGTTGAGCTCTCCGCCGAGCCTCAAGAGATCGCCCTGAACGAACACGATCTGCCTTTCCCGGTCCTCGCCGGGCATGCGGAAGGTCAGCACCGCCCGGCGGCGACCGTCCAGCCCGACCGAAATATCCTCCCGCCTTACACCCAGGGCCTGCAGCGACTGGATGACAAAGAACTCGATGTTGTCGTTGAAGTAACTCTGGTCCGCATAACCCTGCCATCTCATCTCGGTAAAGAACCCGTGATCCGACCGCACCGGCAGCCAGCGGTCCAGGTGCTTTTGGAGCGTCGGGGCGGAGACGGGCAGCGCGTCGACGAAGTACGCCTTCGTGAACCGCGTGGCGTAGTAGAGGCCGATGACGTCCGCTCCGGACCCCCCGTAAGCGACGGCGAAGGGGCCGCCGGAAGGGTTCATGACCGACCGGACGCGGGCGTGATAACCGACGAACTTCCATTCGAGGAGCGGGTGCCGCACCTGGGCCTCGAGCCACCCGTTGATCGGCTCCGCATGCCGGGCGTAAGCGCGGCTCCGCTGGAGGGCCGTCACGGCCTCTTCCAGTTGAGCGAGCGTCCAGCGCGCTCTGCGGACGGCGAGCTCGCGCACGAAGAGAGCCGCTTCGTCGTGATCAAACACTTCCGCGGCTGACGACAGCAGTTCCCCGTCCGACTTTTCGGCCCATGAGCGCGCGACGCTGCCGGCATCGCGCTTCAGGAGCACGTAATACTCGATGTTGGTCAGCGGATAATGCCCGAGAACACGCGCCGGATGGCTCAAGGTATCGACGGTAAAACCGTGCCGCCGCATGGAGATGTCCGGACCGGCGAACGGCGCGGAGGCGTCGTACACCGTCGGATAAAGGGGCGCGGCCAGGTACAGACCGGTCCGTTCTCCGGCCGACCGCTGCGTTTTGAGCACGCGGTGGGCTTCCCGGAGGATCTTCTCGCCGATCTCGGGCGGCACCACCTGGTAGGACAGGACTCCCGGATCCAGCACGACGTCGAACGACTCGTCCTGGAAAGGAAGGTCGGCCGCGCTGGCGATCACCGTCGGTCCGCTGCCGTAGCGGTTGGTGTCCACGGTCACGATATTCTCCACCGGGATCGCGGGAAACTGGGCGGAGATCTTCCACTTGCGGTCCTCGCGGCCGTTCCCGATGATCAGGATCCGCAGCCGGGCCTGCTCCTGCGAAGAAAATCCCTCCAGAAAGCGCCCGAGGTCCGCCTGCCACGAGCGGTTGTCCACCATGGTCCCGGTCTTGTCCAGCTGGACGTTCCAATCGGATATCAGCGGCATGGCCTCGAACCGCACCCTCTTGAAGGAAACGTCGTGCGGGCTGCTGCGCTTGAGTAGCGCGCCCAGCTCCCGCGTGTCCTGTTCGGAGTCGAGCGGAAAAGCGCGCACCGTGAACCGCAGGTGCGGATCCTCGGACGCCAGGTCCCTGGAAAGTTCCGGCAAGCGCGCGCGCCACTGGTCCCGGATCTGGTCCGCGAGGACCCCGTCGACCAGATAATTCTTCTCTTCGACGGCCGCCAGGTCCCGGAGCACTTCCACGCCGCCCGCGCGGATCAGCACATATTTGCTGAAATTCACCTGAACGTCCCGCGCGGGACCGCGCAGGCGGATCGGACGCGCCCAGTCTTCGGCCGGCCCGTCCCCCGAGGGAGCGAACGACGGCGTGCGTTCGGCCAGACGCGCCCCTCGACCCGCCTCGCCTCGAGACTCGGCTCGCTCGGGACTGGCGGCCGTGAGCAAGGCGGCGTCTTCGCCACCGCGTCGAACGGCCAGACGCGCCCCCAGCGCGGCGGGGACTTCGGGCGCCGCGCGCCCGTCGGTCACGAGCTGACTTTGGAGCGCCACCCGCGCGACGATCTCGGGATCGGTGCCGGCCAAGAACGCGGCCGCCTGGATGAGTTCCACCCGGATCTCGGGCGTCTCGGCGGTGGCCGGATCGCGCACGTCGCTTGTTTCGGAAGAGCGGCGCAGGTCCTCCTCAAGCTCGCTCGAGCCCCGCGCGGCGGCCCGGTCACGCTGGAGGGGCCCCAGCAGCATGCGCTCGTAACGCTCCTGATTGGTCTCGCCGGTCACGATCGGGGTGAGCACCGCGTACGAATAGCCTTTTTCCCGGAAAAGCTTTTTCAGGTGCGGCGTGTGGTAACCGCCCGAGATCAGCACCGCGACTTTCTGCTTCTCCTGTCCCAGCACCCGCTCGGCGTTGCGCATGAAGGCCAGATCGCGCTCGTTCACCGAATCGTAAAAAGCCTCGAGCGCCGGACGTCCCTGGTCCAGCAGGGACCGGTACGGCACCAGATCGTTCAGGTAACCGGCGTCCGCCAGGCTGCGGTTCAGATGCGCCAGCGTGCGCGCGATGCCGAAATCATCGGCGTTGGCCCGGAAGAGACGGAAGTCGTCGGTGCTCATCCGGATCCGGTAGGCGGTCTCGAGAAGCTTCGTGTAGCGGTCCACCGCGCGCAGGATCCGCCCGTCCTCGGTGGACAGGAAGCGCGCGTACAGCGCTTCCTCCGCGCGGGCGTGCTCGGCGAGTACCGCGTCGAGGTCGATCGCGCTGAACGCGTCGAGATAGCGGAAGTAAGCCTGCAGGTTCGGATACGCCGACAAGTCGACCTGCTTTTCCTTCGCGATATCAAAAGTATTACGAAAGTAGGCGAACAAAGACTGCCGTTTGTCGCGCATGTGATTGATCCGGCCGACCGAATCCTGGAGCGCCTTCTCCCCTCCCTTGGCGACGATCGCTTCGATGAGGGCCGCCTGCTCGAGATTGGCCAGATCGAAATCGATCCCGCTCTCGGCGCGATCGAGCTCGAGAAGGCCGGAGAGGTTCGGGTAGGCCCCGAGGTCCGCGGCAGCCGCACGCGCCAGGCGTTCGAGCTCGCGGTGGTCGGGAACTTCGGAGGCCGCCGTGCGGCGCTCGTATTCCAGGAGTGCCCGCGCATAGGAACGGGTTTTGAGCTTTTCGAGAGAGGCCCGCAGCGACTTGAGATAATCCAGAAGCGCCGCGCGGTGATCGGCCAGGCGCGCGTAGTTCTCCACGCTCTTGCGGTACAGCCCTGCGTCCTCGATGCCCATGATCTTCATCGGGTGGTCCGAGACGAGATTCAAGTATTCCTCGCCGGAGATCTTACCCTGGACGAGGAAGCTCTTGGCGACTTTCTTCCAGACTTCGGGGGTCGCGACCGCTTTGATGGGCGTCAGCGTGTCGTCCTTGGTGCCGCCCTCCACGAGCACGAGCGAGATGTCGTAACGCTCCATGATCACGTCGAGCGCGGCCGCCAGGTTCTCCTGACCGCTCAAATTCGAATGGGCGTCCTGGATGTGGATGATGAAGGTCCCGTTCCCGCGGTGGACCTCCTTGAGCTGGACGAATTCGGTAGGGACCTCCAGGCGGGTCGGATCGTTCGCGAGGGCCTCGAGCGCGCTCGGGGCGGACGCCGCCAGGGCGGCGGCGCCGTCCGCGGGAGCGGCCAGCGCGGCTTCCGAGAAGCCGAAAGTCAGAACGAGCGCGGCCGCGATGGCACGCATCCGCCATCCGCGTCCCTCGACGCGCATCCGCTTGCTCGGGACTGGCAGCCGTGAGCAAGGCGGCGTCTTCGCCGCCGCGTCGAACGGCCATCCGCGCGGTTTCATGGGCGCGGCGCTTTCGGCATGCTCTTAGTAGACTTAGTCATGATATAGACCAAAGTAATGAGACTCCTCCGACGGATCGGTTCCGAAGTACCCAAAGTATACCTGACGTCTAATCGCGGTTACAAATATTTGATAGATTGTAACTATATTATTATAAATATGTTATGGATTAATCTACCTGCCGTAAGTCACAAAAATCACAGGCGCCTGGATCGCGGCATTTCGGGTGCGTCCGAACGGCGCCGGTCCGCCGCGACCGGACCGCTCCGGTGCGTTGACTTGCCCATACGTTTTTTGTATACTGAGCCGCATAAAACTTTCGGAGAGTCCCCTTTCCATGCCGCTCCTGCTCGACTACGCGTACGTCCTCGGTTTCCTCGTCATCGGTATCGGCTTCGTGGTCGTCAACACCCTCCTGCCGCGCCTGATCAGCCCCAAAAGCCGCGGCGCGCGCGCGAACGATCCCTACGAGAGCGGCGAAGTCCCGGTCGGTTCGGCATGGGTCCAGTTCGACGTCAACTATTACCTCTTCGCGCTGATCTTCATCGCGTTCGACGTCGAGGCGGCGTTCCTGTTCCCGGTGCTGACGGTTTACCGCGAGTCCATCGGCTGGACGGCGTTCATCGAGGTCTCGCTTTTCCTGGGCCTGTTGTCCTTCGCGATCCTCTACGCCTGGAAGAAAGGCCTTTTCGAGTGGAAATGAGCCCCGGGAACCCGCATCTGGAAAAAAACCCGGATTACCTGAAGACCCAGGACCCGGCCGGGATCGCCAATTTCTTCCATGTCGAGGACGTCTTCAACCTCGCGCGGGCCAATTCCCTCTGGCCGCTCACGTTCGGCCTGGCCTGCTGCGGGATCGAGTTCATGGCGACGGGCGCGGCGCGTTTCGATTTCGACCGCTTCGGCTTCGGCGTGGCGCGGCCCTCTCCGCGCCAGGCGGACCTCATGATCGTCGCGGGCACGATCTCGCGGAAGATGGTGCCCTGCATCAAGACCCTGTACGACCAGATGCCCGCGCCCAAGTACGTGATCGCTTTCGGCGGCTGCGCGATCGCCGGAGGGCCGTTCAAGTACCCGGGCCAGTACGGCATCCTCGAAGGCATCGACAAGATCATCCCCGTGAACGTCTACGTGCCCGGCTGCCCGCCCCGGCCCGAGGCGCTGATCGCGGGGATCCTGCAGCTCAAGGCCCAGATCGAGAAGGGCCGCACCGAAGGCGTCATGTCGCCGGCCACCGTGGACGATTCGCAGGATGCCCGGCCGGCCGAATATAAGAACACGATCTCGCGCGCGGACTTTCGCAAACCTCCGGCGCCGCCGGCCGCCCCTGCCCCTCCTCCGGCCTCCGCATCGACCCCGTCGCCCGCCGCGGCGGGACCGGAAGTTTAAGACCGCGATGCCCTCCGCTTCCGCCCAGGACCTGCAAAGCTGGCTTCTCGGCGCCGTCCGCGCCGACGAGGTCACCGAAAAGGACCCGAAAGCCTCCGGCATCGTTCTCGAGGCGCTCGTCGGCCGCGAGCGCATCCGCGAGGTCGCCTCGCGCTTCCTCGCCGAAGGCTACTATCTCGAGTCCCTCACGGCGGCCGATTTCACCGAATGTTTCGAACTCGTCTATCATTTCAACCGCTGGGGCAAGGCCGGCGCGCGCTCGTGCGTGCGGGTCCTGGCGCCCAAGGGTCCGGACGAGACGGCCTCGGGTGTCAGCATCCGGTCGGTCTACCCCTCCGCCGTCTGGTACGAGCGCGAAGTGCACGAGATGTTCGGCGTCACGTTCGAGGGCCACGACAACCCCAAGAGACTGCTCCTGCCCGAGAGTTCGGCGATCTTTCCCCTGCGCAAGAGCTTCAAGGGAGAGCCGAAGGGCTCCGACGTCACGCAGTCGCTGAAGTTGATCGAGGAGGACCGCGAAGGCTTCGATGTCGCGTTCCCCAAGACGCTGGTCCAGCGCAACAAGGACTACTACCTGAATATGGGGCCCCAGCACCCGAGCACGCACGGGGTCCTGCGGGTGCTGCTGCACCTCGACGGCGAGCGCGTGCTCGACGCCGAGCCGATCATCGGCTACTCGCACCGCCACCACGAGAAGATGATGGAGGTCCAGAACTACCTGGCCTGCTGGCCGAACTTCGGCCGCCTCGACTACGTGGGCGCGATGAGCTACAACTTCGGCTACGCGGTGCTGATCGAGCGCGCGATGGGCATCCAGCCGCCGCCGAGGGTCGAGCACATCCGGGTGCTCGTGACCGAGCTCAACCGCATCGCGTCCCACCTGCTCTGGATGGGCACCTTCCTGCTGGACCTCGGGGGCTTCACGCCGTTCTTCTACTGTTTCGACGACCGCGAGAAGATCCTCGACATCCTCGAGATGGCCACGGGCGAACGCCTGACCTACGATTACTTCCGCTTCGGGGGGCTCGACCGCGATATCCCCGCCGAGATGGTGCCGGCGATCCGGGCCTTCCTCCCCGAGTTCAAGAAACACCTGCGCGACTACCGCACGCTCGTGACCAACAACGTGATCTTCGAGCGCCGCACGCGCGGGGTCGGGGTCATGACCCGCGACACCGCGCTCCGTTACGGCGTGACCGGACCCATCCTGCGCTCGCTCGGCGTGCCCTTCGACCTGCGCCGGGACGAACCCTACTCGATCTATCCCTCGCTCGATTTTGAGGTGCCGACCGCGACCGAGGGCGACGTCTACTCGCGGTATCTGGTGCGCACGCGCGAGATGGAAGAAAGCGTCAAGATCGTCCAGCAGGTCATCGAGCGCCTTCCGGCCGGCGAGACAACGCTCGGCAAACTGCCGAAGAACGTTCCCAAGGGTGAATATTACTCGGCGGTCGAGTCCGCGCGCGGGCTCTTCGGTATTTACCTCATCAGCGACGGCTCGCTCAACCCCTATCGCATCAAGCTCCGCACGCCGTCGTTCTCGAACCTGAACGCGCTCGTCGACGTGCTGCCCGGATGCCTCGTCTCCGACGTGGTCGCGGTGCTCGGCTCGATCGATATCGTCCTGCCGGAGATCGACCGGTGACGGCGATCCCCTTCCTCCCCGCGGGCATCCTCGGTGAAGCCCTGAAGATCGTGCTCTGGGGCACGTTCGTGGTGCTCTTCATCTCGGTCAACACGCTCTTCCTCGTCTGGATGGAGCGAAAAGTTTCCGCGCGCATCCAACTGCGGCGCGGCCCCTTGCACGTCGGTCCCGCCGGTCTCCTGCAGACGCTGGCCGACGCGATCAAGCTCCTCTCGAAGGAGCTCGTCAGCCCCCGCCGCGCCGACCCGTTCCTTTACGCGCTGGCACCGGCGCTCGTCTTCGCGCCGGTGATCGCGGCCTTCCTCGTTGTGCCGCTGGGCCCCGGGGGGCTGTCCATCCGCGACCTGAACGTCGGGTTCCTTTTCGTCTTCTCGCTCACGAACATCGCGTTCATCGGCATTTTCATCGCCGGCTGGTCCTCCAACAACAAATACGCGCTGCTGGGGTCCATGCGCGCGGTCGCGCAGAACATCTCCTACGAGATCCCGCTGCTGCTGTCGACGATGGGCGTGGTGATGATGGCGGGCACGCTGAGGATGCAGGGGATCGTCGAGGCGCAGGACAAGCTCTGGTTCGTCTGGACCCAGCCGCTGGCTTTTCTCCTCTTCCTCGTCGCGGCCCTCGCCGAGGCCAACCGCGCGCCCTTCGACATCCCCGAGGCGGAATCAGAGCTCGTCGCGGGTTTCCACACCGAATACTCGGGGATCCGCTTCGCGCTCTTCTTCCTCGGCGAGTACACCGCGATCTTCGTTTCGTCGGCGATCGCGGCCTCCCTTTTCCTGGGCGGCTGGCAGGGGCCTTTCCTTCCGGGACCTTTCTGGCTCCTGCTCAAGACCTACGCGATCGTTTTCGTCGTGATGTGGGTGCGCTGGACCTTCCCGCGCCTGCGCAGCGACCAGCTGATGGCCTTCGCCTGGAAGGTGCTGATCCCGTTCGCCATGCTGAACGTGTTCGCGACGGCCCTATTCCTTCAGCTGCATGCCCTCTTCGCCGGGAGGAGCGCCTGACATGCTGATCCGTTATCTGGCGGCGGTCTGGAACGGGGCCTGGAGTCTGGCTTCGGGCATGGCGGTGACGATCCGCTACATGTTCCGCAAACCCGTGACCGTGATCTACCCGAAGGAACGCATCGCGATGAAGCGTTTCAAGGGCCCGATCGCGTTCGTGACGGATGAGAGATCCAAGGACCACCTGTGCATCGCCTGCAACGCCTGCATCAAGATCTGCCCGTCCCGCTGCATGTCGCTGGTCGCGCAGAAGAGCGCCGTGGACGGCAAGCGCGTGCTCACCGATTTCAAGGTCAACTACATGCTCTGCAGCCTGTGCAGCCTGTGCATCGACGTCTGCCCGACCGATGCGCTCAAGCATGACGACCCGAACTACGACATGGTCTCGCTGACCCAGCGGGACCTGGTGATGGATCTCCTGAAACCCTTCCGCGACGCCGGCACACCGCTGACGCGCATTCCGGTGGCGGATCCTGCGGCCGCGGCGGCCAAACCCTTTGTGGCGGTCACGCCCGCTCCGGCCGCCGCCGCTCCTCCGGCGCCCGAAAAACCGGGGGCACCTTCATGACGGTCCCCGACGGATTCTTCCTGCTGGCGGCGGGACTCGTGCTCGGCGGCGCGGTGCTCGCGGTCAGCCTGGAGAACGTATTCTACAACGCGCTGGCGCTCATGCTGTCGCTCTTCGGCGTGGCGATGCTCTTCATCTTCCTCAACGCCGAATTCCTGGCGGTGATCGAGGTCATCATCTATATCGGCGCGATCTCGATCGCGATCCTCTTCGCGATCATGCTCTCCCAGCCGATGCTGTCGCGGCGCGAGGTCCCGAGCGCCGCCAAGCTCTTCCGCGCGGGCGCGGCCGCGGCGCTGGTCTTCCTCGGCCTCCAGCGGGCGATCGGTACCGCGCGCTGGCACCAGGCCCCGGTCGACGGCGATTACGGCATCGACGGGATCGGCAAGGCGCTCCTGGGCCCGAACGTCCTGCCGTTCGAGGCGGTGTCGCTCGTCCTCCTGGTCGCGATCATCGGCGCGCTGGTGCTGGCAGCCGACCCCAAGGAGCGCGCGTCCAAATGATGCACCAGTCGCTCTCGAGCTACCTCTGGATCTCCACCGCGCTCTTCGCGATCGGCCTGTACGGCCTCCTGGCGCGCCGCAATCTCGTGGCGGTGCTGATCTCGCTGGAGCTGATCCTGAACTCGGCGGGCCTCAACTTCGTCGCGTTCAACCGTTTCGCGCTCGTCGACAAGTCGTCGGGCCAGGTCTTCATGATCTTCATCGTGGCGCTGGCCGCGGCCGAGGTATGCATCGGCCTCTCGCTGATCCTGCTCCTGTACCGCCGCACCGATTCCATCGACACCGAACGCGCCAAGGAGCTCAACGGATGAGCGACCTGAATCTCCTGTGGACGATCCAGCTGGCGCCGCTGGCGGTGTTCCTGGCGGTCTTCGCCCTGCCGAAGACCGCGCGGCGGGCGGCGCCGGCGCTCGGCGTGCTCGGCGCGGGGCTGGCGGCGGTCTCCTGCCTCGTCCTCGCGGCACGCCACGGGGCCTCGCACGGTCTGCGCGTCGAATTCCAGGCCGACTGGCTGCGCGTCTCCGGCGCCGGGCTCTGGCCGGGCGTCTCTCTGACGGACTACCGCGTGGTCGTCGGCTTCCTGCTCGACCCGGTGAACCTCCTGATGCTGACGCTCGTCACCGTGATCAGCTTTTTCGTGCAGGTCTTTTCCGTTTATTACATGGCGGAGGACCCCTCGCGGCCCCGCTATTTCGCTTTCTTAAGCTTCTTCTCGTTCACGATGACGGGACTCGTGCTCTCGAACAACCTCCTGCAGACCTTCCTCTTCTGGGAGCTGGTGGGCCTGGCCTCGTACCTCCTGATCGGCTTCTGGGTCGAAAAACCGGCGGCGGCCACCGCCGCACGCAAAGCGTTCGTCGTGAACCGCCTGGCGGACCTCGGTTTCTACCTCGGGATCGTTCTGCTCTTCATTTTCACCGGGACCCTCCGCTTCGCCGACCTGCAACCCGGCACGCTCGGCGCGACGCTCTCGCCCGGCATCCTGACATTCCTGGGCCTGCTCGTTCTCTGCGGGGTGATGGGCAAATCTGCGCAGTTCCCGTTCCACGTCTGGCTCCCCGACGCGATGGAAGGCCCCACCCCGGTGAGCGCGCTGATCCACTCGGCGACGATGGTGGCGGCGGGCGTCTTCCTGCTCGTGCGCTCGTACGGGCTCTTCGCGGCTTCGGCGGCCACTCTCGACTGGACCCTCGCGATCGGGGCGCTGACCGCTCTCGTCGGGGCGGCGCTGGCCACCTCCCAGCGCGACATCAAGAAGATCCTCGCCTATTCGACGGTGAGCCAGCTCGGATTCATGGTCATGGCGATCGGCGCGGGCGCGCCGGCGAGCGGCATGTTCCACCTGACCACGCACGCGTTCTTCAAATCGATGCTCTTCCTGACAGCGGGGGCCTTCATCCACCGCTTCCACACCAACGACATATGGGAGATCGGCCGCTCGGGAGGCGCGTCGGACCGCTTGGCGTTGGGCGCGCTGGCGTTCGGTCTCCTGTCACTGGCCGGCCTGCCGCCTCTGGCCGGCTTCTTCTCGAAGGACCTTATCCTGGAAGCCCTGCGGGAACGCGGGGCCCTGCCGTTCGCGGCGGGCCTTCTGGTCAGTTTTCTGACCGTTTATTATTCGACGCGGCTCTTCCTCGTGATCGCCCTCACCCAAAAAGCGCCGCAAGCGCACGGGCACGCCGCCCACGAACACCATGAAACGCCCGTCCTGGCGGCCTGCCGAGCCTTGCCGCTCGTCTCGCTCGGGGGCCTCTCCCTCGTCGCCGGCGCCGCCGGCACGCCGGTCCTGGGTCATCGCCTGCTGCACTGGCTCGGCGCGCACACGCCGCACACCGACTGGACGCTCGTCGGGATCACGCTCGGGCTCATCGCCGGCGGCGCGGGGCTGGGCTGGGCCTTCTTCCGCGACCCGGCGGCGGCTGAAGGCCGACTGCTCCGGCCGGCCGGCGCCGTGCGCCGTGCGCTGGATCGTAAGTTCTACATCGACGACCTCTACGTCTTTTGGGTCAAGCGCGTGGGCCTCGGGATCGCCGCGTTCCTCAACCTCTTTGACAAGAAGGTACCCAACCGCCTGATGGTCGACCGGACCTCTTACGCGGTGCTCGATCTGGGCAAGATCGCCTCACGGCTCCAGAGCGGCCTGTTGCAGGACTACCTGTCCGTCGCGGTGGCGGCGACGGTGCTCATCCTCTTCTTCCTGATGCGTTCCCGCGGCCTATGACCCCCGGCTTCCCGATCCTCTCTGCGATCCTGCTCTGCCCCGTCGCGGGCCTGGCGGCGATCCTGCTCGTGCCGCGGCGTTTCGAGACCGTGATCAAGCTCATCGCGCTGGCTGCCGCGTCGGGCACGGTGGTCCTGTCGCTGATACTCCTGCGCTATTTCAACGCGGCGGATCCCGGCTTCCAGCTCATCGAACGCCTCGAATGGGTCCGCTCCTACGGCATCCAGTACGCCAACGCCGTCGACGGCCTGAACGTCTCGATGATCCTCCTGACCTCGATCGTGATCTTCTGCGGCATCCTCGTCTCCTGGACGGTGACCTACCGTGTGAAGGACTTTTTCGCGAACATGCTGTTCCTCGTCTCGGGCGTCTTCGGCGTCTTCATGACGACGAACCTTTTCTTCTTCTTCCTGTTCTACGAGGTCGCGGTGATCCCGATGTACCTGCTGATCGTGATCTGGGGCTCCACCAACAAGCAGTACGCGGCAATGAAGCTCACGCTGTACCTGCTCCTCGGAAGCGCGCTGATGTTCGCCGGATTCCTTTATATCTACTCGATGCCCGGCGCGCGGACCTTCGACCTGATCGCCTTGAAACAGAACGTCGTCTTCCCGCCGGATGTGCAGAACATCCTGTTCCTGGCGTTGTTCCTGGGTTTCGGCGTGCTCGCGGCCTGCTTCCCGTTCCACGTCTGGTCGCCCGACGGCCACGTGGCGGCTCCCACCGCGGCGAGCATGCTGCACGCGGGAGTGCTGATGAAGCTCGGCGCGTTCGGCATCCTGCGCGTGGGCCTGTACCTCCTGCCCGACGGCGCCCGGACCTGGGCGCCGGTGATCGCCTGGCTGTCGCTCTGCAACATCGTCTACGGCGCGATGGTGGCCACGCAGCAGAAGGACCTCAAGTACATCATCGGGTTCTCGAGCGTCAGCCACATGGGCATCGTACTGCTGGGGATCGCGACGCTGACCCCCGCGGGCTTGAACGGCGCGGTGTTCCAAATGTTCTCGCACGGCATCATGACCGCGCTCTTCTTCGCCTGCGTCGGATGGATCTACGACGGCTGCCACACGCGCATGCTCGACGAACTTGGGGGGCTGGCCAAGCAGGCGCCGCGGATCTCGGTGCTCTTCATCCTCGCGGGGCTTTGCGGCCTGGGACTGCCGGGCATGGGCAGTTTCGTCGCGGAGCTCCTGGTGACGATCGCCGCGGTGAGCCGGTACCCTCTCATCGGGATCCTCTCGATCACGGCCCTCCTGGTGACCGCCTACTACGTGCTCTCCGCGATCCAGAAAGCTTTCTACGGGCCGGCGAACGCGCATCACGCCGGCTTCAAGGACGTCGGCGCTTTCCAGATGGTGCCGCGGGTGATCCTCGTCGGCGTTCTTTTCTACTTCGGCATCTTTCCGCAGGTCTTCATCGGCTGGATCTGGGCTTCCACCCAGGCCCTGCTGGGAGGCTAAAGCGCCCGTGACGAACCTCTTTCTGTTCGGCCCCGAGACCATCCTTCTCGGCCTCATCGTCGCGCAGTTGGGCGTGCTCCTGGGGCCGCGCGGCGCGGCCGAACGCTGGAGCGGCGCGCTCACGGCGCTGGGCGCCGTGGCCGCCGGCGCGGCGGCCTGGGCGACCCTGAACGCGCCGGCGGCCGGCGCGTTCGGCGGCACCTACCGGATCGACGCGCTGTCCCAGGGCTACAAAATGCTTTTCGCCGCGGCGCTCCTGGTGACCGCGATCGTCTCGCGCCGAGGCGCCCGCCCCCGCCTGCCAGATGGCGGGCAGGTGCCGGATGGCGGGCAGGCGCCGCTGCCCGCGGACCGCGCGGGCGAAACCCATCTCTTCCTGGCCACCGGCACGCTCGGTATGATGATGATGCCATGCGCGGCCGACCTGCTGACGCTCTACATCTCGCTCGAATTGTCCAGCTACTCGCTGTATCTTCTGGCCTCCCTGCGACGCGACCGCCGCGACGCCGAGGCGGGCGTCAAATACCTCCTCTTCGGCGCGGCGACGAGCGGTTTCATGCTCTGGGGCATGAGCCTCCTGGCCGGTCTGGCGGGCACGACGAGCCTCGTGGGGATCGCGGACGCCTCCGGCGCGCTGGCCGGACAGCCGGTTTTCCTTCTGGCGCTGGTCCTGGTGAGCTTTGCGTTCCTGTTCAAGCTCTCCGCTTTCCCCCTCCACTTCTGGGCGCCCGATGCCTATCAGATCGCGTCCACTCCGGCCGTTCTGTTCATCGCGACCGCCTCGAAAGCCGCCGCAGTGGCCGTCTTGAGCCGCTTCTTCATCTGGACGGGGCCGATCCAACCGGCCCTGGTCAGCATCCTCGGCGCGGTCGCGTTCCTCTCGATGACGCTGGGCAACGCAGCGGCCCTTGTCCAGCGCAGCGTCAAACGCCTCCTGGCTTACTCGAGCGTCGCGCAGGCCGGATACATCCTGGTGGGACTCCTGTCCGGCAGCCTCGAGGGCTATTCGTCCGCCTTTTTCTACGCGGTAGCCTACGCCGTCATGAACGCCGGGGCTCTCTTGGTCGTCCTCGCGGTCAGCCCTTCCGCCCGGACCGATGACCCCGAGCTCCGCCACTTCGATGGCCTCGCCGAACGCTCGCCGTTCCTAGCCCTCATCCTGCTCCTGAGCCTGCTGTCGCTGGCGGGCATCCCGCCGCTGGCGGGCTTTACCGGCAAATGGGTGCTGTTCTCCGCCGCCATGGACAAGGGCCACTGGTTCCTCGTCCTCTGGGGAGTTCTCAACAGCGTCGTGTCCCTGTACTATTATCTGACGCTCGTCAAACACGTTTATTTGGAGAAAGCCGCGGACCCTTCACCGCTGGTTCTTTCGCCGTCTCTGAAAGCGCTGGGCCTGGCGGTCTTCGTTCTCCTGGTCGGCCTCGGCGTGTTCCCGAGCCCGCTCATCGAGTTCGCGCGTTCCGCGGTCACGACCGCCCTCATCCGATGACCCACGCCGCCCCAGCGCTGGCCTGGGTGATCCCGTTCGTCCTGCTCCTGGGCTCGATCGCGATCCTGCCTCTCGTACGGCCGCACTGGTGGGAAAAGAACTACACGCTGGTCTCGCTCGGGCTGGGGCTGGTCGTCGTGCTCTACTACCTCGCCGGCCGTCACGACGCCCACAGTTTGCTCCACACGGGAGCCGAGTACTTGAGCTTCATCGCGCTCATCGGCGCCCTCTATGTCGTGGCCGGCGGCATCCACATCAACGTGAAGGGCGAAGCCACGCCCCTCGCCAACTGCGTGTTCCTGGCCGTCGGCGCGGTGCTGGCGAATTTCCTCGGAACGACCGGCGCCTCGATGGTCCTGATCCGTCCGTGGATCCGTATGAACAAATACAGGGTCACCTCCTACCACATTGTCTTTTTCATTTTCATCGTGAGCAACATCGGCGGGGGCCTCACGCCGATCGGCGACCCGCCGCTCTTCCTGGGTTATCTGAAGGGCGTGCCTTTCTTCTGGGTCCTGGAGAAGGTTTGGCACATCTGGGGAATAACGCTGGGGATCGTCCTCTTTATTTTCTGGGTGCTGGATACCCGGAACTTCCGGCGCGCGCCGGCGGAAGTCCGGAAAAAGGAGACCGGGCACGAAGAGTCCTGGACCTTCTCGGGAGCGCACAACGTGCTGCTGCTCTTGGTCGTCATCGGATCGGTCTTCATCAACGACCCGCCGTTCCTGCGCGAGGCCATCATGGCCGCGGCGGCCGCCCTCTCCTACAAGACCACGCCGGACCGTGTGCACAAGCTAAACGAATTCTCGTTCGGCCCGATCCGGGAGGTCGCGGTCCTGTTCCTCGGGATCTTCGCAACGATGATCCCGGCTCTCCAGTGGCTCGAACACCACGCCTCCGAGATCGGGATCCAGGGGGCCAGCGCGGCATACTGGACGAGCGGGGTGCTCTCGAGCGTGCTGGACAACGCGCCGACGTACCTGAACTTCTTGAGCGTCTGTATGGGCCTCTTCAGCCCGGAGGGGCTTCCCGACAGGGAGCGCGTCGCGCGCTGTCTGGCCGAACATCCCGAGTTCATCCGCGCGATCAGCGTATCGACGGTGTTCTTCGGCGCGATGACCTACATCGGCAACGGCCCGAACTTCCTCGTGCGGTCCATCGCGCTCCACCAGAAGGTCCGCATGCCGAGCTTCTTCGGCTACGTCGCGCGCTACAGCGCGCCGGTGCTCCTGCCGGTGTTCGGGCTCATCTGGGTTCTTTTCTTCCGCGCCCGGTGACCGGGTCCGGTCACCGCCGGGGGGAATCCTTCCCCGGCGAAGGGGCGTCCGGATTTCTCGGCAGGGTGGCGATCCGCCCTCCCCTGAAGGACGGGACCAGAAGCTCATTCTTCTTGTAATCGTAGCTGATGTCGGCGGGCGTCAGGAGCCCCGTCACGAAGGTCGTCAGCGATCCCCGGCCGAGGTGCGCGACCCGGTGGATCTCCCCGTTCTCGAAACTCGAGACATAGAGATTGCCGGCGCCGTCGTATGTGATCCCGTCGAGCGCCTCCAGGCCCTTCTTCAGGACGTGGATATTGCCGAACGGGTCGATCTCGAGGATGCGCCCCGTCTTCCAAGTGACAACCATGAGGTTCCGGTTGTGGGGATTCACCATCAAGCCGTTGGGCCCACCGAGGTCCGCCGATTCCTTGAATACGCTCACCGCGTACCCCTTCTCCGGACGGATCAGGAAAATGCGGTCTTCCAGCGTGTCGCTCACATAGAGGTTCCCGAAAACATCCGTGGCGATGTCGTTCAGGAATGTCGCGTGCAGCCCTGAAAGGTCCACGATCGCTACGATCTTGCGTGTCCGCTTGTCGAAAACCTTTACCGTGTCGATATCGGTGACGAACAGGCGGTTCCCCAGGAGCGCCAACCCCTTGGGCGCGTGGAGCGGATGGTCCTCCTTGCGGCCTCCGATGAACTTCTGGATCACGATCTTCCCGTTCGGGCCGATCTTCGAGATGTATCCGTTACCGTCCTTGTCCCCGGTCGCGCCGTTGACGTTGGAGACGTAATAAGCCCCGTCCTCCGGATCGACGAGGACGCTCTCGGGAGCCTCGAAGTCGGACAGTGTGAACGCGTGCGCGGGGTGCGCGGCGGCAGCCAGCAGAAAGAGCATGACGGCGGGGATCGGGGCTTTCATGAGCGGATTATACCACAGGCGCGCGGCGCCCCGTCCGCCGCTCTAGAGGGGGCGCATCTCCAGCAGAAAACCTTTCAGATAATAGGTCTCCGGAATGAACGGGTCGATCGGATGATCGGCGGACTGCCGGAGAAATTTCAGCACCCGCATCGAGCGGCGGACGTCATGCGCGGCGTCGAGGCAGGTCCGCATCAGCAGGACGTCGTCCACGTGAAAGGAGCAGGAAAAGACCGCCAGCCAGCCGCCGTCGTTCAGGAGACGCATCGCGCGCAGCAGAAGCTCTTTGTAGCCGGTCAGCGCGCTCTCGACCGCGGACTTGTGCCGAACGAACGAAGGCGGGTCGAGCACGACGACGTCGAAGCGCGCGCCCGAACGCTCGAGGTCCTTCATCTCGTCGAACGCGTTCGCGGCCTTGAAACGCAGGGACCCCTCCGGGATGCCGGAAAGCGAACGGTTCTCCGCGGCGGCCGCGAGCGCTTCCTCCTGCTGGTCGATCGCCGACACGCGCATCCCCGCGCGGGCCAGATGCAGGCCGAAACCACCCTCATAGCAGAACACGTCGAGCGCCTCCCCCTTCGGAGGCCCCAGCGCCGCCAGCGCCAGACGGTTCTCCCTCTGGTCGAGATACAGGCCCGTCTTATGCCCGGCCTCGAAACGCACCTTGTACCGGATGTCCCCCTCGCGGACCACGACCGAATCCCCGCAGTCCCGGCGGATCCAGCCGGTCCGCGGCTCGAGGCCTTCGAAACGGCGCGTGGGCGCGTCGCTGCGCTCGTAGAGACCGCGCGACGGCAGTTCGGCGGCGATCGCCTCGAGCACGAGCGGACGCAGATTCTCCATCCCGAGCGTGAGGAATTGCACGACAAGCGTCTCGTCGTAGCGGTCGATCACCAGCCCCGGCAGGCCGTCCGCCTCGCTGGAGACCGCCCTCCAGGCGTTGGAATCCGTCACGAAACGGCGGCGGAACGCCTCCGCGCGCCGGAAACGCGACCGGAAGAACGCCTCGTCGACCGGCACGTCTTCGCGCGCCAGGAGCCGCACCGCGATCTCGGAGGCCGGATTGTAGTAGCCGACCCCGACGGCATGCCCCTTCTCGCTCACCGCGCGGACGAGGCCGCCCGGAGACGGATGTCCGGAAAGGTCCAGGATCTGACTGCGGTAGATCCACGGATGGCCGAAGCGCGGATTGGTCCTCGAAGGCCGCCTGAGAACGACGGTCGGACGCGCGCTCATGACGCGCCCTTGTCCTTCAGTTTGCGGTCGAACGGACGGTTGAAACCGTGGCCGGCGATCCGGTGCTTGAACAGCGTCTCGTCATGGGCCCGGTCTTCGGCCTTCAGCAGATCGAGCAGCTCCCCCGGATCCGTCACACGCGCGCCCGCGCCCCGCGCGAAAGTGACGATCGCGCGGTCCCGCGTGACAACGACGATCCGGGAGCGGTCCTTTTGCTCCGCGATGCGTCTCTCGATGTAGGTATCGGCCGAAACCTTCTGGGAATGAACGACTTCGAAGACGGCCGTCCGGTAGGCGCCGAATTCGGCGTCGCGGCCCACGCCGTCGAGGACCACGGTCACGCGGCGGGAGCCGGAAGCGGCGAAACCGGCCAGCGCCGCGAACAAGGCGCCTTTTTCGGCCAACGGGAGCGCGCCGGAGCGGCCGCGGCGGCGGCCGGCCAGGTCATGCAGCAGGTTATAACCGTCGATCAGCCATTCTTCGGACATAGACCGGCTTTCGGAAAATCCTTCGGTCAGATCAGGGGGACGTTCTTCGGAACAGCGTTCAGGATAGTGCGGGCGGGGTCCGGGGTCAAGCCAAAACGATCATTTCTCTTCCATCTGCTTGACCAGGTACGCGTCGAGAAGGTCCTTCTTGCTGCGCCAGCGGCCGCCGATCTTGAAGCCCGGCAACACGCCCTTCTTGAGCCAGCGATAGACCGTCATCTCGTGCACGCCGAGATACTTGGCGATCTCTTTGGTGGTCATGATCTGCGTGCGCTCCGGCTTGGCCGGGTCTTTGAACATGGGTTCTGCCCCGTTATTGATCATCGTGTGGTCTCCGCTTAACTTCCTTGGTGAAGCTTAAACGAAGTATAATATAATAATTACTATTTGTCAACTTATTTAAGTAATATTAATCAATTTTACCTTAAATAATATAATTCTTATTATTATAAGTCACAAAAAATGAAGGGGTTACGGGGGTAGGAAAACTGACCTAAAGAAGGGTCAGCTGAAGAGACCGAGGAGGTTTTTGGCTTCTTTTTCGAGACCTTCTGCGCTGTCGGCCACCAGGCCCAGGCCTTCGCTCAAGGCACCCGCGGCGCCATCCTTGAAGACCCCGACATCCAGGTTCACCAGGCGGACCAGGGTCGTCCGGGTCAGCGCCTCGAACATGATCAGGCTGATGATCGCCGAGGGGTCCTCGATGTTCGTATAAACGCGGTCGCGGACGTTGATGTCGAAGACCTGCTCGGCGGGCTTGGCCCCGCCGCCGCTGTAATCGTGGAACACCACCCGGCCGATCGTCAGGGTCAGCTTGTCGATCCGGAGTTTGGGCGCCGGGCCCTTGCGGGCGGACGCGTCGCCGCGATCGGCCGACCGGGCTTTTTGGGCGTCGCGTTCCGTCTGGGAAGGCTTGACGGCGTCGACGTTGAGCCGGCCGGAAGCGTCCTTGACGACCACGAGCTCCCGGATGTTGAGACGCACTTCTTTGAAATGGGCCTGGTTCTTGAAAAGATCCGCCGGCTCGAGATCGATAGCAACCTCGGGGGCGTCGAGCATGGCCTTTTCGGGAAAACCCTTGGGGTTCTCCACCCGGATGTTCTTCAGCTGGATCGACGAGGCCAGGAGCGACAGGTTCGTGGAGCCGATCCGGACCGGCAGATGCGCGGCGTGAGAGATCGAACCGGCGATCACCGTCTGGACGATGTGGTTCTTCGCCAGATGGAGCACGACCAGCACGGCCGCGACGATCGCCAGGATCTTCAGCAGTTTGGGCATGGATTCATTCTATCACCGGAGCGGGTGCCAGGCAACTGCCCGCCCCCTCTCCGGAAGGTCAGTCCTGCCGGATCTGATTGTAATCTACGATCTCCACGACGGCTTCCTGTTCGCCCGGCCGGACGATCGTGGCGATATCGACGTTGTCTCCCACCTGCACGTCGACGAACTCCAGGTCCTGGTTCAACTGATTGGTCACCGTCAGCTCCTTCAGGTCCACCCGGAGCGACAGCTTGTGCGTCTGGTTGGTCCGCTCGTCCAGATACGAGGCCCCCAAGAGGCCGTTCTCGTAGTCGATCAGGGCGACAACGGCGCCGTCGTACGCCTTTTCCTGGATCGGGGCGGCGTCCCCGGCGATCCCGGCAACGGCCGGGGCGAGCAGGAAGAGGGCGATCGCCGCCGCCCGGACATTACAAACGGTCGTACGCTTCATGGATCGTCTCCTTCAGGGTGTCGAGTGAAAGCGTTCCTTTTTCGAGGAACGCGAAATAGCCCAGTCCCGCGAAACGGGACTCGACCTCCTCCGCCAGGCAACCGGAGACCACGATCGCTTTCACGCGCGGTTCCACCTCCTGCAGGAGCGGCAGGAAGCGGTCCCCGTTAACGAGCGGCATGTTGAGGTCCAGCACCACGACCGGCGGCCGGTGCTTGCGGAAGAGCTCGACGGCCGAATCGAAATCCGTCGCGGCGAGCGCTTCGTAACCTTGGAGCTTCAGAAAGTCGCAGGCCATCCGCGCGAACGCCTCGTCGTCATCGATCACCAGGACCTTGCGCCGGCTTGCCGCCATCTCACGCCTCCTCGTGGCCGTGCGAGACCGGCTCGATATGCACGACCACATCCTGGACCGACGGCCGCTGGGAGCGGATCTCGTGCTCGATGCGGTGGGCCAGGCCGTGCGAACGCTCCACCGTCATGTCGGAATCCACGAGCACGTGCAGGTCCACGTAGATCTCGTCGGGTTTGCCGCGGGTGCGGATCTCGTGACAGTCCCTCACGCCTTCCACCCGCCGCACGATCGACTCGATCACGGCGGGGTCGAGCATGGCCTTGTCGCAGAGGATGTCGGAGCTTTTTTTAAGGATCCCGGCGGCCGTAGCGAAGATCACCGTCGCGATCACGAACGCGAACAGCGAGTCGAGGCGCGGCACGCCGAGGCGGATCCCGATCATCGCCACGAGCACTGAAGCCGTCACGAAGATGTCGGTGAGCGTGTGCCAGGAATCGCTCGTCAGCAGATCGCTGCTCAGCCGGCGAGCCTCGGCCCTCTCGTACCGGACCACGTACGCGTTCACCAGGAGCGTGGCGATCATGACCCCGAACGCCAGGACCCCGATCTGCGGCGAGACCGGGTGGAGGAACCCCACCACCGCCTCTTTGTAGATGCGGAAGGACAGGAAAAAAAGGAGGAACGCGATGGCCGTCGAGGCCAGCGTCTCGTATTTCTGGTGCCCGTAGGGGTGGTCGAAATCGGCCGGATGGCGCGCGATCGAGATCGCGACCAGGCCGATGATGTTCGAGGTGCCGTCCGAGAACGAATGGAGGCCGTCCGCGAAGATCGTGATGCTCTGCGCGAAGTGCCCGACGGCGAGCTTAAAAAGGGCGACCGACCAATTGAGGCCGAGAATGATCCACAGGACCTTCGCGATCCTGCCGGCCCTCTCGGCCCGGGACGGGGCCGCGCCTGGAGCGGCGCCCGCCATGTTTAGGAAGATTTCTTCTTTTCGGAGCTTCTGTCGATCTCTTTCAGGAGGTAGTTGTCGAGGACTTCTTTCTTGGTGCGCCACTGTCCCCCGACCTTGAAGCCCGGAAGCTTCTTTTCTTTCAGCAGACGGTACACGGTCATCGAATGCACCCCGAGATACTTGGCTACTTCCTTCAGGGTCATGATCTGCGTGCGCTGCGGTCTCTTCTCTTCGGCCATGATTCCATCCTTGTATTTGATTGAACGGGCTCCCCCATCAGAAGGAGCGATGGCCGTATTCTATCAGACGCTTTACAATCTTGCAACTTTTTTAATCAAAAATAACTATTATTATTAGGGCTTCGGAAAGGTCTAACGGGTGGCGATCGCCACGCCCAGTTTGCGCAGACCTGCCTGGCGCGCGGCGTCCAGAACTCGCACGAGGGTCTCCACGGAGGCGGCGCGGTCGGCCTTCACCACCACACCGGAGGGACGATCGGTTTTCGCGCGCTTGGCCAGCTCCCGCAGGAGGGCGTCGGGGCGCACCGGACGGTCGCCGATGAAGATCTCGTTGCCGGCGGTCACGAAGACCACCAGCGGCGATCCCGACTGGGCCCCGGCGGCCGCGCCTTCGGGCAGTTTCACCTCGATCCGGGACTCCTGGGTGCGGTTGGGGTTGAACGTGTAGAGCAGGCTGAAGGAAATGAAGAAAAAGATGAACAGGTTCATCACGATGTCGGTCATCGCGACGGATTCGAGAGCGAGAAAGCTCTTGCGGGAGGCCTGGACCTTCACGCCTTGACCCCTCCGGGACGCTGCGCGGCGCTCCCGCGGCGGCGTAGGAGCGCGACGAGCTCGTCGCCGTAATGGTTCAGGTCCCCCACCACGGTGTTCACTTTCGACAGGAAGATGTTGTAGATCACGTAGTACGGGATCGCGACGATGAGTCCCGCGGCGGTGGTGATCATCGCCTGGTAGATGCCGGCCGCCAGGTCGCTCACGCTCACCGAGGTCGACAGCCTCTCCCAGGACATGAACGCCTGGATGAGGCCGAGGATCGTCCCCAGGAAGCCCAGCAGCGGCTCGACGCCGATCACGACGACCAGATGGTTCAGGTTCCGCTCGACGTGCTGGATCTGCCGCGCGGCTTCCCGTTCCATCACGCGGTCCACGTCCGCGGGGTCCTCGGACGACCGCTCGAGTCCCGCGAGGAACGTGGCGGCCAGCGGGTGCCGCGCGTTCTCGCAGAGCTCGCGCGCCTCGGCGAGATTGCCGGCGCGCACCAGCGAAAAGATGCTCTCGGCGAACGCCTCGCGGTCGGCGCGGTTGCGCCAAAAATACCAGCAGCGTTCCAGTACGAGCGCCAGCGCAACGACCGACCCCAGGATGATCGGTACCATCACCCAGCCGCCCTTCAGGATCAAACTTCCCATACGCCCCCCTTCTTTTGACGTTGCACCCAGCGCACCGCGTCCTCTTGGGTCGCCAGTTCGCCTTCCAGCTGAGCCTCTTCGAGCGCGCGCAGCATACGGCCGACGAGGGGCCCTTCGGGCACTCCGGCTGCCAAGAGGTCATGCCCGTTCAGCAAAGGCTTGGGCCGGATGTCCTCTTTCGTGAACGTGCGTATCTTCCGCTTCAGGAAACGCCAGTTCGACAGGTCGCCGTGGCTGGCCAGACAGTCGATCCGGTGCTGCTCGAGCTCGCTCGAAAAAGTCTCGCGGCGCATGAAGCGTTTGAGCGTGCTCTCGCGCATCTGCCGCACATCCTTGAAGCGCATGTGCCCCTCGACGCTGGCGACGATGCGTTCCTTGAGGTCGTTGGGAAAGCGCAGGCGCGTCAGGATCTCCTCGCTCAAACGCGCGCCCACCCGGTCGTGCCCGTTGAATCGGATCCGGTCGGCGCGGCGGTACGTCGCGGGCTTCCCCACGTCGTGCAGGAGGCACGCGAACGCCAGGAGAGGCGTCGGGTCCTCCAATTGTTCCAAGAGGAGCCGGGTATGCCGGAAAACATCCCCTTCCGGGTGATACGCCTTCGGCTGGCGGACCCCCTTCATGCGGTGCACCTCCGGCAGGACCTGCTTCAGGAGGCCCGAACGGTCGAGCAGCGTCAGGGCGCCGGCCGGGTCCGGCCCGGTGAACATCTTGAGGAGCTCGTCGCGTACCCGCTCCATCGACACGTCGCGGATCTTCGGCGCCAGGCGCCGGACCGCCGCCAGGGTCTTGGGTTCGATTCGAAAATCCAGGACGCTCGCAAAGCGCACCGCGCGGAGCATCCGCAGCTTGTCCTCGGCGAAGCGGCGGGACGGGTCCCCGATCGCGCGCACCACCCGGCGGCGGAGGTCCTTCTGCCCGCCGACCCAGTCGAGGACCTTGCGGGCCACGGGATCGTAGAACAGGCCGTTCACCGTGAAATCGCGCCGCAGCGCGTCCTCGCGCGCGTCGGTATAGCGCACCGAATCCGGATGCCTCCCGTCGCGGTGGCCCACGTCGGCCCGGAACGTCGCCACCTCGAACGGGTCGCCGTCCGAGACGACGAGCATCACACCGAACTGCGCGCCCACGGGCACGGTCTTCGGAAAGATCCGCGCGACCGCGTCGGGAGGCGCGTCGGTGGCGATATCGAAATCTTTGGGGTTTTTGCGCCGCAGGAGGTCCCGGACGCAGCCGCCCACGAAGTAGGCCTCGTGGCCGCGGGCGCGCAAGGTCCGGACGATCCCGAGAGCGCGTTCTTTTTTGGTGGACATGAAAAAAGGCCCCGCTTTTTAAGGCGCCTGGGAAGAACGGCCGAAAAAAGCGGGGCGGTCTCTTTCGTTCGACCCCGTCGAAGGGGCGGTTTAGTTCAGCGTTTTCTCGCCGGGCTTCCAACCGCAGCCGGTGAGCTTACCGGTCTGGAGCGCCTGCAGCGTGCGGATCGTCTCTTCCACACTGCGGCCGACGGGCAGGTCGTTCACCATGGCGGATTTGAGCACGCCGGTCGGGTCGATGATGAACGTGCCGCGGAGCGCGATCCCCTTGTCCTCCAGGAGCACGTTGAAGTTGCGCGCGACCGTGTGGTTGGTGTCCCCCAGGATCGGGAACTTCACCTTACCGAGCTCTCTCTCGGCCCAGGCCTTGTGCGAATACACGCTGTCGGTGCTGGCGGCGAGGACCTCGGCGCCGAGCTTCTTGAACTCGTCATAGTGCTTGTCGAAGCTCTGGATCTCCGTCGGGCACACGAACGTGAAATCGAGCGGGTAAAAGAACAACACCAACCACTTGCCTTTGTAATCGGCAAGCTTGACCTCTTTGAAACTGCCGTCGGCCAAAAACGCCTGCGCGGCGAAATCCGGGACCTTCTGACCCACTTGCAGCGAATTATCCATGGCGACTGACATCCTCTTCTTGCCTCCTTTTGCCTCTGTCTTGGGGACCGATACGAGTTCCTTATTATACCTTTCCTGCGGAGGCCGTCAATACACCCCTGGAGCCCCCGAAATCCCGCGCGCGCACGCGGCGCACCAGGCCCGCGATGTCCCGGCGCCGGCACAGGCGCGGCGCTTCGCGCATGACCGCCGAAGCGCTCGCCGCCAGGCCCACGCGGGCCGCCTCCCGGAAGGTCATCCCTTTCCAGAGCCCCGCCGCCAGGCCGCCGATCAGCGAATCGCCGGCGCCGACCTTGCTCTTGACCGGCACGTCGAGCCCGGGCAGATGGAACGCCTCGTCGCGCGACACCGCGAGCGCCCCCTCCGCGCCGAGCGAGACGATCACGTTCTGCACGCCGCGGCGCACCAGGTTCCGCGCGGCTTCGAAATACTCCTCCGCGGTGCAAAGTTCGCGGCCCGCCAGGCGCCGCATCTCGAACTCGTTCGGCTTCACGAGGAACGGGCGGGCCCGAACCCCTTCGCGCAGCGCGTCCCCGTCCGCGTCGAGGATGCAGGGGGTCCCGGCCGCCTGCAGCGCCTCGATGAACATCCGGCACGTGGAGGCGGGCATCCCCTGCGGCAGGCTGCCGCCCAGGACCCAAAGGAACGGCCGCGGCCGGACCTTCAATAACACGCGCAGGAACGCCCGGGTCCGGGCGGCGGGAACGCTCGGCCCCGGCGCGGACACGCGCGTCTGGGTGCCGTCCGCCAGGTCCGTGAGGATCGTGTTGATGCGGGTGTCACCCTTCACGGGAAACGCCCGGTAGCGGATGTCCAGGCCCTGCATCAGGTGCTTCCAGTAGGCCCCCGTGAACCCGCCGACGAGCGCGTAGGCGCAGGTCGGCGCGCCCAGCTCGTGCGCGACCTTTGAGACGTTGGCGCCCTTGCCGCCCGGATAACGAAAGATCCGGTGGGCACGGTTGGCGTCGTCCTTCACGAGCCCCCGCACGAGGAGATGCTGGTCGATCGAGGGATTCAGCGTGACGGTCGCGATCACGGCGCGGTGCTCCCTTTCCGGGCCGCCGCATCCGACCGCAGCATGTCGGCGGTGCGGTCATCCTTCTTCCGGTACCAGGAACGGACCCAGGTCTGCCAGGCCGCGTAATCCGGATAGCGCATGCGCTCGAACCGGGCCTCTTCGGAAGCGATGCTGGAAAAATACTTGAATCCTTCGTCGACGGCGCTCATCCGCGCGTGGGAGGCCAGCGCGCGGTCGTTGACCTTCGCGTTCCCGCCGAACACGCTTACCTGGCTGCCGGTCGGTCCTGTCGCCACCGCCGCGCCGCCCTGATCCAGATACACCCGGAAGTCGCGGGTGGTCACCGTGACGACGACGCCCTGGGCGCTGTCGAGAACGAGCGAAAGACGGCCTTGGGCCAGGACGAAGTGGTTCGGGGCCAGGCGCAGTTCGGCCTGCGAGTCCGCGTGGAGGCAGACGATACGGTCGTTCGTGCGGTCGAAGGTGATGCGCACGGCGCTCTCCGGACCGGTCCGCAGGCGGTCGCCCTTGCGGAGCGGCGCGTCGGCCTTGAGCGCCGTCCAGCGGTCCGATCCGGCGTGCCGGACCTCGACCCGGCCCTGCACGTCAAAAACGGTCGCCAGCTCCGGCGCGGCGAGCGCCGGGCCGGCCGCGAGCGCGGCGGACAGCAGGACGTACGCCAAGAGCCGGCCCCTCACCGGCGCGCGGCCTCCAGGGCGCGCTCGCAGTAGAAGCGGATCGAGCGCGTAAGCCGGAACTCCCGCCGGCCCAGGTCGGCGCGGGAGAGCCAGCGAAACTCGCGATGCTCGCGCTCGTGCAACCGCACACGGGCCGTGAGCGCCTTCGCGAAGTAGACGAACGCGATGTGTTTGTGCCGCCCCTTGATCCGGTGCACGTCCACGTAGGAGGGCGTCGGGATCGGCTTGACGCCCGGGTGCGCGATCGCCGGCCGGCGATTGAGCACACGCACGCCGAGGCCGCATTCCTCGCGGATCTCACGATAAAGCGCCTGCTCGGGGTCCTCGTTGAGCTCGATGTGTCCGCCGATCGGAAGCCATTCGCGGTATTTCTTGTGGTAGACCAGGAGGATCCGACCGCGCCGCACGATGAACGCGGACACGACGAAATCATAAAGCACGTGGAGGTGCGGCATGCGGTCTTAGTGCAGCAAGAGGATCGTGGCGAGCGTGAAATAAATGAGGTTCGAGATGATGTCCGTCGTCGTCGTGACGAGCGGGCCCGTCGCCGTGGCCGGATCGATCCCGAGCCGGTCGAACAGCATCGGCCCGATCGCGCCCATCGTCGCGGCGATCGTCATCGCGGTGCACATCGCCACCGCGACCACGAACGAGAAGTGAACGCCGAACTGAAAGCCGTAGATCAGGTACGCGACCGTGCCCAGGACGCAGGCGTAAAAAACGCCCAGGAGGAACCCGACGCTCATCTCACGCACGATCACGCGCAGTTTACGCGCGCGGTTCAACCTGCCCAGGGCGATGCTGCGCACCGTGATCGTCGCCGACTGCGAGCCCACATTGCCGCCCATGCCGGCGATCAGCGGCGAGAACGCGACGAGCGCGATCACCTGCGCGATCACCGGCTCGAACGCGCGGATGATCACGGAGATCAGGGTCCCGCCCAGGAGCGTGACGACAAGCCATGGCATCCGGTGGCGGAAGATGCGGAACACCGAGTGCTCCTGGACGTCGGCCGCCCGGGTACCCACCATCTTGGCGATATCCTCGGTCGCCTCCTGCTTGACGACCGAGATGATATCCTTCACGGAGAGCACGCCCAGAAGCTTGCCGTTCTCGTCGACGACCGGCGCAGCGTTGATCTGGTATTTCGAGAAGAGTTTCGAGACCTCTTCCTGGTCGGTCTCGGGCCGCACCTTGATGCCCTCGACGGAATCCATCAGCTCGTCGAGCTTCGACTCCTCCGGGGCCGTGATCAGGTCCTGCACGCTCAAACTCCCGAGCACGCGCCCTCCCTCGTCCGTGACGAACAGCGAATTCAAGAGCTCCTTCTGGTTCGGGCGGATGACCGACTGCAGGAGGAGCAGCGCCTGTTTGGCGGTGAGCTTCGGCGCGAGCTTCACGAACTCGGGGTGCATGAGGCTCCCCGCGGTGCCCTCGGGAAATTTCATCAGGTAGTCGATGTGCGAGAGCGCGGACTGCCGTTTGATGAGGCTGGTCATCTTCTTCAGCGTGCGCGGCGAGATGCGGTGGAAGATCTTCACCAGGTCCGTCGCGTCCATGCCCTCGAGTAGCGGGAAAAGACTGTCGTCGTTCAGGTGCTCGAAGAGGTACCGCTGGTCCTCGATCTCGAGGATCTCGAAGAGTTTCAGCGCCGACGTCGCGGGCAGCAAACGGAAAAGCTGTAACCGCTCGGGCGCATCGAACGCGCGCCAGGAGTCGGCGAAATCAAGCGCGCTGCACTCACGGATCACCTGCTTGAGCAGCGTGTAGTCCCGGTGGGTCAGAAGCTCCTTGATCTCGGGGACCAGGAGCGCGATGGATTGCGGTTGTTCCATGGAAAGGAGGGTCTTTGGCTTTTAAGCGGACGCCCGGAGATTATAGTAGCCGAGGACCTCGACCGGGCACTTCGACAACCCGACCAGGCGATCGTGATGCCGGCGCATGAAACGCGCGTGATCGGCCCGGCGGCGCCACATGTAGAAGGACGCGTACTGGCCTTTGTGATCGACGCGGGTCAGGGTGTGCCACCCGATGAACCCGCGATGGCGCGCTGCTTCCTTCCCCCACATCCGGCAATCGATCCGGTACTGGCGCACATGGCGCGGACGGATCCGGAACAACACCATGTGGATGAACATGGCCGGTCAGGCTTTGAGAAGAGCCCAGGTCCTCTCGCCGACGATGCCGTCCGCCTTGAGATTGTTGCGCCGCTGGAAGTCCTTGATCGCCGACCGGGTCTTCTTGCCGATCCGGCCGTCGACGGGCCCGGGGTCGAAGCCCGCGTCCTTGAGTGCCCGCTGGACCGCTTTGGCGCTGACGCCGGAAACCCGGATCGCGGAAGAACGGCTCGTCCCCGTGGACGACTCCGGAGCGGCCTGCGCGGCCTGTTGGGCACTGTCGAGCTGGTACTGAAGGTCCTGGATCTGCTGGTCCTTCGCGGTGAGCTCCGCCTGAAGCGACTCGAGCTGGGCCGACGTCTCTTTCTGGTCGGGCTTACGGGCACGAGTGGTCGCGCAACCGGTCATGAAGACCAGGGCGGTGACAGCGAAGACGGCCGTACGGTAAGTCCGGTTGTTCATGCGGTCTCCTTAGATTAATTTATCCTGATTATACTAGCAGGGCCGTCTTGTGCAACAAAAATCAGGGCGTTTTCCCCTCTGGCGGGGACGGGCGGTGGACATCCCCGGAGCGGATGGGTACAATCGGCGGATGACCCACGAGAACGACGCGGAGGCGTCCCCGCTCATACGGACCCGGGCGCTGACGAAGATCTACGACGGTTCGACGGCGCTCGACGCGCTGGACCTGACCCTGCACCGCGGCGAGATCCTCGGGCTCCTGGGGCCCAACGGCGCCGGCAAGACGACCGCGATCCACATCCTGTTGGGCCTCCTGGAACCGACGTCGGGAGAAGCGAGTGTTTTCGGCCTCTCGCCGCTGACCGAACGGCACCGGATCGCCGCGCGGTTCAACTTCTCGTCGGCTTACGTGCAGCTGCCGTCGAACTTGAAGGTGATCGAGAACCTGCGGACCTACGCGCGGCTCTACGGCGTGCGCGACCGTGAACGGCGGATCGCCGAACTTCTCGGGACCTTCGAGGTCGGCCATCTGGCCGGCCGCATCACGGGCGCGCTCTCCGCGGGAGAACGGACCCGCGTGAACCTGGCCAAAGCGTTCCTCAACGACCCGGAACTTCTCCTGTTGGACGAGCCGACCGCCAGCCTCGACCCCGAGATGGCGGACACGGTGCGCCGTATCCTGCTCGATATCCGGCGGCGGAAGGGCCTGGGGATCCTGTACACCTCCCACAACATGCCCGAGATCGAGTCGCTGTGCGATCGCGTGCTCTTCATCCACGAGGGCCGCACGATCGCCCGGGGCACGCCGGCCGAAGTGGTGCGGCACTTCCGCAGCGCGAACCTCGAGGAGGCCTTCATCAAGATCGTGCGCTGCGGCGACCTGGTCTGGGACCGGCCATGAGCGGGTCCGAGCGGACGCGCACCGCCGAACGGGTGGCCGCGATGACGCTGCGTTACCTGTACCTGCACAAGCGCAGCCTGCCACGGACCCTCGAGGTCGTCTTCTGGCCGGTGATGGAGCTTCTGCTCTGGGGTTTCGTCGCGCTCTACGTGCGCCAGGTCTCGAACGGAGCGCTCGCGGCGTTCGGCGCGTCCCTCATCAACGCGATGATCTTCTGGGACCTGCTGTACCGCAGCCAGCAGGGGGTCAGCATCTCGTTCATCGAGGACATCTGGACGCAGAACATCACCAACCTGCTCGTCTCCCCCCTGCGCCTGCGCGAATGGCTCGCCGCGACGTTCCTGTACGGCGCGATGAAGACGGCCGTGATCACGGGGATCCTCGCGGCGATCGCGTACGGGCTCTACCGGTTCGACCTGGTGGCCTCGATGCACCTGTACCTGATCCCCCTGGCGGCGAACCTTCTTTTCTTCGGCTGGGCGCTCGGCGTGTTCACGTCGGGGCTGGTCATCCGGTGGGGGCACGCCGCGGAAGCGCTCATCTGGGGCGTGCCGTTCCTGGTCCAGCCGCTCTCGGCGATCTTCTACCCGCTCTCGGCGATGCCCGCGTGGCTGCGCCCGGTCGCGCTCGCGCTGCCGAGCACGCACGTCTTCGAGGGGATGCGCGAAGTGATCCTCACCGGCCGGACCGCGGGCGGGCACCTGGCCGCGGCCGCGGGGTTGAACCTCGTCTATTTCGCGCTCGGGGGATTCTTCTTCAGGTGGATGTTCATCGAAGCGCGCCGCTCCGGCAGGCTCGGCAGGCTCGGGACCGACTAAGAGCGGTTGAGCAGGATGGATTCGAGCTTGGCGACGACTTCCGGCGAGAGCGGGTCGGTCATCGAGCCGTAGCGCGCAACAACCTGGCCCGAAGGATCGATGAGGAACTTCGTGAAGTTCCAGCCGATCGCGCCGTTGAAGCCGGACTCGGTCGTCAGATAATCGTACAGCGGGTGGATCGCCCGGCCTTTCACGCTGATCTTCGAGAACAGCGGGAACGTGACCGCGAATTTCGCGGCGCAGAATTCCTTGATCTCGGCGTCCGTGCCCGGCTCCTGCCCCAGGAAGTCATTCGCCGGGAACGCGAGCACCTCGAAACCGCGCGCGCGGTAGCGCCGGTAGATCTCTTCGAGCGATTTGTACTGCGGCGTGAAGCCGCAGCGTGAGGCGACGTTCACGATCAAGAGCGCCTTGCCGCGGTAGTCCGCCAGCGTGCGCGGGGCGCCGTCGATCGTGGTCATCTTGAACGTGTGGATGGTACCGGACATCGCTTGTGCGCTACGGGACCGTCAAGTCCCGCCTCCTTTGTTGATTGTACTCTCGCGTCCGGCCCGCGCAATCAAAAAAAACCGCCCCGTTCGAACCTCGAACGGGGCGGCGGACTTCTTCTGGGTCGCGAAAGGGTTTAAGCGAGCTTCCTGACGTTCGCGGCCTGCTCTCCCTTGGGGCCCGTCGTGACCTCGAACTCGACGGTCTCCCCCTCGCGAAGGGTCTTGAACCCATCACCCATGATCGCGGAATAATGGACAAATACGTCCTTCTTGCCGCCCTCGGGAGTGATGAAACCGTAGCCCTTCTGATCGCTGAACCACTTGATCGTGCCTTTAGCCATTTCTTTGGTGTCCTTCTTCTTTATACTCTGCGTTGATCGTCCGTTCCCGGGGGCCGCTTCAAGCGAAAAAACCGCGGATACAGTATCCACGGTTTCGAAAACCTGCTTCGCAGCTTCCAAAAACAGTTTCACTCTATCACTTTTGAGTATACCCGCCGTCTCCGCCGAAGTCAAGAAAGCCCCCCCTATTTCAGCAGTATCCCCTTGAAACCACGTGAGATAAGGGCTGTCAGATCGGCCAAAACCCGCGGCAGGCGCAGGCCTCCGGGACAGGCCAGGTACTGAGGGACCCAAATGGGGTGGTATTTCTCCTTGAACGCCCTTAAGCCCCGGAAATGATAGAAATGTTCCCCGAAATGGAACAAAAAAGTCCCGAACCGGTTCCAGAAGGGGCTGGGCAACGGCGGTGAAACCCCCCTCTTCCTCAACCCGGCCAGAGGCGCCATGCCGAGGTTGAAGAACGCGTAGCCCTCCTCCTTGCCCCAGAGGATCAGACGCCAGAAGAGATAATCGATGATCCCGGGTGCCGTCATCGCCGGGTCATAGCGCAGGAGATCGCCGGAGAGCTCGCTCCTGCCGGCGCCGAGGCGGACGTTCGTGAAAGCCGCCACGCGCCCTTCCTTCAGGACCAGCGCGACCGGGAAGCGGGCCAGGTAATCCTCCCGGAAATAGCCGAGGGAAAAGCCTTTCTCGCGCCCGTGCTTGCGCCGCAGCCAGGAATCCGACACCGCCCGCAGCGCCGGCAGGAGCGGCGGCACCTCCGCGGGCGCGACGAGACGGAACCGGATCCCCTCGCGCTCGAAGCGGTGCGCCAGTTGTCTGAATTTCTGGTGCGCCCCGCCCGCCGGCGAGAACGACCCGAGCGGCAGGAGCGCCTCTTCCCCGATCTTGTAGACGCTCAAACCCATGTCGAGATACAGCGGCAGGTTCGTTTCCTCGACATGGTAGAACGCGGGACGGGCCCGGTGGCGGCGGCAGATCTCCCGGAACGCGGAGACCATCGCGGGCACGCTGCCCACAGGTCCGACGGGATCCCCGAGCGCCACCCAGCTTTTGCCGCGCACGCCGAACATCACGAACGCGGTCCGGTCCCCGTCGAAAAGCAGGCGTTTGTCCCCCAACAGCGCCAGGTGTGAGATCGCGCGGCCCGAGCGCTCGATGACCGCGCGGGCGGCCTCGAGATCGGCCGCGGCGGGCGGCGGCAGAAGCTTGGACGAACGGCGGAAGCGCACGGGGCCCGGGGGCCCCTCTAGGCCTTCGCCGGGACGGCGGGACCGCGCAAGGCGTCCAACGCCTTCCGCGCGGCAGGCTCCCGGCCATAGATGTGGCGCGCGAGGATGTCCGTGAGCAGGGAATTGTACTCTTCGGGATGGCTCCGGAGGAGCACGTGCATCTCCTTGTAGTACTGGTCGGGCGTACGCTTGAGCGGGACGCCGCTTTTTTGCAGAGCCGCCATCGACAGGAGCAGGGCGTCCATCCTGCGGCCGAGCGATTCCTGCATCCACTCGATGCCGGTGATCTCGACAAGCGCCGGGTCGGGCCCGGGATCCTGCTTCTGCGCCACAGCAGGGACCGCCCCCAGGACCATGACCGCCGCGACCAACAGCGGGAATACCCGCCTACCCGTTCTGCTCATTTTCTCCCCCGGACCGCTTTTGTCTGTCAGTTCTTCTGCGCCCAAACGATGATGCCTGCCGGTCCCGGAAGCCCGGCGCAGGGCTTCCCCGGAAAATCGTCGGCGTCGTCATAGATGCCCTTGATCGAAAAGCCGTACCGGGGCAGGTTCAATTTGTGGAAATCGAGATTGAATCCCAGCGGGTGGACCGCCCCCATGCCCACCAGGCATCCTTTGCCGAGGCGGTCGGGATCGATATTCGGCGTGCCGATCACCAGGTGCCCTTGCGGCCGCAGATGGTCCCGCAGTTCCTTGAAGACCGCCGACAGGTCGACGAAATGCTCCAGCGAATGCCAGGCCACGGCAACGTCGAACGGCTCCTCCGGCAAGTCCGAGAATTCGTTCACGATGCGCACGCCGAGATTCTCGGTCCCAAAACGCGCCGCCAAGGGGTTGATCTCGATCCCGACGGCGCGGAACCCGTGCTGCTGGGCCTGATAGAGTGTGTACCCCCAGGCGCTCCCGATCTCGAGCAGCCTCATGGAACCCCCGGCACAGAGAGCGGCGATCGGTTTGAGCATGTAACCGAAATCGACGGGCGAGCCGACGAAGCGGGATTCCTTCGCACGCTCCAGTTCTTGAGGGTCCGGCCAGCGGGTCGCCCAAGCCCCGTCATAGATCGTCCCATAGATCGACCGGGTGAACCAGGGGCGGTAAATGGGTCCGGTGAATAAAAGCAGGCAATCCCCGCATCGTTTGATCCGGATGAATAAAGCCTTTCGGGCGACGACGCGGACGTTCCGGGACCCGCAGTGGGGGCAGACCCGCTGATCCTTCACGAGGCTCTGCAGGAGCCACTCCGCCCGGCACAGGAGGTTCGCCATCAGGGATCCCCGCTCCGCCGTCTAGCGGATGGCGCGGGCCGCGGGATCGGCGTTCGCGGGCACCTGAACGGGGAACTTGCCCTCCAGGGATTCGGTGAGCATCTGCTTGACCTTGTCGTCGAAGTCGGTGGTCAAGAGCCATTCGAGATAAGCACGGTCGCGCACGACGATCTCCTTCAGACTGTACTTGCGGCCGTACTTGCCGAAAACAGGGTAAAGTTCCCCGTTCCACCACCGGAACTTGCGCTCGTCGTCGAAAAAATCGCGCGGCGGCTCGTAATCGAAGTCGATCAGGGATTCGACGTACTCGTTGCCTCCCCCGTAGCGCTCGATCTGCGCGTCGAGGATCTCGAGCGCCGCCTCTGTGTCGCCGAGCGCGGTGTGGGCGTTCTGGAGCTCTTTCCGGCAGTAGAACTTGTACGCGGCCTTCAAATCCCGCTTCTCGTGGATATGGTAGATCTTCTGGCAGTCGTAGAGAGTGCGGTGCCGCCATTCGAGGCGCAGGCCCGCCTCGAAGACCTCGCGTTCCAGGATCGGCAGGTCGAACCGCTCGATGTTGAAACCGGCGAAATCGGCGTCGCCGATGAAATCGAGCACCTCCCGCGCGATGGCCGGAAACAACGGCTCGGCCGCGACGTCCGCGTCGGTGATGCCGGTGATCTGGCTGACGGCGGGAGGGATCGGGATGCCGGGATTCACCCGTTTGACAAAGGTCCGGCGGCTCCCGTCGTTCTGACAGCGGACGAGTCCGATCTCGACGATGCGGTCCTTCTCCACCCAGGTTCCGGTGGTCTCGAGGTCCAGCACGACGAGTGGGTGGGTCAGCTTCATCTGGCGGTCCCGGTTGGCGGGTCGCGGCGTATCCTCAAAAGGAACCGTCCTCCTATAGGGATCAGATCTTGCCGGCGGCGCGTATCCGGTCGATCGCGTCACGGGCTCCCGGCTCGTTCGCGTAAACGCTATCGGCCAGAATGGTCGTCAAACCGGTCTCGTACAAGCTGGGGTCCCGCTTCAAAAGCGTGTACAACCGTTCGTAATACTCGGTGGCCGGGTCCTTCATCTTCACTTTCTGGTGGCGCAGTTCGCGGAGCGAGCGCGTGAGGGTCTGTTGCCGTTCCTGCGGCGACATCTGGAGCCACTGCAGACCCGAGACCTCTCGGTAAGCGTTACCGGCCGACCAAGCGCAAGGCGCGGACATAAAGAACAGGACGGCAAGAACGAACGCGAAACGGATCGGCTTCATAGGGCGTTTCCTTTCTGCATATTGACAGGATTCGGCGCTCCGGTGAACGCGCCATCTCCAATAGCTTAAGCGCGCCGCGCTTCCGCGTCAATGGCCGTGAGAACCCCGCGAGATTCAAAAAAGCTCGCGCTGGACCTCGCCGGAGGCGGTCCCGAACGTTTCGCGGAGGCCCGCCAGTCCCACGCCGAGCAGCCGCACGGGGCGGCGGCGGGCTTCGGTGCGCTCCAGGAGCCGGACCGCCGTCTCGTGGAGCTCGCGCCAGTCCCGCGGCGGCCGCTCGAGCGTGCGCGAGCGCGTGACCGTCTCGAAGTCATGGTACTTCACCTTCACGACCACGGTCCGCCCGTCCATCCCCTCCCGGACCGCGGCGGCGAACACTTCGCGCGCGTGCGCCGCGAGCGTCTGGCGCATGAACGCCGGATCGCGCGTGTCCCGCTCGAAGGTCTCCTCGGCGCTGATCTGTTTGGGCGCGCGCTCGGGCACGACCGGACGCTCGTCGATCCCGCGCGCGCGCTGGTACAGGAAAGCGCCGGTCTTGCCGAAATGCGCTTGGAGCGTCCGCAGATCCGCCTCGAGCAATTCCCCGCATGTGCGGAAACCCAGGCGATGGAGCGCGGCTTCCGTGACCGGACCGACACCCGGGATCTTGCGCACCGGCAGATCGCGCAGGAAATCCTCGGCCCGGGCGGCGCGCACGACGGTCAGCCCGTCGGGTTTGTGGAGACCCGACGCCACCTTTGCCAGGAACGGGTTCGGCGCGACCCCGGCGGAAGCGGTCAGGCGCGTGACCGCGCGGATGTTCTGCTTGATCAGCCGCGCGACCGCGACGGGGTCGTCCAACCCCAGGCGGTGCTCGGTCACGTCCAGATAGGCTTCGTCGAGCGAGACCGGTTCGACGAGGTGCGTGTGCTGCCGCAGGACGGCCCGCACCGCGCGGGAAGCCTCTTCGTAACGGCGGAAGTCGGGCCTCACGAAGATCGCGCGCGGACACAGACGGCGCGCCTCGGCGGCCGGCATCGCCGAACGGATGCCGTAACGCCGCGCCTCGTAAGAAGCGGGGCTCACGACACCGCGGCCGAAGGGGGCGCCGCCGCCTATCAAAAGGTGCCCCCGCCACCCCG
>Ga0080064_1000535_pt1 | contig 97904 bp, 81 predicted proteins | sample Subgrocontami54m_FD_69260 | JGI IMG/M metagenome (GOLD analysis project Ga0080064, IMG submission 69260) | Subsurface groundwater microbial communities from S. Glens Falls, New York, USA - GMW46 contaminated, 5.4 m (SPADES assembly) (version 2) ...
GGGGGCTAGGGGGTTTTGAGGGATAGGGCGTTGCGCGGTGTGGGCCGGGGCCGTTGTAGGGATACGAGCTTGAGCCGTAGTAGCTCGAGCCGTTGTACGGATACGAGCTGGAGCCGTAGTAGCTCGAGCTGTTGTACGGATACGAGCTTGAGCCGTAGTAGCTCGAGCTGTTGTACGGATACGAGCTTGAGCCGTAGTAGCTCGAGCTGTTGTACGGGTACGAGCTGGAGCCGTAGTAGCTCGAGCTATTCGGGTACCCGGTGCTTCCGTAGTAGGACCCGTAAGACGTGCCCGGGTAGTAATAGCCGCCGTAGGACTGCGCGCTCACCGGGATGGCCGTAACACTGGCGAGCAATAGCGTTGCCGCAACCAATGCGGGGCGCCACCCCTGAGCGGTAAATCTGACTCTCATAATCTGTCTCTCCTTCGAACCTTCTTACACTCTACGGGGGGCCTCCACTATCGGCATGAGGTTTTGCTCATGTCTCCAGTGCAGAAAATCGGAACGCAGTCGCTCCTTGATCTGCAAGACCTACGTCCCAATTATGGCGTTCATCGTTCGTGGATCACGGTGACCCGAGTTTTCTGACCGAATGGTAACCATCAGTTTGCAAACCGCAACGAAACGTTAACGAGAGGCGACGTGTGCATCTACCGCTTCTATCGATAGTGACTGCGGCAGAGCTGAACAAACGCTCTTCCGGAGGCAAGAACTGTGATTACGCCGCTGATACGGCTACGAGACTCCGTAGAGCTCGTCGATGCAAGCAAGGTGCTGAAGGCCGAGCGGAACCGACTCCTCGACGAGGCAGCCGCACTGGCGGGCCGCGAACAATTCTTCGGCGAGGCTCAGAAGTCGAGCTCGGGCGGTGGATCCGATGGGTCCGGCTCGAATGCTGCCGACGTCGCTACTGAGCTATTCGAGCAGGAGCTCGCGGCGTTCCTCAACCGCAACGTCCGGCTACACCTCGAGGACGTGACGGACGCCCTTATCCGTATCGAGGAAGGTTCGTATGGGCTGTGCGAGGACTGCGGAGAGACCGTCAACCCCGACAGGCTTGGAGCTCTCCCCTGGGCTCGTCGCTGCATTCCCTGCCAGGCGCGGCTCGAGCGCCCAGTCCGTCGCCCCGCAAAGGTTCGTAGGCTGGCAGCTGCCGCCTAACAATTTGACCTCGGTCTTTTTGTAAGCCGCCACGAGTTGCACGACATAGCGTGCCTCGTGGCGGCTTGGTGTTAGCGCTGGCCCTACTCGTAGCGTAGGGCCTGGATCGGGTTCAAACGCGAGGCTCGCATCGCCGGGTAGATCCCGAAGAACAATCCCACCATCGCGGATACAGTGAAGGCAAGGGCGACTGATTCCGGAGCAACGATGCTTGGAATGACCTGGCCGTTGAGGTTGATCTGACCGGCGACCCGCGAGATCACGATGCCGATGGCCACGCCGATCGCTCCACCCGCCACGCTGACCACCAGTGCCTCGATCAGGAACTGTGAAAGAATGTCCTTCCGCCGTGCGCCCACGGCCTTGCGGATTCCGATTTCTCGGGTCCGTTCGGTAACGGACACCAGCATGATGTTCATGATGCCGATCCCTCCCACGACGAGGGAGATGCCCGCCACGGAGCCCAGGAATGCGGTGAAGACACCCGTCACCTGACTCACCGCGCTCAGGTAGTCGCGCTGCGAGCTGATAACAAAGTCGTCCTGGGCAGAGCGGTGACGCGTACGCAGGAGCTCGCCGATCGCCTGAATCGTCGTGTCGATCTGCTCCTCAGAAGCAACCTGGAGAGTGATCGTGCTTACCAGGTTGCCGGCTTGGGCGGATCGCGCCGGGTTGAGGCGGGTCAGTACCGTCGTCAGTGGCATGAACGCTTGGTCGTCGGAATTCTGGGCGCCCGTACCTCCCTTTGGGGCAAGGACACCAATCACGCGGGCATTCGTACCTGTGCGCCCAAACGCGCTGACGCGCACCGTCTGGTTGATCGGGTCGTTCTCGCCAAAGAGGTTCTGTGCGACCGCTGAGCCCAGCACGATGACCGTGGCACGGCTGTCCACCTGGTTCTCGGTGATGAATTCACCAGAGGCGACGGCGTAGTTCCGAACCACCGCGTAGTCTGCCGTGATCCCCGTGATTCGGGTCTGCCAGTTCTGGCCGTTCGCGATGAGCTGCGTCCCTGGTACGCCGCGCTCGGCTGCAACGGCGGTAACCAGGGGTCCCAGCTCGGCCGCGAGCGCTTCCGCGTCTTCGAGCGTCAGCGTCTGGGCGTTGCCCGCTCCAGTGTTGACGTTGCCCTGAGGGCGGTTCTGGCCGGGATTGACGAACAGCAGGTTGGTGCCCAGTGACTGCACTTGCTCCGTGATCTGGGTCTGGGCTCCTTTCCCGAGCGACATCAACGCGATGACCGCCGCCACACCGATGATGACGCCCAGCATGGTCAGGATCCCGCGGAGCTTGTTGGCAAGGAGTGCGCGGAGTGCGACCCGAGTGCCTTCGAGGACGTTCATGCGGCCTCCTCTGTTGGAAGACGTGCGAGGATGTCCGTCGCCCGTACTGGCTCGGCGACACGCTCGTCGGTTTGGATTCGGCCGTCGCGGATGTGCACGATGCGTTGGGTGTGGGCGGCGATGTCCGGCTCGTGCGTCACGAACAGGATCGTGATTCCCCGATCAGTGTTCAGCGTCTGGAACAGCTCCATGATTTCCTCGCTGGATCGGGTGTCCAAGTTCCCCGTGGGCTCATCGGCCAGGATGATCGCTGGATCGGTGACCAGCGCCCGCGCGATCGCGACTCGCTGCTGCTGTCCGCCGGACATCTCTGATGGCTTGTGAAACAGCCTGTCGCCCAGGCCAACAGCCTCCAGCGCGGCGGTGGCCCGAGCGCGTCGATGCTTCACACCGGCATAGATCAGGGGGAGCTCGACCTGCTCTACCGCGGGCACACGTGGCAGCAGGTTAAAGCTCTGGAACACGAAGCCGATCTTGCGATTGCGCACCCGAGCCAACTCATCCTCGGAGAGAGTGCTCGTCTCGATGCCATCGAGCTGGTAGCTGCCACTCGTCGGCTGGTCCAGGCACCCGATCATATTCATCAATGTCGACTTGCCCGATCCAGACGGCCCCATGATGGCGATCAGCTCGCCTGGCTGGACGTCGAGATCGGCGCCGCGCAGCGCATGCACGGTTGTTTCCGCCATCTGATAGCGCTTTGCGATCTCGCGGATGCGGATCACCGGAGTCCCCACTGGTGTGAGGGTCGGGGGATCTCCTGTTCGCTTGGTCGGGGCCTCGGGTCGTATGAGCGTCATGACCATTTCATCTACCTCAGTGGTCCTTTAGAACCTGGGACCGCCGGCTGGTGCACCGCCGATGCCAGGCACCGCTCCGGCCGCGCTCGCGCCCGGAACCGACGCTCGCGCCGTCGTTGTGGGCAGGACGACCTGCTCGCCCTCTTCCAGCCCGCTGATGACTTCCGTGTTCTGGTCGTTTGCGAGACCGACGCGGATCGTCTTCACCTCGACTGAGCCGTCGGTCTTCAGGACGCGCACCGTGGATGCTTGTCCCTGCGCCTGGCCGGGTGCCGAAGCGTTGCCGCCCGCGCCCGCTGGCCGCTGCGCGCGAGCCTGGCCACCCGCCGCTGCGCCGCCGCCCGATGGCGCGCCGCCAGCCGCCTGCCCGCCCGTGCTCGTCGCGCGGGTCACTGCCCGGTTAGGAATCATCAATACATCCTGGCGTTGGTCGGTAACGATCTGCACCGTTGCCGTCATGCCAGGGCGCACGCCCTGCGAGTCCTCGAGATTGATGCCGACGAGATAGCCGACCACACCCTGGGAGGTCGTGCCCGAGGGCGAGATCGATCGCACCGTCCCGGCGAATCGCCTGCCGGGAAGCGCATCGAACGTTGCGTTGACGCCCAGGCCGACGGTGATCTTCGCGATGTCCGCTTCATCTACCTGCACGTCCACCGACACTCTGTTTGGGTCGACGATGGTAATCGTGGAAGCGGAACCCGCTGATTCGCCCGCAGCCATGGCGACTGCGCTCACCATTCCTTCGAAAGGCGCGGTGATCGTTGCGCCAGTCAGGCTCTTCTGGGCAGATGCGAGCTTGGTCTGTGCGTCCTCGACGCTCGCCTGGGCGCTGAGGATGTCTGAAGCCTGGTAAGGGTTCTGCTTCAGCTTGAGCGACGACTCGGCGGATTGCACGGCCAGGCGCTGCGCCTCGAGGTCGGCGGCCGTGCTCGGATTGAGCTTGGTAGCGAGGCTGGCCTCGGCCTGAATGATCGCCTGTTGTTGTGCCGCGATGTCGGCCGCGGTATAGGGCGTGAGCTTCAGCTCGAGGGTGCTCTGGGCTTGGATCAGCGAGGACTGCGCCGCGGCGATCTCCGCCGGCGTCGCGCCGTCGGTCGTCTGCTGCATCTTGGCCTCGGCTGAGCGAACATTCGCTGCGGCGGAATCGACGGCTGTTCGGGCGGATGCCAGCTCGGCGTTCGTCGGCCCGACGATGACCTGTTGGAGCTTGAGCTCGGAGGCGGCGACCTGTGAGCGCGCCGCCGCGACGGAGTCTCTGGCAGCGGAGAGCTCGGAAGAGTTGGGAGAGGTGAGTTGATCGAGCCGGGCCTGTGCGCTGACGAGCCCGCTCTCGGCCGATGCCACCGCTGACCGCGCCGCTGTCACGTCGGTGGCAGGCGGGGTCTTGAGGGCATCTAGGGAGAGCTGCGCATTTCGATAGGTGAGATTGGCTTGTTGCACCGCGGCCTGGAGCGGCGCGAGCTCAGTCGAGCTCGGTCCCGCGCGCAAATCCGCGAGCTTCTGTTGGGCGCTTTCGAGGTTGGCCCGCGCCGCTACCACAGAGGCGTCTGCCGCTGCCTGTTGACTGGAGCTTTGCTGCTGAGACGTACTAGAGCTTGACGTAGTCGTGTTGCCGATGATCGCGTTGGTGTTGTTCGTCCGAGCCTGCTGCTGATTAGCCAGTGCAGTCTGAAGCTGAGACTGCGCGGAGGCCACAGCCGCTTCTGCGCTGGAGACGTCCGCGGTACTGGCCGCGCGGCGACTCTGATCCAGAGCGGCCTGCGCGCTGTCCTGGGCGAATCGAGCGTCGCTAACCGTGCGCTCGGCGGCGGCGATGTCGCGCGTCGACGGCGTCACGAGGGTGTTGAGGCGCGACTGTGCAGCGGCGAGGGTCGATCGTGCGTTTTCGACGCTGCTCTGCGCGGCCGTAACGTCCGCGCCGGTTGGGGACGCGAGCGACTCGAGCTTCACTTCGGCGCTTGCCAGGTTTGCATGGGCGCTCTCAACCGAGCTCTGCGCGGTGGCGAGGTCAGCAGGAAGCGCACCCTGCATGGTTTCCGCGAGTTTCGCCTCGGCGTTCGCCAGCGAAGCACGTGCGCTGTCGAGCCCCGTCTGCGAGGCCACCAGGTCGGCGTACTCGGGCCCACTGATCACTCGGTCAAAGTTGGCCTGAGCGCTCGCGAGCGCTGATCGAGCCGCGGTGAGCTCCTCGGCTCGGGTACCCTCGCGCATGGTCGCGAGTTTGATGTTGGCAGCGTCCAGTGCTGCCCGAGCGGCGGTGATTTCCTCCGGGCGGGATGTCTGAATGCCGGCCAGCCGTGTCTGTGCGCTCGCCAGGGACGCCTGGGCGATTGCGACGTCTTCGGGCCGAGCACCGGACACGACCTCCTGGAGTCTCGCCTGCGCGGTAGTGAGCGCCGAACGAGCTTGCTGTACGCCGAGCTCGAGATCGGCTGTCTCCAGCCGCGCCAGCACCTGGCCGCTGCGTGCGGAGTCTCCGACGCTGACGAGTACCTCCGACACGCGCCCGGCGGAGCTTGCCGTGCCGGTCGCTTCGAAGGTGAGTTTGCTGGTTGTCGTCGCCGCGGCGGTGCCCGTGGCGCTGACGCTGGACGTGATGTTCCCTCGGGAAACCGGCGAGGTTTGAGTCACCGTCGGCGGGGGGGCGGGAATGACGCGTTGGTAGGCGAATGTGCCGCCGCCGCCAATGATGGCCACGATGGCTACGGCGCCGAGGATCTTCTGGATGGAGGGCCCGGGGCGATGGCCGAGTCGCGGTACTGCGATTTGCACGGCGGACTTCCTTATAAGTGGTGTTCGGTGGTGGCCGCGCATCTCGCGGAGCCCCATTCGCTACTCACAGAATAGGAGGCCAAAATTGGAGTCCCATTGGACGTTCATGTGACTCTTCTCATTCGGCGGGTCGGGCTGCCCGTCTGCTGGCGCAGCACATCCTTGCCGGAGAATTTCCAATCCTGTTCCAATCTGGGGCTGATACAGTTCCGGAAATGGGCCGGCGCAGACGAGTTGGGCTGGCAGAATTGAAGGTCGCAGTGCACATCCTGGTGGTCGAGGACGAACGAAAGCTGGCGCGCTTGTTGCAGCGAGTGCTGAATGAGGAGCGCCACACCGTAGACGTGGCCTACGCCGGCGATGATGGTCTCGGTCTCGCGCTCACCGGCTCGTATGACCTGCTGATTCTGGATCTGATGCTGCCCGATCGGGACGGCGTTGCGATCACCCAGGAGCTCCGCGCGAAGCGCGTGCCCACGCCCGTGCTTATGCTTACTGCGCGGGGGGCCGTGGAGGACCGCGTCGCGGGCCTCAATGCTGGGGCGGACGACTACTTGACCAAACCGTTCGCCATGGCGGAGCTCCTGGCCCGTGTAGGAGCCCTGTTACGTCGGCGCGACCTCACACCGAACTCGAACAACGTGCTGGAGGTTGGCGATCTCGCGCTCGACCTGCTGCGCCACGAGGCCAGGCGCGGTGGCCGAGTAATAGAGCTGACGGCCAAAGAGTTCGGACTGCTCGAGTACCTCATGCGGAATCCCGGTCACGTATTGAGCCGGACGCAGATCATCGATCACGTCTGGCGCTACGATTTGGAGGCCGTTTCCAACGTCGTCGACATCTACATCCACTACCTGCGCGAGAAGATCGACAAGGGGCAGCCCAGCCCGTTGATCAAAACCGTGCGCGGTGTGGGTTACAAGATCCAGGCCTGATGCGACGGTGGCAAACCAACGCGGCGCCACTCATTCAGTGACATCCATCTTCCCATGGCGGAGATCAGGGGCTCGAACACCGGAGGAGGCGCTCTTCCGCGGACTTCGGTTTCGCCTGACACTCTGGTACAGCGGAGTTCTCGCTCTCGCGCTATTCGCCTGCGGGTTTGTGCTCTACTTCGGGCTTCGCGACCTGACGCTGAGCCCGGTGCGCACGTCGTTGGAGACGTTGGCAAATTTCGGCGTGCAAGAGTGGCTGAGATCCCCGCCCCGCATCTGTGGGGATCCCAGCGGCCGCCAGCCGCCACCGAGGCGAGGGCCCGTTCCTTTCTATATGGTGTGCTTCGATGCGTCTGGCCAGGTCATCGGGACTGGTCCCGGCCCGACGGCAAGGCCAGAGACCCCAGACACCTTTTTGGGGTCGTCGCTGGTAGCCGAGGCCCTGCGTAACGGACGGGCCGAAGACGTAGTCGATTCCGGCGATGAGTTGAGTCCGATCTATCGTTTGGCGGTGGCTGTTCCCGATCGAGCGACTGGCAATGTCGCGGGTGTTGTGCAGGTCGGTCAGTCGGTAGCTCCGCAGTGGGACACGCTGCTCGTCCTGCGGAACCTGCTGCTACTGATCGCTGTGGTGGCGCTTGTGGGCTCATTTGCCCTCGGGCTGATCCTGGCTGAGCGCGCCTTGGAGCCAGCTCGCCTCGCCTTCGCGCGCCAGCAGGCCTTCATCGGGGACGCCTCGCACCAGTTGCGCACCCCGTTGACCCTGCTCAGAGCCGATGCAGAGGTGCTGCTACGCCACCGCGAGCGCTACGCCCCAGACGATGCCGAGCTGTTGGAGGACATCGTGGCGGAGGCGGCCGACATGGATCAGCTCGCAACCAACCTGCTCACGCTGGCTCGCCTGGATGGGGGCCAGGCCCACCTGGAGTACGAAGCGCTCGACCTCGCCGATCTGGCGTCCGATGTCTCTCGCCGAGTGGGCGCCTTGGCCGGCGAAAAGCAGCTCACGATGGTTGTTGACGTCGACTCACGGCCGAGACTCCTTGGCGACCGCCAGGCGATCGAGCAAGCGGCCCTCATCCTGGTGGAGAACGCGATCAAGTACACGCCGTCGGGTGGCACGGTGCGCCTGCGAACCGACGCGTCTGATGGTCGGGCGGAGCTCGTGGTCCAGGACACCGGCGTCGGCATACCGCGAGAGCATCTCGATCGCCTGGGCGAGCGTTTCTACCGAGTGGACCCGGCGCGCTCGCGCGCCACGGGTGGAACCGGGTTGGGCCTCGCGATCGCATTCGGCATCGCCTCGGCGCACGGAGGCGATCTGCGGATCGAAAGCGTGCCGGGCGAAGGCACGACGGCTACACTAAGTATTCCCGCGGGAGGGCGCGTCGCCGGGGACAATCCTTCGGCTTCTCGCCAGACACGGTACAGTCAGAACTAGACGACACACGGAGGATCGCGAACATGCGTCGGTTCACCCTTGCATTCGCATTACTGCTGCTTGCCCTGGTTCCGCCAACGGCGCCAGCTCTGGCCCAAGAGATTCCGCCGAGCCCCCCCACCGATCCCGCCGCGCAGCCCGCGCCACCGTCCGTCGCATTCCTCGGTGGGTGCGACTCGAGCGCGGTTTCGCTTTCGCGTCCGTGGGTGGGACGGAACGCGCAGCTCGAGTGGTGGGCCTGGGGCTTTGCGCGCAATACGTCAGTCGGAGTGCAGCTCGTCGACCCCACGGGGAGGACGACGTCCATGGGCTCGTCGGTCGTCGACACGATTTGTGAGGCCAGCGGCGTTCTGCCGACGGAAGGCCGCGGGGCAGGCCTGTATACGATCGTGATCACGGGAACACGCCCTGGTGGAGCCCCGGTAGAGCTCAGCTCGAGCTTCCGCATCGTATCGCTCGTTCTGCCAGTGCCTGGGTTGCCTGCAGTCCCTCAGCCTACTCCAGCGCGAAGCTTCAGCCCGCCCACCTCGTGTCAGGCAACCGCCGCCACTTTCTGTCCTCAGTGAGGTCGTGCCGGCCAGCTTGACCCGTTGACGCTTCTGCCCGCAGACGATTCTGATGAAGAGGTGATTCGTGGCGCCAACCGCGCATCCCCGGGTGTTGCTTGCCCTACTGGCGGCCGTCATCGTCGTGGGGATCGGCGTGACGCGGAGCTCGGCCCAGGCTGAGAGGTTGGTCCTGGCGTTCTACTACCCGTGGTACGGGATGGACGTCTGGTCCGACCCAGCCCTATCAGACGTTCCCGAGACGCCCTACAACGGCTCTGACCCCGAGGTGATCGCTCGCCACGTCCGCTGGGCTCAGGCCGCGGGGATCGACGTGCTCGTCTCGGGCTGGTTCGGCCCCGTCGGGGAGAACATCACCGAGACGAACCTTCGGCAGCTCCTGAACACGGTTCGGCCGGATCAAATGGCCGTCGCCGCCCTGTTTGAGACGGATGCGGTCGACTTCTTTCCAACCCTCCAGTCACAGCAGGAGGCGCTGGCCTACCTGCTGAACACCCACGCCCGGCACCCGGCCTACTTCCGATACCGCGACCGCCCAGTCGTCGTCGTGTGGCGGCCTCGAACGATCTGGATCGACGGTCGGCAAGACAACCGCGATGATGGACCTGCCGTGCAAGCGTGGCGCGAGATCTTGGACGCCGTTGATCCCGCCCGCGAGGCGATGTGGATCGCCGAGTCGGAGAACGGCGTTTATCTCGACGTGTTCGACGGCCTGGTGAGCTACAACATCGCGGCGGCGGCGGATCCCGCTGTGCGCAACGCCGCCAACGCGCGCGTCGTTCGTGACTACAACGCCCGCCACGGTACGCAAAAGGTCTGGATTGCCACGGCGATGCCGGGCTACGACGACATGGGTCAGCTCGACCGGGCGAACCGCTTCGCACGAGATCGCGAAGGCGGCGCCTACTACCGACGGAGCTTCGAGGGCGCGGCTGCCACGAATCCCGACATGATTGCGATAAGTAGCTTTAACGAATGGGTCGAGGGTCACCAGATCGAGCCGAGCGTGACGTATGGCTCGCTCTATCTGGATCTGACGCGCGAGCTCAGCAATCTATGGAAAGGCCGTTAGATTAGCGGCCCCAGGTGCTGTGCGATCCTCGCCGCGACGATGTCCAGCTCCTCCTTCGACTGCCGCTCGAAGTCCTCGGACTTGAAGATGCGGCCGGGCAGGTCGCCAGGATAGCTCGGCACGATGTGGACGTGGTAATGCGGCACGGTCTGGCCCGCCGTCACCCCGTTGTTCTGGAAGATGTTCATGCCCGCCGGGTCGAACGCCTTGGCGATGGCATTCGCCACGCGGTGGACGTGCCACATGACCGTGCCGAACTCCGCGCCTGGCAGGTCGAGAACGGTGGGCGCGTGCCGCTTGGGGATGACGAGCACGTGGCCGAGCCCATGCTGCCGTGGGGGCAGCCAGGCCACCGTCTCCTCCAGCTCCTCGACGATCGCGAACCGGCTCTTGTCGATGATGAAGTTGCAGAACGCGCAGCGCTCCTGCTTTGGCACGTCGATCGGCATACGGATCCTCCGCCAGTCGCCCGTTGACGGGATGCAGTCCTATTCGGGTTCTTCGCGAACGCGTAGCTCTGTGGCTCGCGCCCCTAGTGCAGCGGCGAGAAGGCCGCGGGAATCATATGTCGCACGAGCTGCGTCATCGGACGCACGTCCGTCTCCGGTGGCCACAGGTGCTTCTCGCGCAGCTCGGCGCGGACCTGGTCGCGGTGGGCCCAATCCTTGTAGGCGAAGAGCTGGTACAGGCGGTTGAGATTGCCGAGGTCGCTGGTCCAGATGCCCGCAACCGGGTACACGGCGTTGCGAGCCTCGATCTTCTCGGTGAACTTCTCCGCGACCTTCAGGGCCTCGCCCGCCGGATACGTGTACATCCGCAGCTCGTAGAGGTTGCCCCACTGCTGCGGACCCTTCCACTCAGTCATGCCCTTGATCGGGATCAGGATGTCATTCTCCTGCGTGAGGAGCAGGTCGTTGGGTGGTGGTGGCCAGTTGCCGCTGGGGTCCTTCCCCGCGGCCGCGCGGACGTCGGCCCGCTGCTGCAGGCTCTCGTACGGCCAGATGTGGACCAGCTGGTTTAGCGGACCGATCTCGGTGTGGAAGTAGCCGTAGAGCTGCGAGTACTTCTCCCGGGTCGGGTACGACTTGGCGAAGAGCGCCTCGTACTCGGCGACCTTTCCAGGCTTCGTGGTGTAGGTGCGAATCTCATAGATCATAGTGTCTCCTCTGCGTGGCTAGCCAGCCAGATGGGACGCTCCGTAAAGGTGAGGACGCTTGGTGCGTCGCCAGTATAGGCAGCCCATAGACAGGCGGCAAGCTCCTCCGATCCGCCTACGCCCGGTCGCCTCCTGGGCTCGCCACACTCGAGTTCCATCCCGCGACTAAAGGGGTCCCCTTGTTATAGTTCTAGAGTGTTCTGGACATTCCATTCCGTCAGACTGTGCGACCCTTCCATGCCTGGGCGTCGCGTCCCTTTATGGACGCCGTGTCTCCTTGCCGTCATCCTCGTCTGGCAACTGCACGTCTCTGGTCTGGGATCCGTATGTGGCGAGCCGCTGACGCGATCGCACGATGCCGTCACACTGCTGTCGGCCGAATCTCATGTACCAGCCAGTCCCGACGACCGACTGGGCACCCGCTGCGCGGAGCGCCTGGTCACCGAGCATGACCCAGACTCGGCGCTGGGATCGGTCCCGCTTCCCGCCCCTCCGATGGCAGCGCAGGGCCCTCTTCTCGCCATTGCTCCTTCTCTGAGCGTGGGATTCCCTGTCCGCGGGAATATTCACGATCAGGTGAGCTTCTCACCACCGACTCGTCCTCCCGCCTCCTCGTAGCGCGTTTCGCCTTGTCACCCACGCAGCGCCCACTCAGGCGGGCGTTGCCTTATGCGCAACAGGAGGATCAATATGAGCAAGAAATCAGCTATTGCACTGTCCAGCGCTCCCCGTCGCAGAAAATCTATGCGTCGCCAACCACCCGGCCGGCGCTGGTGGGATGGCCCATGGTTGATGGTCGGATCGATCGGAGTGGTCGCCGCCGCTATCCTCGCGATCATCGTGGTGAGCCAGCGGCAACCAACGGCAAGTCTCCCATCCCGATCCGAGCTAGCGACGGTTCTGGACCAGGTCACGCAAGTGCCCCCCGAGGTCTTCAACGCGATTGGCAGCGGCGGGACGAATAGTCGCCTGACGCCGGATACCCCTCCCACTCCGATTCAGGGAAAGCCAAAGGTGCATTACGTGGGGGCGGAGTTCTGCCCGTACTGTGCGTCCGAGCGCTGGAGCTTGATTGTCGCCCTCAGTCGCTTCGGGACATTCGAGAACCTTCGCGCAAGCCAATCCTCGGCAGACGATGTCTACCCGAACACGCCAACGTTCACGTTTGACGGCAGCCAGTACACGAGTCCATACGTCGACTTCGTGGCCGTGGAGACGGCGACCAGGGAACATACTCCCCTGCAGCGGCTGTCGGCCGAGCAGCAGGCGCTAATGGCCGCCAACAACCCCGTCGGATCCATTCCTTTCGTCGACATCGCCGGCCAGGTCCACTCGGTGGGGAGTGGAGTCGACACGAGCCTGCTGGTTGGTAGGACCTGGCCGGACATTGCCGCACGGCTCTCTGATCCGACCGACCGCGCGACTCGATCCATCATCGGCAACGCGAACCACGTGACTGCCGCAATCTGCCAGGCGACGGGCAACCAGCCTGCGGCGGTCTGCTCGTCGCCCGCGGTGGTCGGTCTCACTGTCCAGTCCCCGAGCCAAGGCTCCGGGGGTGCGCTGTGATGGCAGAGTCCAGAGTCGCCCAGTTGAAGCTATCAATGGGTGTGCACTGGCGCGACGTTCTATTCTTTCTTGTCACCTTTTTGGGGGTCGTGACGTCGCTCTATCTCACGATCGCCCACTACAACCACCTGCCCCTGGCGTGCGCGCAGAACGGACTGGTCGACTGTGCAGCCGTCACTCAGAGCGCGTATGCCCAGATATCGGGGACACCCCTCCCCGTGAGTGCCGCCGGGCTCGGCTGGTTCACCGTGATAGCTGCCCTTCGTCTAGCTCGTCTGCGCATGGAGGCGGCTCACCTGGACACGACGGCGATTCGACTGGCCGCACTCTCCGTCGGCGCAGCCGGAATCGGGTTCGTCCTGTACCTCTTCTACGTGGAGCTCGCCATCGTCCACCGGATTTGCGGGTGGTGTACGGCCGCGCACGTGTTCGCTCTTGGCGCGTTTCTACTCACGGTCGCCGATCTCCAGCAGGAGACTAAGGGGCAAGCTGTAGAATCGGGCCCGACGGTCCGGAGGGCAGATGGAATTCGGCATCTTTTCGAACGGCGAGCGGCACAACAGCGTCGCGGCCGATAGCTACGACGAGGACCTGTACGAGATCAAGCTCGTCGACCGGTTGGGCTTTCGCGAGGCGTGGATCAGCGAGCACCTCCGTGGGCTCGGCCAGACGCGCCCCGACGCACTCTCCGCGGCCGATCTCTTCATCTGCCGAGCCGCCGCAGTCACCAAGCAGATTCGCCTCGGACCCGGCGTGCGCCCCATCGCCCTCTATCACCCGATTCAGGTCGCCCTCGAGGCGGCCGTGTGCGATCACCTCACGCGCGGACGGTACCTCTTCGGATTCGGCGTCGGCGTGCCGAATGACAACGGCATGTCTGCTCGGGGCCTGGGCGAGGACACGATCGCCGTCCGCCGCGCGCGGATGCACGAGTCGATCGATCTGATCCAGCGCTGCTGGGTGGCGAAGGAGCCGTTCGACTTCGAGGGCGAGTTCTGGCAGGGAAAGAACATCTACGTGATGCCCAAGCCGTACACTCAGCCGCATATGCCCGTTGGTGTTGCCAGTAGCACGACGCTGGGAACGATGCAGCTCGCCGCCCGAAGCGGCTTCCTCCCGATCCTCAGCCAGTACGACAACACCGAGCACATGCGGGAGCATGCCGAGGGGTACGTCGCGGCGGCAAAGGAGGCAGGCCGGGAAGCCAAGCGCAGCGACATCCGTGCATGCCGATTCGTCTACGTCTCGGACAGCGTGCAGAAAGCGAAAGACGAGCTCCGGCCCACCATTGGACCTTCCGTTGTGGCCCACGTGGCCACCAACCCGCGGTACTACGGAAAGTTCGTGCCTGCCAGCGGGCGGATGGAGGACATCACGTGGGACCACCTCGTGGACACCGGGTTCTTCTTCGTCGGCGATCCCGACACCGTGTACGAGCGCATCGTCCAGCACTATGATGAGAGCGGCGGTTACGGCGCCCTGCTCCTCGTCCTGGGCAAGGACTATGGGACGCGCCAGTTGCGGACGCGCTCCCTCCGACTCTTCGCGAGCGAGGTGGCGCCGAGGCTCCACGATCTGAACCCAGATCGCGAGCTTGCAGCGGCCGCCGTGTCCTAACAGCACAGAGACCAAGGAGCGACGAACGTGGCGAAGATCGTCCTCGGTATGGGCTCCTCCCATGCACCCCAGCTCGAGATGCAGCCGGCCAAGTGGCGCTCCTACGGCGATCTTCAGCGCACGCAGGACGACCACTGGTTCGAGGGCCGGACGTGGACGTTTCCAGAGCTCGCCGAGCAGCGCGCCGGCGAGCACTTCGAGCGCGAGTGCACGGATGACAAGATCCAGCATCGCTTCGACGCCTGCCAGACGGCGATCAATCATCTTGCCGAGACCGTCGAACGGGTATCCCCCGACGTATGCGTCATCGTCGGCGACGATCAGCACGAGGCGTTCCACGACGACAACATGCCCGCCATCAGCATCTACTATGGCCCCACGATCGATGACGCTCCCGCATCGACCGGCCGCCGAGGCGACTACATCGACCGCGTCGTTGGGAACTATCCAGGCGAACGTCTCAGCCACCCAGGTCATCCGGAGCTAGGCGAGCACCTGGTCGAGGCACTGATCGAGCGCGAGTTCGACATAGCGCGGTCGAAGACGATGCCAGCGGGCCGTCGGAACGGCACGATCGGCCACGCCTTCTACTACGTCTACCGCCGCCTCATGAACAATGAGGCGATCCCCCACGTTCCGATCATGATCAACACGTACTTTCCGCCGAACGCTCCGCGGGCTCTGCGCTGCTATCGATTTGGTCACGCGGTCCGCGAGGCCATCGAGGCGTGGGACAGCGACAAGCGGGTGGCGATCTTCGCGTCGGGCGGGCTGAGCCATACCGTCATCGAGGAGAGCCTGGACGCTCGCATCATCGAAGGCCTGCGCACCAACAACGTCGAGAAGCTGACCGATCTACCAGACGTTCGCTTTCGCGGCGGCACGTCGGAGATCAAGAACTGGATCATCCTCGCGGGCGCCATGGCCGGCGACGGACTCCAGATGAACCTCGTGGACTACGTTCCCTGCTACCGCAACGAGGCGGGAAACGGCACGGCCATGGGCTTCGCTGAGTGGCTCTGACGCAAACGGTCAGCCCCACGCGAGGCTCTCGAGCGCGCTTGGCGCGGCCTCGTCACCACCTCGCATAGAATGCCCCCAGCGAAGAATCCCCCCGGAGGTCCACTACGTGGATGCCCTAGATCTTCTGCGCACGCAAGTCGAGAACGCCGACCGCATCCTGCGGCAGGTGTTCGGCACGGTCACCCCCGAGCACGCAGCATGGCGCCTACCAGGATCGATCGCCAACACGATCGGCGCCACCTTCATGCACGTCTACTACAGCGAAGACCAAATGGTGCATGGAGCGCAGGACTCAGAAACGATCTTCAACGCCAAGGGATGGAAGGAGCGCCTCGGCTACGACCACTCCGACGTCTGGGCGTTCACGGGAAAGCACGACCCCGCCCTGCTGCTGGAATACGCCGGGGCCGTGTCCGCGGCAACGACCGAGTACCTCTCCAGCCTGCCGTCGAATGCGCTGGAGGAGGACATCGACACCCCGCGAGGGCGCCAGCCACGCGCGACGCGCTTGTCCGTCTACCTGGTGAACCACAAGTTCCAGCACACGGGCGAGATCGCTGCGCTACTGGGATGCCAAGGGGAAAAGGGCTTACCCTTCTAGCCCGATCCCGCCACTGGTTAGAAGGCAGCCAATCGGGCGGAGCGCCTATTCCCTGGTTGACCGTTTCGAGTTGGCAGGCACGACCTCGCGGGCCTTGACCATCGGACGAACGAGTATGCCGGAGCCCCTATCTGCGGCTTGCTCTTATCCCGTCATTCCGACGACCTGAATGGGGTTCAGGAGACCCTATTTCACGCCATGCCGGTGGTATAACGCACGAAGTCGGTCGCGGAAACTCTCCCTATACAAGTCGGATAGGTTGGCAAAGCCCCCGCGGAAATGTCGGGGGACTTCTTTTATGTGAGACGGAATAGGCGCGACTTCAGGCATGGGGATGGTCGCGGACTCTCTCCACAACCCTGTCAAACGCTACGGGCGAACTCTCAGGAACTTCTTGGACCCGAGAGAGCGACATGTAGTCCGCCCTGGACGCGCAACTCCGGCACCCGCTACCGGAACGATGTATTTTGAGTCATGACGCGCCGATTGAGTTCGCTCATGAGAGCTCGGACTCTTACGAGATGGACACGGTTGAGACGAATTATCTTCGTCGTGTACTCACCGGCAGGACTCACGGGAAGCAACTTACCGTCCGCAGTAAGCTCGAAGTGCTTGTTGAAATCGTCTTTGCATAGATCCACAAAGCAAATTCCTACCCTCTCAAGCTCTTGACTAGGCCAGTGTTGCCACTTCCATTTGTTGCACGGATAGCATGCGTAGTACAGATTGTAGAAATCGTTCTCCAGATGTGGGAACAAGCCTCTCGGTCGGAAGTGATCTAGGTGAAATCCATCTTCTCCCGCTGCCCAATCCTCATGTAAGAGGCAATACGCGCATCGTTCTTCAAAATCTTCTCGAACCTGAGATCGATACTCAGCGTAATACTTCACGTCGTTCTCTATTGAACTTCTTCGATTGAACCTTGCCAATTCATCGCTCCAATTCAGCCAGGCGCCTCTCTAGCTCTTGGATAATCGGCTCATAAAAGCTTGCATCGATGTCGTTCAACTGGTCATCGAGCTCCTGCATCTCGGCCTGTTCTGCAGGTGTCAGACCCCTGATGAACTCTTGTTCTACCAGCGCTTGGTAGCGTTCCCGGATCGCGGCCTCCTGAGCCACGACGGCGCTCGACCTATGGTGCACCGGACGCCCCTGAGCAAGCGTTTCCACCGTGCTCAGCAGCTTACGAAACAGATCACCGTTTCCCGACACGATGGCGTCTGCAGCATCGAGCCCCCGGGCAGCCGCATCATCCGACAGTATCCCGCTGAGCGCCGGAGCGTAGACAGTCTTCAAAACGATCGGAAGGTCCGGGAATTGCAGCCGGACCACCGCAGCTAGCTTGAGGCCAGAAAAATCCGCGGCATCTATGGCACTATGAAGTCTCAAATCAACGATGAGCAAGTCGAATGGTTCACGACGGAGTAAACGGAGCACTGCGCGACGTTTGTCCTCCTGCTCGCCACAGGTAGTCACCAGGTAACCGGCTTCAGTGAGGTTACGGCGGAAGGCTTGACGCCAAGCCTCTTCGTCGTCCACGACTAGCAGATGCCCGCGTGACAATTGGTCTTGGATCATGAACTATTCTTCTCGTTCTGAACCACCAAAGCAACAACTACACAGGCACCCGCGGGCGACGATATGGACAGCCATATATCGCCGCCTGCCAACGCCAGGAGATGCTTCGCCAACCACAACCCAACGCCGTTCCGGTTATTGCTCTTTGTGGGAACAGGTTGGGCGAAAACTCGTTTCAAGATCCGCTTATCGAATCCAGGCCCATTATCCTGAAAGGCGACCTCGACGCGGGAGTCTCCTCCGAGGGTAGCAGAGATTTTCAGAAGCCCACGTGTCGCCTGTCCCCTCCTTCCCGCTAATGCGTAATAGCTATTGGTGACGAGGTTCTCGAATATGGACGAAAGCTGTTCTCGATCCATCCAAACGGTCCCCAGCCCGTCTGGGATACTGACGATGGGAGGGAGAATCGAGTCCGGTCGATGACTACTCGTTGCCTCGAGCACCTCGTAGATAGTGTCTTTGAGGTCTAGCCATTCGAACGATGGAGATCGAACTGGGGCGAGGATTGCTCGAATGCGTTGCCGCGTCTTTTGGGCTTCGCCCCGAAGCGCTGCAAGCGCCGCGCGGCCGTTATCGTCCTCTGGGCTAACCCGGCTCTCAATAAGCGCTAGATTCGCCTCTATAGCTCCCACAAAGCTATTTATCGGGTGAGCAAGCGCCAGGGCAATCTCGGCCCCAACCTCGGCCGGCGAGGGTCGGGGATGACCTTTCTTCGGAGCAATAATAGAGCCAGTGCTATTGAACTGGTCGACCAGCTCTAACATTTGGTGAAGTTCAGCATTCTCCGACATGAGGCTCTCAATGAGCTGGCGAAGTTCAGAGCGAGCTGAATACCACCGAGATTCGACGGGACTCGTATCCCATCCGCGACGATCGAGCCCAGCTAGTATCCTAGTGATGTCACTCGCAACCTTCTCAAGCTCGGAGGCGCTAGCCTGCGCCTCAGCCGCCAATCGGCTCAGTTCAGGCACAGAAATTACTAGCCGTCCACTGCTATCTATTGGGCTCATATTCCTAAATACTGTCCAACGCCATGTTGACAAGCCAGGCCAGACGCTGGGTATTGCTGAGCTATGATTCTAACTAGCATCCATACAGGCGGATGGTCCTTAGCAGTTCGTCATAATCCTGCTACGCCGCGAGAAGTGAAGGGGCAAAAATTGTGATGCTGACCACCGCCATGCTGACTATACCCGCAGGTTTTCCGTGACCCAGTGGAGGGTCGAGACCGCCGACCCCGATCAGCTGCGGCAGACGGCAGCATCTCTAGCGCAGCGCGTTCATCTTATTCGTCAAATCATCGACCGCTACATAGAAGCGGCTGCGCTCGTGCAATGGGAAGGGGCAGCAGCTGATGCCTTTGGAGAGAGGGTTAGACTAGACCGCCACCGCGCCGACCGCCTCGCCGAGGAGTTGTTGCAAATGGCGCAGTTGACTAGAGATGCGGCCCGCAGCATCGAGGCGCAGCCCCAAGTGCGAAAATCCCGTACTCCTCAATGAGCCACATGCTGAGATTTAGGGCCTTGGCCTTGAAGAGTATTCGTCAAATCGTGGATTCGTCAAAGTCCGCAGTGCCCGGGCGTTCATCGATGCAGGATCACTTCGACGAGACTTTACGATAGATCTCTCAGGGCCATAGCCCAGAGCCAAGCACTTCTGGGCCTCAATCCAGGTTGGCATCGCGTTCATCTAGGCGACCGGGGCTGTGCCCGTTCACTTGCCGCCTAAAACCCCGCTTAAGGCGGCGCTACCCTATCCTGGGAGTGGAGGCCGACCATGGCGCTATGCCTTCACTAGAGGGTCGCTCTCTAGCATTCGGCCCAACTTTGGCAGGCCGAATGTTGACCGTCGTGCTCAATGCTGAAGAGGGCGAGGGCGTCTACTACCCCCGTCACTGCTCGCCCAGCCAGCCGACGGTAGCGGGAGCGATCTATACCGAGAAAAGGGATAGAGGCACATGACCCGACAGGAAAACGAAAGCCGCATTCCTGAATTCTCTAGCCGAGAAGAGGAAGCGCAGTGGTTTGACAGCCACGATATGGCGGACTACCAGGACGAGTTCAAAACCGTGAAAGCGAGATTTGCCAAGAACCTATCCCAGCCACTCTCCATTCGGTTTGAACCTGAGGTCCTGGCGGAGCTTCATTCCCAGGCGAAGGAGAAAGGAATAGGGCCAACCACCCTCGTTCGGATGTGGATGATGGAGCATCTCAAGAGCAGGTCCATCAGCAGCCATGACGGAGATTGCTAGTAGGAGCCTAAGTCTTCTGCCCCGTGAGCTCTCCCGCAACAATGTATGCAGCTCCCAGCGCAGGGAACTTCTGCACGTCGTTGCCCGTCCGCACCTCGTATTCGATCTCGAGCGCGCCGCTTTCCAGCGTGCGGGTGATCTCGTAGATCTCGGCTTTGCCCAGCGGCCCCTCGACGGTGGCCACCACCATATCTGCCACAGCTTCCTCCTCGTGTGTAGGCGTGGAATCGATGGATCTAATGCGCCGTCGATTGCTCCCGATCGAGCCTGGGCAGCAGGCCGCAAAGCTCTCGCGCGGTCTCGATCCAGCGTTCCGATTTCGGCAAGACGAAGCCGCACGCGCCGACTCGATATGCGTCGGGAGCGTCAACTCCCGGTGGCGTCTTGCCGTGCTCACTGAGCGCTTTCGCAGCGTCGAGCAGGCGCCGTCGCATCCGGATGACACCCGAATCCGAGATGCCCAGGTGCTCGCGCGTCCGGTCGTAGATCGCGCCCATGCTTTCCTGGACCGCGTTGTCCTGCGTCGAGCGGTCTGGAATGCCGCAGAACTGGCCGGTCCGTTGCAGCTCGTAGTCCAGGCCGTAGTCGTTGGTCTTGCTGTGGATCGGGCGGAACGCACCCATAGGCGCAGACGTTGCGGGCAGCAGTCCCCTGGGGATGCCCGCGTGCAACCCCGCGTTGGGGTACTCGTACATCCGGTCCAGCTCGGCGTCTGTGAACGGCCGCTCGTAGTTCGATGTGAAGCTCCAGGCGATCGTCGTCTCGTCGTCCATGGGAACGAACGCGTGCCCACCCTGGGATCGCTTGGGATTGCTGTGATCCACGACGGCGTGGCTCGGCATCATGGTCCAGTACGGAAACAGGAACTGATTGATCCGCCAGTACGTATCGGCGTCGCCGGCCTCGCGCTTTGAGGCGATCATGATGCCGTAGTCCGTGTCCACCAGCTCGAACCGAGCGGAGCGATTCGTCATAGCGATGCTGAGGCCCTTGTTCGTCTGCTCGTCCGCACCCCACACGCGATTGGTCTTCGGGTCTTTCTCGCGCTTCATCGCGAGGTCGAGACTGAGACGGACGTGGAGGAAGCCGGCATGCGTCGTGTCGATGCCACCCTCGATTGCCTGGACCCAGTTGTTCTCCTGGAGGCGCTTGGTAAAGAATCGCTGTCGCTCGGGAACGGCGAATAGGGGGATCTCGGGGAGTTCGGGCGGTTCCTGGCGGGCGCCGATGTAGGTCCAGACGACGCCGCCCATTTCCCGACATGGGTACCCTACCTGGCGCACCTTCTCCTTGAAATTGCTTTCGGCCGGCTCGTTGGGCATGTCGACACATCGACCGGACACGTCGTACTTCCAGCCATGGTAGACGCAGCGGAGGCCATCCTCCTCGTTCCGCGCGAAGAAGAGCGACGCGCCTCGGTGAGCGCAATTGTCGGCGAGCATGCCGACCCTTCCGCTGGTATCGCGGAAGGCGATCAGCTTCTCCCCCAGGAGTCGCACGCGAAGAGGGGACGAGTCGCGCTCCGTCAGCTCGCTGGAAAGGAGGACGGGGTGCCAGTACTCCCGAAGCATGTGACCCATCGGGGTGCCCGGGCCGACGCGGCAGAGCAGCTCATTGTCTTCAGCGGTCAGCACGCTCGTCTCCAGCAAGCCCCGAGATTCCGGACCGGTGCGAATGCGCCCCCAGAGTACCATAAGCGCGGAAAACAGTTGGAGGAGTGGGGCGTGGAGATAGAGCGGATGGGCCGATGCGTGCGGCTCTCGTGGGAGCACGCGGTCGAGGCATGGCGGACGGCGCCGGTCAGGCGGCCCGGGGTCACGACCGGTCACCTGCTCCTCGGCGTCTTAAAGGAAGACGCCTGCGCAGGCGGCTTGATTCTCCGAATGCTGGACTTCGATCTCGAGCGCGCCACCGCGATAACCGACTTCATCCTCCTCCATAGTCGCCCGAAGGACCCGAAGCCGGCCGACGTCGTCGAGTGGGAGGGCGTCCCGCACAGCCTGCAGGCCTACGAGGCGCTCGAGCTCTCCTGGCAGGAGGCGGACCTCTTCAGCGCCACCTACCCGATCGGGACCGAGCATTTGCTGCTCGCCCTGCTGCGGGTTCCCGAAAGCATCGGCTATCGCACCATGCACTTCCTCGGGACACACGTCGACGTCGTCCGCGCGAAGCGCGACTCCTTCTGGGAGCTCCTCAAGAGCCCGGAGTGATCAGGACGAAGCGTTGTTCTCCCTGAGCGTCCGGACCAGGAGGGCTAGGGCTTCCACCGCGACGCGCCGGCGCAGCTCGGGCAAGGCCAGGGTGAACCGGGTGACGTCCGCCGTGATCTCGTCGCCGATGGCGACGGCGTACTGCCCCGTTGCAGGGGTGTCGCCTTCGCCTGGCTTCACGATCGCCGCGATGCCGACGTCGGCGCCGCCCCGCGTGCGGGCGTCGCGAGCGAGCTCAGCGGGGTTGGCGTGCTCCGCGTCGAGCGGGCCTCCGCCCTCGCCCAGGACGAAGCCGCCTCGGTACTGAGCGGTCAGCCCGGCGTCCGCGCTCATGTCCCCGGCCAGGGACCCCGCCGTGCCCATCTCCGCTGAGGCGATGGTCCAGCCTCGGTCGGCAAGCAGGCGAGCGGCGCCCGCCGAGAGCGTCTCCTCATCCCGACCGTAGATCCATTCCCCGAGGAGTCCGTTGATCGTCTCGACCATCGGCGCAAGGGTCTTGCGGGCTGCCTCGTCGTCCACCGCCTTGGCAGACACGCGCACTTGGACCCCGTCGGGCTTGGCGTAGGTCGCAACCGTCGGGTTGGCGCTATGGATGAGGGTACCCAGTTGCTCTTCGACGGCCGACTCCCCCAGACCGAGCACCTTCAACGTCGTGGTGACCAGCACACCCGCGCCCGCGCGCTCTTTGAGGCGGGGCCGAACCTGCTCGTTCCACATGAGGCGCATCTCGGCGGGCACGCCCGGCATCGCGGCGATGATCCGTCCGTTGGTCTCCACCCACCAGCCCGGCGCGGTGCCAATCGGATTCTTCAAGGCAGTGGCCGAGGGGATGAGCGTTGCCTGCTTGACGTTGCGCTCGGGCATCTGCCGATTCCGCCGCGCGAAGAGGTCGCGCAGCTCCTGCTCCAACTGCGGATCGACGGCGATCTTCTCGCTGAGCGTCGCTGCGATCGCCTCGCGTGTCAGATCGTCCTCGGTTGGGCCGAGTCCCCCCGTCACGATGATCACGTCGCTGCGGCCCAGCCCTCGGCTAAAGACGTCGACGACCCGATCGAGGTTATCGCCCACCTGGCTGATCCAGAAGACGTCGACCCCGATGTCGGCGAGCTGCTGCGTCAGGTATTGGGAGTTGGTGTCTACGATCATGCCGAGCAGCATCTCGGTTCCGACCGAAACGATCTCGCCCTTCACAGTACGTCCTCCGCAGATGTGTTCGCGGGGTCTGAGCTCTGACGCTTCTCGATCAGCTCCACGAGGACGCCGCCGGTCGACCGCGGACTGACGAAGGCGACCTTGCCATCGGGCCCGTCCCGTGGCTCGCGGTCGATGAGCTCCGCGCCCCGGGCCAGCAACGTCCGTAGCTCGAGCTCGATGTCCTCTGTTGCCAGGGCGATGTGGTGCAGCCCCTCGCCGTTCTGGTCGATGAAGCGGGTCACCGGTCCGCTCGTGCCCGTCGGCTGTAGGAGCTCGATCTCGAAGTCACCCGCGCTCAGGCGGGCAACCCGCAGCTCTTTTTCCGGCATCTCGGCCTCGTGCATCAGTGGGAGCCCCAGGGCATCCCGGTAGAACGCCAACGCGTCTTCCAGGCTATGGACCGCAACCGTGATCCGCGCGATCTTCGCTACCACCGCGAGCCCCAGTCGCGCCCGTCACCGCAACGCTCGGCTACCGCAGTGGTCGTGGGGATATTCTGGTCCCCTCCCCCCTTGCGGGGGAGGGCTAGGGAGAGGGGGCCTCGTGCCTTATTCAATGGTCACCACGCGGCCACTACTCGATGATCGCTCCACTGCATCCAGCAAACGGTGGTTGCGGACAGCGTCGGCAAACGTCGGTTGGATCGTGCTCCCGTCGCGAATGCTTTGGCCCAGGCGGCGCATCATCTGCGCTACGTTGACAGGCGTGCCGTCGGGCACCTCGGCGGGTGTCCACCGCAAGTCCGTTGGCACGGCGATGTCCTCGAGTTGCTCTTCTCCGCGGCGCGCACCCTGGAGACGAACGCCTGCCGCCTGCATCTGCTGCGCCGTCGCGACGATCGTCCCCTCGGTCCCGTAGATCTCCCAGCGCATGCCTGGGGCCATGAAGGGGACATTCCCCACGGTGGCTGTCGCCACAGCGCCGCCCGCCAGTCGACCCGTGACCGTGATGTAGTCGGGCGCGTCGACCTTGATGGATCCGCCCTCCTTCAAGGGCCATTCGGGGGCGCGTGTGTCCACGATTCCCGAGATCTCGGCGAAGGGGCCGAGCACCCAGTTGAAGGCGTCGATCGTGTGCCCAAAGGAGATCGACATCGTGTTGGCTCCGTTCGCCCGATCTCCCCGCCACACGGCCTCGGGTCCGCGCTCGTCCAGCAGTCCCGAGCTGAACTGGGTGAGATTGCTCGAGAGCACCTCGCCGAGCCAGCCGTTCGAGATGAGATTGCGCAGGTGGATGAGGCTGGGGGAACCGCGTGCCTGGAGGCCGACCATTGCACGGACGCCGCGCTTTTCGGCGAGCTCTGCCATCTCGGTGGCTTGCTGGACGGTAGCGCCCAGCGGCCACTCACAGTACACGTGCTTGCCTTCTTGCAGCGCCGCCATGACGATCTCGTGGTGAAAAGGCACCCGCACGCACACGTCCACGACGTCCACGTTCGGGTCAGCGACGAGCAGGCGGTAGTCGCTGTAAGCCCGGTCCGCTTCGTATTTCTGCGCGGCGGCCTCTGCGGACTCGCGCTTCGTGGTGCAGACGGCAGCAATCTCGTACTCGGGCAATGCGAGGAGCGCGGGCATGTGCGTTCGCGATGCCCACCCGACATTGGGGTTGGCGCCGACAACACCCAGTCGCAATTGATCGGCCATTCTGATCCTCCTCATGGGCGGCCTCGGTTAGGTTGACGCCTTCGCGGGAGACACTTATAGTTTCGCGGTCCAAAAAACTCGGCGGAGAAGGAAAAAGTTGACGTACACCATTTGTGAGCCATGCATTGGCGTCAAGGACGCGTCCTGTGTGGAGGCTTGCCCGGTCGACTGCATCCACTCGACTGACGACGACCCACAGTACTATATCGATCCTGACGTTTGCATCGAGTGCGGCGCCTGCGAGCCCGTGTGCCCAGTGAGCGCGATCCGTCAGGACAGCGACGTGCCGGACGAGTGGAAGCAGTACACGCAGATCAACGCGGACTTCTTCAAGCGCTGACTGCCCACTAAGCGCACTTTTCGAGAGCTCGCCCCGGCTCTAGGGCTGGGCGAGTGGCGTTTTCGCCCTCACGCGCTGACCTCGCTTCCGTCCTGCTGACGGCGCAGCGCTCGGCGCTTTTCCCGCATTCAACGTGGCCTGGAGATACCGGCCCGTATATGACCGAGGGGAAGCCGCGATTTGTTCGGGAGTGCCGGTGGCGAGGATCTCGCCGCCGCGCTCCCCGCCCTCCGGCCCCAGATCGATCACCCAGTCCGCCGTCTTGATGACGTCAAGATTGTGCTCGATCACCAGCACCGTGTTCCCCGTATCGACGAGCCGATTCAATACTTCGAGCAGGCGGCTCACGTCCGCGAAGTGCAACCCGGTCGTTGGCTCATCCAGGATGTACAGCGTCCTGCCCGTCGCGCGCTTCGACAGCTCGGTGGCAAGTTTCACGCGCTGCGCCTCGCCACCAGAGAGTGTGGTCGCAGGCTGTCCGAGGCGGATGTACCCGAGTCCGACGTCGTTCAGGGTGATGAGCTTGTTTCGGACGGCGGGCACGTTGGTGAAGACGTCACAAGCCTCCGCCACGGTCATGTCCAACACCTCGGCGATGCTGACGCCCTTGTAGCGAATCTCCAGCGCTTCGCGGTTATAGCGCTTCCCCTTGCACGTCTCGCATGGGACGTACACGTCGGGCAGGAAGTTCATCTCGATCTGGATGATTCCTTCGCCCTTGCACGCCTCGCACCGACCCCCCTTTACGTTGAAGGAGAAGCGGCCTGGTCCGTATCCGCGCACGCGGGAATCCGGGACCGCGGCGAATAGCTCGCGGATCGGCGTAAATGCGCCCGTGTACGTCGCCGGGTTTGACCGTGGCGTGCGCCCGATGGGCGCCTGGTCGATGTCCACAACCTTGTCGAGGAACTGCATGCCCTCGATGCGCTCGTGCCGGCCGGCCCGGTCGCGCGATCGGTAGATGGTTTGGCTCAGCGCTTTGAAGAGCACCTCGTTCACGAGCGTGCTCTTGCCCGAGCCGGAGACCCCCGTCACGCAGAGGAAGCGGCCCAGGGGAAAGTCGACGTCGACCTTCTTCAGGTTGTGCTCGGCAGCTCCGACGACGCGCAGCACCTTGCCGTTGCCCTCACGCCTCGTCTCTGGCACGGGAACCCTGACCGCGCCGCTAAGGTATTGGCCCGTAACCGACCGCGGCTCTTTGACGAGGTCCGCGACCGAGCCGACGGCGATTACCTCGCCGCCGTGCTCGCCTGCGCCTGGACCGATGTCGACGAGGAAGTCGGCCTCACGGATCGTCTCCTCATCGTGCTCCACCACGAGCACCGAGTTGCCGAGATCTCGCAGCCTCTTGAGTGTGGATAGCAGGCGGTCATTATCCTTCTGGTGGAGGCCGATGCTCGGCTCGTCCAGGATGTAAAGCACGCCAACCAGGCCCGAGCCGATCTGCGTTGCCAATCGGATTCTCTGACCCTCGCCGCCGGAGAGCGTCATGGCCGCCCGGTCGAGGGTCAGGTAGTCGAGACCGACGTCTACCAGGAAGTCGAGTCGTGCACGAATCTCTTTCAAGACCTGGCGGGCGATCATGTGGTCTCGTTCGCTCAGCGTCGTGCGGCGCTCGTCGGCCCAGACCTCGGCGAGGCGGCCGTTGTGTGTCTCTCGCTGCGACTCGGGAATCCCCGGGTCGGCGCTCGGCGCGCGCAGCTCGTCGAGATCGGTAAAGAACTGCATGGCCTTCGAGACCGAGAACGCGGTGACCTCGCTAATCGGCCGACCGACGATGGTGACGGCGAGCGTCTCAGGCTTGAGCCGAAGGCCGTCGCAGTCCGGACATGGGCGGTTCCACATGTACTTTTCGAACTCGTCCTTCATGCCCTCGGACTCGGTCTCTTTGTAGCGGCGCTCGATGCTCGGGACGACGCCCTCGAAGGTCATCTGATACTCGCGGGTCCGTCCCTGACCATGATGATGGCCGTGCCAGCGCGGCGCCCGAACGGATACGCGCTCCCCGCGCGACCCGTAGAGCACGAGCTCCATCGCTTGAGCGTCCAGGTCCTTCACCGGGACGTCGAGCGAGAAGTCATACTGCTTCGCGGCGCCCTCCAGGAGCGCCAGGTAGTAAGGCTCGCCAGCCGTCCCGCGGAACCACGGCTTGATTGCTCCCTCGCGTAGGCTCAGGTCCCGGTTGGGGACGACGAGCTCGGGATCCACCTCCTGCCGATAGCCGAGGCCCGTGCATGCTGGGCAGGCGCCGTGGGGGCTGTTGAACGAAAAGTTGCGAGGGGCCAGATCGCCCAGGCTGATCCCACAGGCCACGCAGGCGAATCGCTCCGAGAAGTGGATGTCGTCGGTCCCGTCGCTATCCGGCCCCGCGACGAACAGCTCGCCCTCGCCCAGGCGAATCGCCGTTTCCACCGAGTCGGTAAGGCGTGAGACGTCGGCACGACGGCTCTCCTCGTCGTCGTCCTCCGCCGGGAGGACGAGCCGATCCACGACCACCTCGATCGTATGGTTCTGATAACGGCCGAGGTCGATGTCGTCCGATACGTCGTGCACGACTCCGTCGATGCGCACGCGGGAGAAGCCCTGCGTCCGAATCTCGTCGAGCACCCCTAGGTGCTCGCCCTTCTTGCCGACCACTACGGGCGCTAGAATCTGGATGCGGGCCTCTGGCTCCATGCCCAGAATGTTGTCGACGATCTGCTGCACGGTCTGCTGCGTGATCGCGCGCCCACAGTTCGGGCAGTGCCGTCGTCCGATGCGCGCGTAGAGCAGCCGCAGATAGTCATAGATCTCGGTGACGGTCCCGACGGTCGAGCGCGGGTTGTGCGACACGCCCTTCTGGTCGATGGAGATCGCAGGCGAGAGGCCCGAGATGAAGTCGACGTCGGGCTTTTCCATCTGACCGAGGAACTGGCGGGCGTACGCGGAGAGCGACTCGACGTAACGGCGCTGCCCCTCGGCATAGAGCGTATCGAAGGCAAGAGACGACTTACCCGAGCCCGAGAGTCCCGTGATGACGACGAGCTGATCCCGCGGGATCTTGAGGTCGATGTTCTTGAGGTTGTGTTGCCGGGCCCCGTGGACCTCGATCCAATTGTGCGACGAGCGCACGTGCCCGTTGCCCGCGCTCCCATTGGAGCCTGCTCGCTCGATCAAAATGCCCCGTCCATTGTCATTCTGAGGGCGCCGCCCGAAGAATCCGTGACTTCAGCGCACGAGGGAACGGATCCTTCGCCTTTGGCTCAGAGTTTGTGAACCTTTGGCGTGAATTGATTTTTCGAAGGGAGTGGCGGCTTGATGGTCTTTGATTTTTGGCATCCTCCCAGGGATAGGTCTGCGGTCGGTGTCGTGCTGGAGCCATTCGACCGGCCTGCTGGTGCTTGGGAGGAGGCCGAGGTGGGTCATTCTGGTTCCTACACGCTCAGCGTGATCCAACGCAGCACGTTATGAGTAATGGCCATCAGCAGCAAGACGCAGAGGGCTTTGTCCAGTCCGCGGACCCGGAATTGCAGCAGACCCCGGAGTCGGGCGAGCGCATTCACACACTCGGCGGTCGCGGCACGGTGCTTGTAGATCTCCTTTGCCTCGTCGGTCCCCATGCGCTCTCGCCAGGCGATCACCTCGGGCGAATCATCCGGCCGGGGGTCCGTGGCTGTCCGGCCACTCGTGGTCGTGCGGGGCTGGCGCAACGGGGCATACACGGTGACCTTGCGGTGTTCCAGCGCGGTGATGTCGTCGCGTTTCACGAACCCGCCATCCATCAAGTACGCGCCGGGATGCTTGTCCGTTCGTTCATTGACTTGGGTCTCCATGGGCAGTGCCTCGCCCTGATCGCTCCCTCGGTTGTTCACCCCCAGCCCCACGATCACCTGGCTCCCGACATCGGTGGCGAACTGGGTGTTGAGGGCGGGCCGGAAGCCCCCGTCGGGCATGTGCATCACGCGCGCGTCCGGATCGGTGGTGGACACGCGCGGCTCGGTGACCTTCTCCCGCTTCGGCTTGGCCAACGTCCGTTCCTGGCGCTGCTTGGCGGCTTTCGCCGCCGGCAGTTGGGCGATGGCGCGGGCCACCCGTTCCTGGCGCTCACGCGCGGCCCGTTCACGCGCCGCCTGTTCTCGCGCGCTCACCCCGGGCTCCGGATGCTCCCGCTGCGCCTTGACCCGCTCCACCTGCTCCTTGGCCTCCGTCAGGCACTGGTCCAGGCTGGAGGCGCCGTGGAACGAGGCGGCGCCCGCACTGGCCCGCACCTTCATCCCATCCTGGGCCACGCGGTCCAGGCTCACCAGGCCCTCGTTCATCATGGTCGCCAGGATCGTCGTGAAGAGATCGTCCAACGCTTGCTCGTGAACTACCCGAAATTCTGCCAACAGGTGGTAGTCGACCGGCACCCCGCCCCGAATCCACCGGTACGCATCATGGGCCTCGCACAGCCGGGCCACATGCCGGGCACTGCCGATCCCGTCCTTGGTCGCCAACAGCCACAAAGCCAGCAGCACCTTGGGATCGCTGGCCGGTCGGCCCGGCCGGTCGGCTACAGCCTTGATGTCGGCATAGAAGGCGGACAGGTCCAATTGCTCCAGCACCGCCCAGATCGCTCGGGCCGGGTGGTCGGGGGGCAGGGCAGCGTCCAACTCGCGCGGAGCCCACTCGATCTGGTTGCGCACCGGCCGCACCAGGCGCGCCTCACTCAGCCGCGTCGGTCGCGCGGCTCCAGGCTCGGTCGGCTCGGGCATGGCCGGCAGGAGCGTCTGATCCATCATGAGCATTCCACCTGTACCCGGAGGGTGATTCTCGTCACCCCCGTTCTACCGGAAAGGGCCACCTGTCCGGTAGAGACCATGCGTTCTAATCTCATTGCCGAGTCGGCATTTGTTCACAAGCTCTCAGCATGACAATACGATTCACGACTCCGTCGCCTCTCAGAACGAGCGCTCGGCATAACACTACGTTTGACTTCGAGGCTGCTCAGGGCTGAGCGGCAGCAATAGAGGGAGGGAGCGCAATGGCGCGCGCCACCACAGACACCGTGCGGATTGGAGTCGCCGGCCTCGGGGAGGCCACGACCGAGATCTTGCCCGCGTACAGTAGTCACCCATTCGTGCGACTCGCCGCGGCAGCCGACAAGCGCGAGTCAGCGCTCGAGCTGTTCCACAGCGAATTCAATGCCGCGGTCTACACAGACATCGAGGAGATGTGTAAGTCTCCGGACATCGATGCCGTGTACATCGCCACGAACCACGAGCTCCACTGCGATCACGTACTGCTCGCACTGAGCTATGGCAAGCACGTGATCGTCGAGAAGCCAATGGCGCTCACCATGGAAGAGTGCGAGCGGATGAACAAGGCGGCCGAAGACGCGGGCTTGACCCTGCTCTGCGGCCACAACCACAGTTGGGACGCGCCGATCCGGAAGATGCGGCAGATCGTGGTGAGCGGCGAGCTCGGCCGCGTGCGCATGATCAACAGCATGAACTTCAACGACTTCATGATGCGGCCGTACCCGCACTCCCACCTGCAGCACAGCCGCGGCGTCGTTCTGAACCAGGGCCCTCACCAGATCGACACGGTGCGGCTCCTCGGCGGCGGTATGGTGCGGAGCGTGCGAGGGATGGCGATGCAGTTCGACCCCGGCCGGCCGGGGGAGGGCGCATACATGGCGTACCTGGAGTTCGAGGACGGCACACCCGCGAGCTGCGTGTTCAACGGCTACGGGATGTTCGACACGTCGGAGCTATTCTGGTGGCTCGGCGAGGGCGGAACACCGCGTTATCCCGACAAGAACATGCTGTGCCGCCAGAACTACTACAACTTGCAGGAGCCCGAGCGGACGCAGGTCCTCGAAGACATGAAGGATCGCATGCGCTACGGGAGCGTGGGTCTCGGCCAGTTGCCGGACATGCCCGTCGGCTGGGAGAAGGGCGGCGCCCGCAGCGAGACGGTTACCGAGCGACACCAGCCATTCTTCGGCTTCACACTGGTGACGTGCGAGCGCGGCGACATGCGGCAGTCGCCGGACGGGATTCTGATCTACGGCGACGAAAAGAGAGAGGTGCCCATCGACGAGAGCGCGAAGGGGCGGCGAGCCGAGATCGACGAGCTGTACAACGCACTCGTCCACGGCAAGCCGCTCACCCACAGCGGGCGTTGGGGCCAGGCGACCGTAGAGGTATGTCAGGCCATCCTCAGGTCTTCTGAGGAGCGCCGCGAGATCACGTTGTCACACCAGGTTGCGTACCAGGATTAGCGAGATGTCAATGTCATTCTGAAGGCGGAGCCTGAAGAATCCGTGCCCGGGGCTACGGATGCTTCGCTCCGCTCAGCATGACAACTCGGGACAATTCGGCGGCAATAGAAAGGGAACGGGAATGACTCAAGTGGCGCGCATGCGGGACCTCCGCGATTTCATCGAGGCGCTCGAAAAGCGGGGCAAGCTGTACCGCTTCAACGAGCCGATCAATAAGGACAGCGAGCTCTACCCAGTGTTCCGCGTGCAGCAGCGAGGACTCCGCGAGGGTGAGCGCAAGGCGCTCCTCTTCACGAACGTCGTGGACGCCAAGGGCAAGCACTACGACATGGACGTCCTTGCGGGCGCGTACGCCGCCGACGATGAGACGCTGTTCATCGGGCTCGGCATCGAGAACCACATCGAGGGCCTCGAGCGCTGGCACCACGCCCGAACGAATCCTCTCGAGCCCGTCATCGTGGACAGCGGCCCAGTGCAGGAAAACGTCATCATGGGCGACGAGCTGAAGAAGACGGGGCTCAACATCCTCCCGGTGCCCGTCGAGGAGCCCGGCTTCAGCGGCATGCTCCGCTGCGGCCTCCCGATGATCTCCAAGGACCCGGTCACCGGTGTCCGGAACGTTGGCACGTACAACGCCTTCCTCAAGGCGCCCGACCGCATGCAAGCCGCGATCGGCCCCGGCGCACATGCCATGGCCTACCATTGGAAGACGGCGCGCGAGCGCGGCGAGGGCCTGCCGATCGCCATCGTGATCGGGTGCGACGTCCCAACGATGGCCGTCAGCTCCGCCAGCATCCCCTACGGTGTGGACGAGCTCGGCGTCGCCGGCGCCTTCGCCGGCCAGGCGATGGAGCTGGTTCGCTGCAAGACGATCCCGCTGGAGGTTCCCGCCCACGCGGAGTGCGTCATCGAGGGCGTCATGTCCTCGACCGTCGTGGAGCCACGACTGCCCTTCGGCGAATACCCGGGCTACATCCACTCTGACCTCACGGTGCGCCCGATCTTCCAGGTCACGGCGATCACTTATCGGAACAACGCGATCTTTACCCCCGTGCTCGTCGGCATGCCGCCGAGCGACACGAGCGTCGTCTGGGGCTTCGTCCACGCGGGCGAGGTCTACCACCGCTTGAAGTACGACTGCGGGCTCCCCATCGAGGAGATCTACTACCCGGATTGGGGCGGTGGAAGCGCCGTCTGCCTGATCCGTGTTACCGAGGATGCGACGCCTGAGCAGGTGAACCAGCTCATGGCCGAGCTCGAGAAGAAGGGCGGCGACGCGCGCAAGTACACCATCATCGTGGACTCCGACATCGACCTCCGCGACGCCGAGTGCGTGTGGTGGGCGCTGGCCTTCCGCACCTCTCGCCGACGCGACATCATCCTGCCGGCGACACACGGCGGAGGGCTCGATCCCTCAGGCTCGGCAGCAGGCACCGGCGTTGGCAAGCTCTCCGCCGAGGGCGCCGAGCCGGACTTCACGCGGATCGTGATCAACGCCACGCGCAAGTGGAACTACCCGCCGGTCGCCCTGCCCAAGCGCCAGTTCATGGAGCGGGCGATGGAGATCTGGGCGCAGCACGATGACCTCAAGCAGCCGAGTATGCGTCAGCCGTGGTACGGCTACACGCTCGGCCACTGGAACGAAGAGCTGCAGCGCTATGCGGATATGATTGTAGCCGGCGATTACGTCAAGCTCGGCGAGGAGATGGTGGAATACCAGCAGCCGCTGCGCGATGACATGGTTGGGCGGAACGTGGATCGGTCGCTGGAGTAAGTCTTGATGGGACGCTCGGGTGAGATGGCGGGAGACTGCCCCCTCACCCCAGCCCTCTCCCCCGATGGGGGCGAGGGAGGAACCAGGCCACTCCTGTCCACCGATGACGATCGAGGATAACGGTTCAGGGGGATATCGATGGGTCGATTGAATGGGTCTGTCCTGGCGGTCGGGCTGCTGACGGCGCTGCTGCTTGGGTGCGCCCAGCCGCAGCGCCCGGCGGCGACGGGCGACCGCGATGCGAATGCGCCCCGTAGCGAGGCGCGCCCGAAGCGCGTGATCGCGGTGATCATGGGCGACCCGCCGGGCTTCGTGCAGGCCCTGGCCGGGTTCGGCAGCCGCGGCGTGGATGCGCTCGAGCACATGGTCGCCGCCGGGCTCACGGTTATCGACAACAAGGGAGGCCTCCAACCACGCCTCGCGGAGGCAGTGCCGTCGCTGGAGAACGGTTTGTGGGTCCTCTTGCCAAGTGGTGAGATGCAGACGACGTGGAAGATTCGGCAGGGCGCCGTCTGGCAGGACGGCCGCCCAGTCACGTCTGAGGACGTACTCTTTTCATCGCGCCTCCAACAGGACCGCGAGCTAGCCTTCTACACCAATGCCTCGTACTTTTCTACGGTTGAGAGCATCGAGGCAACGGACGAGCGAACGGTGACCGTGAAGTGGAAGCAGCCGCAGATCGAGGCGGACGGGCTGTTCAACGACCCCGTGTTTCCGAAGCACCTCCTCGAGCGCGCATACAACGAGGACAAGGCGAACTTCATGAGCCTGCCGTACTGGGCCGACGAGTTCGTTGGCGCCGGCCCGTACAAGGTTCGTGAATTCGTGCGGGGTGGCCGCGCTATGCTCGAAGCAAACGACAGCTACGTGCTTGGACGGCCGAAGGTCGACGTCGTCGAGGTTCGGTTCATTCCAGATCCCAGCACCATCGTCGCCAACATCATGGCTGGCGAAGTGGACGTCACCCTTGGAAAGACCCTCTCGGCCGAGCAGGGGACAGACGCGGCGAATCAGTGGCGAGATGGGAAGCTGGACTTCACTGCCTCGAACATGATCTCGGTCTATCCCCAGTTCCTGGGGGCCAATCCTCCAATCGTGCAGAACCTGCAGTTCAGGCGGGCGCTGCTGCACGCTATCGATCGGCAGCAGCTTGCGGATACGTTGCTGCCGGGCCTGAGCTCGGTCGCCCACAGCCTGATGTACCCGGGACAGCGACACCTCGCAGAGATCGAGGCGCGCCTACCCAAGTATGAATACGACCCGCGACAGGCGACTCAGATGATCGAGGGCATCGGCTACACGCGGGGCGGCGACGGAACGCTCAGGGACTCCACGGGGCAGCCGATCAATGTGGAGATCCGGACCTATACCGTGGACATCAACCAGAAAACGACGCTCGCCGTAGCGGACTTCTGGCAGCGGGTCGGGGTGAGCGTCACGCCCAACGTGATGTCACCTCAGGCCTCGACTAACAACGAATACGTTTTTACCTATCCGGCCTTCATTCTTCAGCGGTACACCAGCGACCTCGCCGGGCTGAAGCAGATCCACAGCTCTCGAACACCATTGCCTGAGAACAACTTCCGCTCGGGCAACATCTCGCGCTACCAGAACCCCGAGTTCGATTCGATGCTGGACGCGTATTTCAGCACGATTCCCGTGAACCAGAGAACCCAACATCTTGGACAGGTGCTCTTCCACATGGCCGACCAACTGACCCAGATGGGTCTTTTCTATGACGCCGAACCGACGATGCTCAGCGGACGGCTCATGAACGTCACGGCGAGGTGGCCGAGCTCAACGCAGTCTTGGAATGCTCACGAATGGGACGTCCGCGCGTGAGTCGATTGCTGCGCAGCTCGTTGTTAAGCAATGGTCATCCTGAGCGAAGCGAAGGATCCGTGCCGAGATCGCGGGCGAACGGATCCTTCGCCTTCGGGCTCAGGATGACAGGAAGGGTGCGGCGACTCGTCTTTGCCGTCATGGTCTATGGGGCGGTGCTCGCGTGCGCGGCGCCGCCTCAGCGGACGGGCAGCCAACCATCGGGACCAGAAGGGGCACGCCCGCCTGCGGCGACTGGGCCGACTCGCGTCGTCGTTGCCATCGGCGGCGACACCAACAACCTTGCGTCAAAGTTCGACGTGACGGGCGGGGTGTACTCCTCGGATTTCAAATACATGTCGAACAGTCCACTGGTCGTTCTGGACCAGGTGGGGAACGCGCGGGCGCACCTCGCGGCTGAGATCCCCTCTCGCGACAACGGGAGCTGGGTCGTGAACCCCGACGGCACGATGACGACGACCTGGAAGATACGGCCGAACGCCGTTTGGCACGACGGCAACCCGATCGTGGCGTCGAACTTCGTGTTCGCGCACAAGGCCTACACGAATGAAGCTATCGCCGCGAGCACTCGCGACCCGGAGCGATTCATCGACCGGGTCGACGCAGTGGACGACAAGACGTTCACGATCTACTGGAACCGGGTGTACCCCACGGCGAACCGGCTCGGGCTCGGACAGATGGAGCCTCTGCCTGAGCACATCGTCGCCCGCATCTACGACTTCGACTTCGAGGCGTTCCAGAACGCATCGTTCTGGTCGACGACGGCGTACGTTGGCAGCGGCCCGTACCAGCTCGCCGAGTGGGACAAGGGCGTACAGCTCACCTATCGAGCCTTTGACAAGTTCTTCCTGGGGAAGCCCAAGGTCGACGAGGTGATCCTCAAGATCATTGCCGACATGAACACCGTCGTCTCGAACGTGCTCAGTGGCGCCGTGGATACGACGGTCGCCGTTGCGTTGAATCACCAAGCGGGCGCGACCGTGAAGACGCAGTGGGACCGGAGCGGCGAGGGAACCGTCGCGAGTACGCCCACTTACTGGCGCAACATGCAGATCCAGCACGACCCGAACCGCACCAAACAGCCAGGCTTGCTCGACCGCCGTGTGCGACAGGCGCTCGTCTTTGGAATCGACCGGGCATCGATCGCCGAGGTCGTAACCGCGGGCGCGTCTCCGGCCGCGGACTCTCTGGTGCCGCCAAACGACCCCAGATACGATGCGATCCAGCGCGTGATCGCGAAGTACCCGTTCGACCGTAGCCGCGCGCTCGCCCTGCTGGGCGAAGCGGGGTGGACTCGCTCGGGTGACGCACTCGTGAACTCCGCTGGGCAGCAGTTCACCTCGGAGATCTGGACCAGTCAGGTATCCGACAACGAGACGGAGATGAGCCTGGTCGCCGCCGACTACACCGCGATCGGCATGAGCATCGCGCAGAACGTGATCCCGATCTCGCGAAACTCAGACCGCGAGTACCGCGCGGAGTTCCCAGGACTCAACATCACCGCAACGTCGATCAATATTCCCGACGCATTGATCGACCTAACCGACGACCGCTGTCCGAGGACAGAAAATCGGTTCGCAGGCAGCAATCGCGGCTGCTGGTCCAACTCCGAGTTCGAGCGACTGTTCCGCGTCGCGACGACGAGTCTCGAAGAGAGCGAGCGGAACAATGCGATCGCGCAGGCGCTTCGGATCGTGACAGAAGAGGTCGGAACGATCCCGATGTCCTACAACATGGAGATCATCCCCGTGCGGAAGGGGCTCACCGGCCCTGCGCCCCGGTGGCCGCAGCAGCCGGGCAACACATGGAACGTTTTCGAATGGCAGAAGTCCTAGAAGACGTCTTCGCCGCGAAGCACTTGCTCGACGCGGTCAGCACCCTCCTCGCCCTCGATGAAGGCCATGAGGGCGGAGGTGTCCAGGAGGTACGGCCGTCTACTCTCGGGCGCGGTCACGCGCTCGCTCGTCGAGGAGGCGTTGGAGGAGTCGCTCGCCCTTCCCGGAGCCTTTGAGGGCCGCGATTGGATCGGATGGAACTGGAATGACCCTGAGCCCGTTACCCGTATCGACCCACTCGATCCGGTCACCCTCTCGCAATCCATAGCGTCGACGGAGGGCAGCAGGAATGACCGTTTGCCCGCGCTGCGTGATAGTGGTCCGCACGTTTTCTGTCCGCTACGCAAGATTCTAGATGCACGATACAAGATTCACCACGCCGGCGCATTGCTGGGACGGCCCCAACAACAGCACGAGGTCGCCCGCGCGGAGCAGCGGTTCGCATGGGACCCTCAGCGTTCTGTCTGGATTCCACGGTGGCCTTGGCCCGCCATGTGGCGAATGATCTGCCCGAGTGCCTGGATGCGCTCCGGTACCGGCACGGTCTTGAAGTAGGTATCGAGCAGGGCGTCGAATTCGGCGCTCATGTACCGTCTCCTGTTTCCGGTGCCTCCAATGCGGAAGTTGTTGCTGGGCAGCCGGGTCTGTGAGCTGTGGAGTAGGCGCAGCCCGTTGCCGTCGAGGGGGCCACCGAATATCTGAAACACGGGGAAGGTGGCCACATAGGGCAGGCCGGCGTACATGGCGCTCGGCCCGGCCGCGCGTGACGTCGCATGGGCGGAGGGAGCGGCCGCCGACGCGGCGCAAGATGTGCCGCGCTAGGACCTCAAATTGTGCCGACGGCACACAGAATTCCGTTCGCTGCTCTGTTAGAGTGATCCCGAACGGAAATAGCAGGTCTCACACGCAGACGATCGGCGTCGAGCCAAACAAGGTCAAGCGCTCCGGCGTGGGGTTGCGCGCTTGCGATTCCGCGCGCGCGTTCGACGGTTTCACGCTGTTCAAGGCGACCGACCATGACGTGTACTTGGTCGACATGCGAGGATGAATTGTTGAGCTCGTCTCGGACGCACGCCCGTACAGGTCATCCGGCGCTTTTGGTCACGACCCTCGTCACAGGCGTGGCGCTTGCGATCGTGGTGGCCGCGGTGCCCATTGCGGCCCACGAGACAGGTGGCTCGGAGTCAGCGCTAGAGCTCGCGAGGATGCCGCTCTTAACGGTCTCTCCCCAGCTCATGCTCGCCAAGGGCCAGGCGCTCGAGCTGTTCGGCCCGGAGTTGAGCCCCCGAGCATCGACCTCGGCCGAGTTCAGTCTTGAAGAGGCGACGATCTCGGACATTACCGCCGCCTTCAAGGCTGGCGCCCTGACGTGCCAGCGCCTCGCAGAGATGTACTTGAATCGAATCGCCGCCTACGATGGCGACCTCCACCTGATGATTACGATCAACCCGGGGGTTATGGAAACAGCCGCCGCGCTGGACCAGGAGCGTCAGGCAGGTAGCACGCGCGGCCCGCTCCACTGCGTTCCGCTCGTGCTCAAGGACAACTTCAATACTTTCGATATGCCGACAAGCAACGGCTCGGTGATCATGAAGGACGCCGTCCCGCCCGACGACGCGTTCGTGACCCGGCGACTGCGCGAGGCGGGTGCGTTGATTCTTGGGAAATCGGCGATGGGCGAGTTTGCAGGCGCGGGCTACAACACCATAGTTGGCTACCCGGTGAATCCGTACCACCGGCTGCGCGGCACAAGCGCGTCCAGCAGCGGGTCCGCAGCGGCGGTCGCAGCGAACTTCGCAGTTCTGAGCGTCGGAACCGACACCCTCACCTCTGTCCGAGGTCCGGCCGCGGCCAACGGGATCGTCGGGCTGCGCCCGAGCACCGGCCTCATCAGCCGCGATGGGATCGCACCGAGAAACCTGACCTTCGACACAGCCGGTCCGATGGCGCGCACCGTTACAGACATGGCGATTCTCCTCAACGCAATCGCTGGACCAGACCCGAACGATCCTGACAACTTGAGCATCTGGCTCTTCAACCAATATCCCGATCGCGTCGGGCTGGACTACACCCAGTTCCTTCAGCGGGGCGCCCTGGGGGGGGCAAGAATCGGCGTTGCGCGCGACTACTTCGGCGGAGACCCTCAGGCTGACGAGCTGACCGAAGCTGCCATTGACAAGCTCCGCGAGTTGGGGGCAGAGGTCATCGATCCCGTCTATCTGGACCCCGAGGTCGTTGATGCGTTCCAGCTTCGGGACCTTTCAGACTATCGCTTCCGGCCGGACTTTGAAACATATCTCCAGACATTCGGCCCGGAGGTTCCGAAGACCGTCCAGGATTTCGTGGACATCTATCAACGTGAAGTGGCGCACTCCCCGTTGCCGGTCGGTTCCAACGTGATGGCGCTGCTCCAGCAATCGCTGCTCACGGCCCCCGAAGGTTCGGCGTACATCGACTTGATCGAAAATGTCCTGCCCAGGCAAACGGCCTTGAAGCTCGCGACCTTCGACGCTGACCGGTTGGATGCGCTCGTGTTCCCCTACGAGACATTTGCTCCGCCGATCAGCAGCCCGGTCTATCGGGCGAGCGATCCGACGTATATTCGCTCAACTCGTCCCAGCCCCGCGACCATCGCAGGTTACAGCTCGCTTGGCTTTCCGGGCATCGTGCTTCCTATGGGTTTCGACTCGAACGGCCTGCCCGGTGCTATTTCGTTCCTCGGACGACCGATGGACGATGCGAAGCTGATCGGCTACGCGTATGACTATGAGCAGGCGACGATGCACCGTCGGCCCTCGCCGCTCGTCCCGCCGTTGCCCGACGAGACGATCATTTACTGAAATGACGGCGTTCCCAGTCCGGGGGCGCTGGGCAGTTCCGTTAACGTTGAATAGGGAGAACGGCATGCTGCGACGACGGGACCTACTGAAGCTAGCAGTGTTTGGTGGTTCTGCAGCCTTCCTGGGTTGGCGATTCCCCAGCTTGCTGACTCCAGCTCGGGCCAGCCAATCAGCCCCCTTCAGCGTCCCTCTCCCCATTCCGCCCGCCCTCCGACCGGTGCGAAGCGACGCGAGCGGCGACTACTACGAGCTGACCATGAAAACGGCCCGGGCTCAGCTGCGGGATGGAGCGGCCACCGAGATCTGGGGGTTTGATGGCATCTGGCCCGGGCCGACAATCAAGGCGACCCGAGGTCGACCGACCCACATCCGCGCGACCAACCTCATGAGCCGCGATGTGAACATCCACAACCACGGCCACAAAGTGCCGGTCGAGAGTGACGGCGGGCCGCTCGATATCATTCGCCCCGGTGAGTCGCGGACCTACACCTACCCGAATGACCAACAAGCCTCGACCTTCTGGTACCACGACCACACCATGGGTAACGCGGAGAGCGTCTACCGTGGTATGGCCGGCTTCTATTTGATCACGGATCCCGTGGAGGACGCCCTCAACCTCCCCTCGGGAGAGTATGACATCCCCATCATGCTCCAGGACCGCACGCTGGATGCAGAGAACCGGCTCAGCTACGAGCTGAACGAGGAGACGATCGAGGAAGGCGTGTTCGGAGACACGCTCTTCGTCAACGGGGTTGCCACGCCGTATCTGGAGGTGGCCAACCGCAAGTACCGGTTCCGCTTTCTGGCGGCGGCGAACCGACGGGCTTTCAGGCTGATCCTCGGGGACAGGGATCCGATGACGATCATCGGGTCAGATGGTGGGCTGCTCGAGGCGCCCGTTTCCCAGAATCAGAACGACATCCTCAATGGCGAGCGCTTCGACGTGATCATCGACTTCTCGCGATATCCCGTGGGGACCTCGGTCGTCCTGCACAACGCCCGCGCGGACGACAGTTTCGGCGAGTTCGTCGGCCCGGCCTATCCGCATCTGCTGCCCGAAATCATGCGCTTCGACATTGTTCGGAACGAGCCGGATCCCAGCGAAGTCCCACTACAGCTCGTCCCAATCGAACGTCTGAACCCGGACGATGCAGTGAACACGCGGAAGTTCGTCCTGGACTTCACCGACGGTCACTGGACGATAGACGGCCTGATGTACGATCCATCGCGCATCGACGCGGATCCGCACATGGGCACGACCGAGATCTGGGAGTTTGAGAATCGCTCGGACCTGCCTCACGATGTGCATCTGCATCTGGTCCAGTTTCAGACCCTGGTAGCCTCTGGCGGGCCCCCGACTCGAAACCGCGCTGGGTGGAAGGACGTTCAACGCGTTCTCCCCCACCAAACCAGCTCGATGATCGTGCCGTTCGAGGGCTACAGCGGCGTCTACGTGTTCCACTGCCACATGCTCGAGCACGGGGAGCACGGGATGATGGGACAGTTTGAGGTCGTTGGGCCTGAAGGTCCTGGAGCCTCCGCCAAAGAGCAAGGAGTCCCTCTCTCTAGTCCTTTCGCGGCACTCCTACAGCAGCCCAATTCGCCATTTTTCTGCGGCTTGCCGGCAGTCTGACCTAAAGGCGCAGTCACCGCCAGGTCGGTGGCAGAAGGAGCGAGCACACATGCGGCGAGCGATTATCCTCTGCGCCACGGCGTCCTTTGTCACGGCGCTCTCGGGCGGGGTCCTCGCGTTGAGTCTGTTCCCATCCTCGGCAACGGCTCAGTCCACGCAGTCGAAGAGGTGCAGGCGATCGAATTGCCGGAGATTCCTGGCCCAGTGGCAGTCGCGCTGGACGCCAGGACCTCGGCGCTCCTGGTCCTCGACTTGACAGCCAACGCGTGCGCCCAACCCCCGTGTAGTGAGACCGTCATCCCGACGGTCGCTTCGCTCGTGGAAAAAGCGCGGAAGGCGAGTGTGCTTGTTGTCTGGACACTCGGCGACGGAGCGCTGCGGGAGGGGGGCGAAGGGGCCACCTTCCGGCCAGGGTTGGCGCCCGCGCCTGGCGAGGCGGTAGTCAGCGCGCCGGAGGGGAAGTTCAACAACACCAACCTGGACCAACTCCTGCACGAGGCAGGCATCGAGACAACCGTCCTCGTTGGCGTCCGCGCCAATGGAGCGGTCATGAATACAGCGCTGGACGCGAACCAGCTCGGATACACCGTGGTCGTGGCCGACGACGGGATGTTCTCGGACGATTTCGGCATGCTGGTAACCCGCTACCAGGTGCTCAACCACGGCGGACCGTCCACGAGGAATCCGAACAATCAGCCGCTTGAGCCACGGGTGACCACACTCAGCCGCAGCGACCTCATCAGCTATACGGAGTAGGGCGCGACGGTCCGTGCTGGGCGAATGTGACCGGGCGGTCATTCATCCACTGACCGTCGATAGCACTCCAACTGTTGCCAGAACGGGGCATTGCATCCTTAACGAATAAGGAGAGCGGCATGCTAAACCGACGCAACCTACTGAAACTGGGGGCGCTTGGCGGCTGTGTAGCACTCTTCGGCTGGAGAGTCCCGACCCTACTACCCTTGGCCCGGGCCAGCCAATTGGAACCGTTCAGCGTCCCGCTCCCCGTTCCGCCCGTCCTCCGACCGGTGCGAAGCGACGCGAGCGGCGACTACTACGAGCTGACCATGAAGAACGGCCTCTCGCAGTTACAGGGCGGACCGGCGACGGAGATCTGGGGATTTGACGGCATCTGGCCCGGGCCCACGATCAAGGCCACCCGCGGCAGACCAACCCACGTCCGCGCGACCAACCTCATGGACCGCGAGGTAAACATCCATAACCACGGTCACAAGGTACCGGTCGAGAGTGACGGCGGGCCCCTCGACGTCATTCGACCGGGCGAATCACGGACCTACGTCTACCCCAACGACCAGAATGCCTCGACCTATTGGTACCACGACCATACCATGGGAAACGCGGAGAGCGTCTACCGTGGTATGGCGGGCTTCTATCTGATCAACGATCCAGATGAGGATGCCCTCAACCTCCCGTCCGGCGAGTATGACATCCCCATCATGCTCCAGGACCGCACGCTGGATGCAGAAAACCGGCTCCGCTACGAGCTGAACGAGCAGACGATCGAGGAAGGCGTGTTCGGAGACACGCTCTTCGTCAACGGGGTGGCCACACCCTATCTGGAAGTGGCCAACCGCAAGTACCGGTTCCGGTTTCTCGCGGCGGCGAACCGGCGAGCGTTCACGCTCAGGCTCGGGGACGGGGGCCCGATGACGATCATCGGTACAGACGGCGGGCTGCTCGAAGCGCCCGTTACTCAAACGTTTGGCCTCGTGATCCTCAACGGCGAACGCTTCGACGTGGTGATCGACTTCTCTCGCTACCCGTTGGGAAGCTCGGTCGTCCTGCGCAACCTCCGCGCGGACGACAGTTTTGGCGAGTTCGTCGCCTCACCCTACCCGCATCTACTGCCCGACGTCATGCGGTTCGACATTGTTCGGAACGAGCCAGACCCCAGCGAGGTCCCGGCACAACTCGCCTTAGTGGAGCGCCTGAAGACGGACGATGCGGTGAAGACGCGCAAGTTTGTCCTGGACCGGACCGACGGTCACTGGACGATCGACGGCCTCATGTACGATCCCGCGCGCATCGACGCGGATCCTCGGCTGGGCACGACCGAGATCTGGGAGTTCGAGAATCGCTCGGACCTGCCCCACGATGTGCACCTGCACCTGGTGCAGTTTCAGACCCTGGTGGCGGCCTTTGGCGAGCCCCCCACGCCAAACCGCGTGGGGTGGAAGGACACCCAACGCGTGATGCCCCACGATACCATCTCGATCATCGTGCCGTTCGAAGGCTACAGCGGCGTCTACGTGTTTCATTGCCACATGCTCGAGCACGGGGAGCATGGGATGATGGGGCAGTTTGAGGTCGTTGGGCCTGAAGGTCCTGGAGTTTCCGCCAAACAGCGAGGTTTACCACCGACCCCTCTCTTTGTGGAGCAGCTCCAACAGCCCAATTCCCCTTTTTATTGCGGTTTGCCGACATCGACAGATGCCACATGATCAGTCCCCAGAGGCCGAACGCCAGACGCGAACCCGGTTTTCGTGTGGCCAAGGATCGAGGGAGGCTGTGAGAGGCTCAGCGAGGGCGACGAGAGGTCTACTACAATAGTCCATCTGAGTCCATCTGCCAGCGAGTTAGCTCTATCTGAGGTATCCGGAGACGATGATGAACGGCGGGCATAGCGAATACGACGTTCTTACTCGCACGGGGCCCGGCACACAGGGCGGCGACCTTTTGCGTCGCTACTGGCAGCCCGCGGCGCTGATAGAGGAGCTGCCGCCGGGCGGGGCGCCCGTAGCCTTGAAGATGTTTGGCGAGGAGCTGGTCCTCTTCCGCGACGACGAAGGGAAGCCCGGGCTTCTGGGGCTGCATTGCGCCCATCGGGGCGCAGATCTGAGTTACGGTCGCGTCGAAGATGGCGGTCTCCGCTGCATCTACCACGGCTGGCTTTACGATCGAAGCGGCCGCTGCCTCGAGCAGCCGGGCGAGCCCGCCGGCAGCACGTTCCACGAGCGGATCCGACAGACCTCCTATCCGTGTATCGAGCGGTCGGGCGTCATCTGGACGTATCTCGGCCCTGGAGAGCCGCCGCTTTTCCCTAACTACGAGTTCCTCACCGTGCCGGATGAGAACGTCTTCGCGGTCAAGCTCTTTCACGATTGCAACTGGATGCAGGGCAACGAGGGGAACATCGATCTGATCCACCTCTCGTTCCTCCACCACAACGCGCAGCGCGACCTCTCGAGCAAACCAGGCCAGGCCAACGGACGGCTCTCTGGCGGGGGCGCAGCTCCACACCGCGAGAAAGTGGAAGGCGAGCTCACCGACTACGGGCTGAAGGTTTGCAAGGTCCGCGACTGCGGCGACGAGCAGAACTTCTACATGTGCACGTACATCTACCCCGCCGCCTTCTGCTTCTCGAGCGAAACGGCCAACAGAGGATATTCTGTCAACTGGCACGTGCCGATCGACGACACCCACCACTGGAAATTCACGTTCCTGCACAACCGCGAGCAGACCCTCGACAAAGATCGGATTCGCCGGGGTCGCCTCGCGATGGACGCCGAGTACAAGCCGCTCCGAAACAGAGCGAATCGGTATCAGCAGGACCGGTCGACGATGTTGGCCGAGAGCTACAGCGGGATCGGGCTCGTGTTCCAGGCGCAGGACATGTGCGTCACGGAGAGCGCGCCGATCCAGGATCGCAGCCAGGAGCACCTCAGCTCGCAGGATGGGCCGCTGGTCGTCTCCCGGAAGCTGCTGCTGAAGGGCCTCAAGGATGTGGCCGAGGGCCGCGACCCACCGGGAGTGCTCCGCGACGTAGAGCTGAACAGCTTTCCCCGGCCCTTCGCGTACACGTTGTTCGCGCCAAACGGCGTGGATTGGAAGCAGTGGATCAAAGAGGTCGAGGCAGAGGTCGGGGAGACCCTGCCTGTCCTTACCTCAGCGTAGAAGGAGAATTGATGGCCGACATCATGCGGCTGGGCTTCGCCGGGTTGGGCGAGGCCGCGACTCTGGTCGTTCCGGAGGTCGCACAGCTTCCATATATTCAGCTCACCGCCGCTGCCGACATGCGGCAGAGTGCGCGAGAGCGGTTCGAGAAGGAGTACGAGGCGGCCGTCTTCCCAACGGTGGAAGAGCTGTGCGCGTACCCGAACGTGGACGCGATCTACATCGCGACACCTCACGAGCTCCACGCGCAGCACGTCATCACGGCGCTCGAGCATGACAAGCACGTCATCGTCGAGAAGCCGATGGCTCTCAGCGTCGAGGACTGCGAGCGGATGAACGAGACCGCGGAGCGCCGGGGGCTGAAGCTGATGTGCGGCCACACGAAGAGCTTCGATCCGCCCGTTCGCAAGATGCGAGAGATCGTCGCCAGCGGCCAGCTCGGCAAACTGTGGATGGTCAACAGTTGGAACTACAACGACTTCCTCGTGCGGCCCTATCCCGACCGAGAGCTGAACGTGAGCCGGGGAGTGGTCCTCAACCAGGGGCCACACCAGGTGGACGTGATTCGGCTGCTGGGCGGCGGTATGGTTCGCAGCGTTCGCGCGATCACCGGTAATCGGCCGGATCCGACGCGGCCCGAGGGCTCGTACGGCTGCTTCATGGAGTTCGAGGACGGCGCCTTCGCGACGCTCATCTTCGACGGCTATGGCTACTTCGACACTGGCGAGCTCACGTGGTGGCTCGGCGAGGCGACGTACCCGGGCCGGAACCAGGACTCACGGAAGGCGTTCAACAAGATCCGTGGGCCAGAGCAGGAGAAGAAGCTGCTCGAGCTGAAGAACAACACGCGCTACGGCGAGGCGGGCTCCAAGGCGTACGGCCACGAAGGATCGGACCTTCTCAGAGAGTACGGCTGGGGGGCACATCGCGACCCGTCGTACGCGGCCGGTCACCAGCGGTTCTATGGACTCACGGTCGTGAGCTGCGAGAAGGGCGAGATGCGGCAGTCGCAGGACGGCATCATCATTTACGGCGACGGCGAGACCAGCGAGGTCCCGATCACGGACACCGTCTTCGGGCGCCAGGCAGAAGTTACCGAGCTCTACGAGGCCGTTATGCACGGCGCGCCCATGTTCCACGACGGCCGCTGGGGCGAGGCGACGCTGGAGGTCTGCCTCGGTATGCTTCAGTCGTCGGCCGAGCGCCAAGAGATCCGAATGTCGCATCAAGTACCGGTGAAAGAACCGCGGGCAACGGGTTGACCGACGTTGGTGAGCGTTGGCCGGAGCTATCCGTTCCGCAGCGATCGTCGGGGCCACGGATCCCTCGCCTGCGGGCTCGGGATCACATTAGTATGGGCGGGAGGAACAGATGGAGCCGCATGAAGTACACGAGCTTCTGACACGAATCGGCCCAGGAACACCATGTGGTGATCTCATGCGGCGTTACTGGCAGCCGGCAGCCCTCTCAGAGGAGCTGCCCATTGGTAGCCCGCCGAAGCAGATACGGTTGTTGGGCGAGGACCTGGTCCTCTTCCGCGACGACGCGGGGCGGCCCGGGCTCCTCGGGATCCATTGCGCGCACCGCGGAGCCGACCTCTCGTACGGACGGCTGGAAGACGGCGGAATCCGTTGCATCTACCACGGGTGGCTGTACGACGTGAACGGTCGTTGCCTGGAGCAGCCTGGCGAGCCCGCGGGTAGCACCTTCCACGAGCGGATCCGACAGACGGCCTACCCGTGCGTCGAGAAGGGAAACACGATCTTTGCCTACATGGGCCCGGGTGAGCCCCCGCTCTTCCCGAACTACGAGTTCCTGCACGTCCCGAGCGACAACGTGCTGGCGACCAAGCTCCTGCATCAATGCAACTATCTCCAGGCCAACGAGGGGAACCTCGACCTTTCTCACCTGACGTTCCTCCACTACACGGCGAAGAACCGTGGCATCGGGGGTGGACGGAACAACGAGGGAGGACGACCGGAGCTGACTCCGCAGGACGCGATCGACGGACAGGGCGCGGCGCCCGGCGTCGACGCAGCGGACGCGGAGCTTACTCGGTACGGGATCCGCAGCTACAAGATCCGTCGCGACTTCGGCCCGGACAAGTACCAGCTCTACCTAACGGAATTCGTGTTGCCCAACTTCACGGCGTTCCCTGGTGTCTCCCGAGGGGTCGGCGGGTTTGGCGTGAACTGGCACGTGCCGATCGACGACCACAACCATTGGAAGTACACCTTCACGTTCTTCCGAGACGAGCAGGTGGACGAGAGCTGGGGCCACAACGCCCAGGCCAGAGACGCGAGCTACTTCCCGGTCCGCAACAAGCAGAATCGGTATCTACAGGACCGGGAGTCCATGAAGTGGGAGTCATACACCGGGATGGGCGTGGATTTCGTGATCCACGACCTCGCTGCCACCGAGAGCCAGGGGCCGGTCCAGAATCGCGCGGACGAGCACCTGGGCGCGATGGACCGCGCGCTGGTGATCGAGCGCCAGGTCATGGTGAAGGCGATTCTGGACTTACAGGAGGGCCTCGAGCCGGCGAACGTTGTCCGACGGCCCGAGGACAACGTGTTCCGTATCATCGCGAACAACGGTGTGTATCAGGAATCGACGAAGCCGTGGAAGATCGTCGCGAAGGACCTCGAAGCCGAGGTCAGAGTCTAATTTCCCTCGCTCCGATGGGAGTGGGCGGAGTAAGTCTAATCCCCTCTCCCTGTGGGAGAGGGAAGGGTGAGGGCGTACCACCCCAATGGAGCTGAGCAAATGACCCGCAGTCGTAACCAACACTGGACCTGGCTGAGCCTCGTATTCCTCGTCGTGGCCGCGTGCGCCGCGCCCACGACGACGCCCTCTTCGACGTCATCCTCTTCATCGGCCAGCGCACCGGCCGCGCAGAGGTCCGGCCCCAAACGCGTTGTCGCCGCGATCTACGGCGAACCGAACAGCATCATCTCGCGGATGAATACCGCGCAGGTCAGCGTGCCTGGCGCGGGCGCCGTGGAGCAGCTCGCGAACGCCGGGCTCGGGGACGTGGACGCCGACGGGAAGATCCGTCCGCAGCTCGCGGAGGCGATCCCTTCCACGGAGAACGGCCTGTGGAAGCTCCTGCCTGACGGGAAGATGGAGACGACCTGGAAGATCAAGGAGAACGCCAAGTGGCATGATGGCCGGCCCGTCACGGCCGAAGACTTCGTGTTCACGACAACCGTCGACCAGGACCCCGATCTAGCGATCCTCAGGAATGCAGGGTATCAGGCAGTCGAGACGGTTCTGGCGCCCGATCCCCGCACCATCCTCGTCAGGTGGAGCAAGCCCTACATCGACGCCGACACCATGTTCACGAGCATGTCGACCGTCGCATTCGGACTTCCCCTGCCAAAGCACCTGCTGGAAGAGGGCTACCAGGGTGACAAGACGAACTTCCTCGCCATGCCGTATTGGACCCGCGACTACGTCGGCACTGGAGCCTTCAGGGTGACGGAGTTCGTCCCGGGGAGCTACGTGGCGCTTCGGGCGAACGAGAACTACATCTTCGGTAAGCCAAAGATCGACGAGTTCGAGGTCAAGTTCATTCTCGATCAAAACATCATCATCACGAATCTCCTGACTGGCGGCATCGACATGACACTTGGCCGGGGATTCTCCATCGAGCAAGTGTTCCAGACCCGCGATCTCTGGCCCAACGGAACGGCGCAGGTCACGCCGCGGTCGTGGATCGTGATCCACCCGCAGTTCATGAACCCCACGCCGACCCTCGTCGGCGACGTGCGATTCCGTCGCGCGATGATGCACGCCACGGACCGCCAACAGCTCATGGACACGCTCGAGGGCGGGTTCACGGCGGTTGCGCACGCCTATCTGAGCCCCGCGGAGCCCGAGTACAACGAGGTCCACGACGCGGCCGTTCGCTACGAGTACGACCAGCGGAAGGCCGCGCAGATGATCGAGGAACTTGGCTACTCCAAGGGACCGGACGGGTTCTATCGCGATGGCGCCAGCCAGCGCCTGAACATCGAGATGCGCACGTACGGCATCCGCGTGTCCGACGACGCGACGGTGAGTATTGCCGACGCGTGGACGCGCTTCGGCGTGGCGACGGACCCGACTTTTGTTCCGCCGCAGCGCATCACGGACCGCGAGTACATGGCCACCTTCCCGAGCTTCCTGATGTACCGCCAGCCGAACTCGGCTAGCGACCTGGGTCGGCTGCGCGGCGCGCTGGCGCCAACGGCCGAGACGCGCTTCGTGGGGAGCAACTACGCTCGCTACGTCGACGCGGAGTTTGACGGCTTGATCGACAAGTTCCTGACGACAATCCCGAGGCCGGAGCGGATGCAGGTCCTGCGCGACGCGATCCGCCACATCTCCGAGAATCTGAACTTGATGGGCCTCTTCTACGACGCTGAGATCGGGTTCCTAAACAATCGTCTCCAGAACATCACCGCGCGCGAGACTCGATTGTGGGATATCCAGAACTGGGACACGAAATAGCCAGGGTGCATTCGAGGACGGAGGAGAAGCATGAGTCAGGTCGTCGCAGCAATGGCATCGTCGCACGCATTTGCCCTGGAGGATCCCTCGGGTTGGGATGAGGGCCGCGCCCGCAATCGGGCGATGTACGCCCGCCGCTATGGCGTCGAGCCACCGAACCAACCGGGCATCGCGCTAGAGACCGAAGAGGCGAACCAGGCTCGATACACCAACATTCGTGAGGGCTTCTCTGGGCTGCGGGCCAAGCTCGAGGAGGTAAAACCCGACTGCCTGATCTTCATCGGCGACGACCAGAACGAGAACTTCAACGAGGACAACCTTCCTCAGGTTGCCATCTATCTCGCGGATCACTTCCTGGCAGGCAGCCGCGATCCGAAGGTCGAGAAGGTTCGCTATGAGTGCGTGCCCGACGTGGCCCGCCACATCCATGAGTACTGCGTCGAGGCGGACATCGACATGGCGTCCGTAAAGTCACTGCCCGACAACGTGCTGAAGGCCCACGCCTTCGGGCCAGTCCTCCGGATGGTGGACCCCGATGCCAAGATCCCGGTTGTCCCGATCTTCCTCAACGCCATCCACGTGCCCGCTCCCCCGCCGTCGCGCTGCTACCAGATCGGCCAGACGATCCGCGAGGCAGTCGAGAAGCTGCCCGGCAACAAGCGCGTGGCCATCTACGCCAGCGGCGGCCTCTCCCACTTCACGGGCGGCTACCCCTGGAGCCATTACGAGGGCCCCTTCGGCTATGGCTCGATCAGCGAGTCGTTCGACCATTGGATCGTGGAGCGGATGAACGCGGGCGACGGCCGCGCCCTGGCAGAGATCACCAACAAGGAGATCATCGCGAACGGGGAGATCGAGCTGCGCACCTGGATCACGATGCTGGGCGCAATCGGCGACGCGCGGCCGGAGCGACTGACGTACGAGCCGTTCTATCGGGGGATTATGGGAATGGGCGTCGGGTGCTGGGACCTGTCTAGCGGGTTGGAGTCGCTGTGACCATTGATGTTGGCATAGGGAGACCGACCACCGTCGAGCGCGCATACGTGGCGCCGACGTGTCTAGTACGCGTAGTCGGTGTCGCCATCTTCGAGGAGAACGGGTTGGTCCCCGCGTTGGCCCACCAGCCGGAATGACCCACAGAACTGGCCACCCTCCGCATTAAGTAACGCGGCAACTCCGGCATCTGCGGGATCATCGGTGAACCCTTCGATCCAGTCCTGCTTGATGACCTCGCTCTCCGGCAGCAGCTCGGCAACGCGGACGTCCACCAGGCCGGTCTTCTCCCACAATCGACGCCACCAGTCGATCGTGTGGACGCCCCACCAGTCCGCCTGCCACGTGGCGCGCAGCTCGGGTGCCAACTGCTCCGCGGTCTCTATCTCCCGCGAATAGCAGGCGTCGACCACGCCGACATGGGCACCGGGCTTGAGGTGGCGTGCGAGAAATGGCAGAAACCGTTCGTCGGTCCCGAAGTACGTATACGAGTCCAGCGCGATCGCCGCGTCAAAATACTTATGGGGCAGGGGGAGCGCGCGCACATCGACGCGCAGCGGGAATACGCGGTCCTCGCAGCCCATGGCGCTGATGCGCTGGAAATTGGCCGTCGGGTCGATCGCACGGTCGATGGCCCAGACGGTGACACCGAATTCCCGAGCGAGGAAGATCGAGCTGATGGCGTGGCCACAGCCAAGGTCCAACACGCGCATGCCCGGCTGGAGCGGCAGCACGTTGCAGAGGCTCTCCGCGAAGTACAGCACGTTCTCGCCCAGCGAGTTGGCCCTGGCCCAAGCAGAGTCGTAGCCCGAGGCGCGCGGGAACGTGCTCAGCACGAGAACACCTCGGAGGGAAGATGGTGGCGTACCTATCGATTCTAGCAAGCAGCCACAGAGCCTCGGTTCATCGGAAGAAGCGATGTCGACCAACTTCTAAGCGAATTCTTAGCAATTCGGTTTTATAAGTTACTGAAGGCGGCACGCATGACAGTCAGCGAATGGAGGTAAGGAGCGGTGAAGGTCCGACGCTTTCGTGATCGCAGGGAGGCCGGTCGTTTGCTTGCTGAGAAGCTTGCCGCCTATGCGAATCGCCCGGACGTGATCGTTCTCGCACTTCCGCGCGGAGGTGTGCCAGTCGCCTACGAAGTTGCTCGCGCGCTTGGTACGCCCTTGGACGTCTTTTTGGTTCGAAAGCTGGGTCTCCCGGGCCACGAGGAATTCGCGATGGGCGCTGTTGCATCCGGTGGCGTGCGGGTGCTCAACGACGACGTCGTGCGCACCCTGCAGATCCCAAACTCCATGATCGACGCGGTCGTGCGCCGAGAGTTAGAAGAGCTGGCACGCCGCGCGAGGCTCTACCGCGGTGATCGCCCGCCGCCCGATGTCCGTAATCGGACCGTGATCCTGGTGGACGATGGTCTCGCGACGGGAGCGACCATGCAGGCAGCGATACAAGCGCTGCGACAGTTGCAGCCCGCTCGCATCGTGGTTGCCGTGCCTACGGCGTCGCCCGAAACGTGTGAGGAGCTGGGGAAGGAAGTGGACGAAATCGTCTGCGCCATCACACCAGATCCGTTCTACGCCGTAGGCCTCTGGTACTCCGATTTTTCCCAGACGAGCGACGAAGAGGTAGGTGACCTCCTCTCCAGCTCGGCCAACGTGCCGGTCGCCACGCATTCAGGCTGAGAAGACAGAAGACACGGCCCAGGGAGAGGAACCGATGCAAAACATAGCTGGTCCCATCAAGTAGCCGGCGCGGCGCGACGAATCGCTATCATAAACGCTGGGCCCGAGCCCGACGCCCTGGCGCACGCCAAAGGAGGAGAGCGATTGTCCGAGCTTGACGACGTCATAGAAGAGGTTGCCCTAGCGAACCGCATGCTGTTCGAGATGGGCCTGGCTGACTCCTCGACTATCGAGCGAGGGCACGTCAGCTTTCGCGTGCCGGGGAAACCGGACCAGTTTGTGATCAAGGCCCTTGGCCCTGCCCTCTCGATGACCCAGAAAGAGCACATGGTGGTCGTCGATACAAACGGCTTCAAGGTCGGCGGCCCCAAAGAGCTGAACCTGCCCAACGAGGTCAAGATGCACTCGTGCATCTTACGGGAGCGGCCCGACGTCAACTCGGTCGTGCACGTCCATCCTCGCTACACCGTACTCATGAGCGTCCTGCAGGAGCAGCTCGGGCCAATGTGCATCGAGGGCATGCAGCTATTCACCAAACCGCTTCCCATGTTCCCCAGCCCGCGACTGATCATCCGCGAGGAGGATGGCGCCGAGGTGGCGAAGCTCCTGGGCGACCGGGAGGCGATCTTGCTGCAGGGCCACGGAGCGGCCACGGTTGGCGCCGACATGGAAGACTCGGTCACGAACATGCTCTACCTGGAGGAGCAGGCCCGCATGAACTATCTGGCCTTCTGCGCCGCCGGAAAGGACCACCCAGTCCTAAGCCGCGAGCAGGGCGCGGCGTTCATGCAAAACATGCGCCTGTTGGGCGAGCAGGCGCACCTGAAGCCGGAGGTCGCGCCCACACCGCGCAAGCCAAGCGGAATCTGGCTGCACTACGCTGGGCTGGCGGCACAGAGGTAACGGGGCAAAAAAACTCTTTGCCGGCAAGGCCGATTCGTCGAGGCGCGCGGGGTCTTGAACCCCAATGAGGCGATTCCAGACCCGATAGTCGACTTCTGCTTTTCGGCACATACCAGTTGCTCGGCCCCGTCTCCGTGGCCGCATGATGATGCGCCCTGGGGCCCCAGTCAGACTATGTCCCATGGTGTCGAAAAAACGGGGTGGGGGGGTCGGGATTCGGGGAAAGAGGTTGCAGGGTCAGTTGCCACCAGCCCACATCGTGCCAGGCCCCTAGTTTGAACCCGGCGTTGCCTGTTCTCCGGGGGTGGTAGGTGCATCTCCATATGCGGCTCTGCTCTCCTCATTCTTCCATAAGCAGAAAGACAGAAGAAGGATCATGCCGATCGTCTTCGACGGCGTCTCCAGCTAGTGGTTCGCGTCAATCTAGCGTATGCTGGCGCCAGACGGTTGTCGGATTTCGTGGCGCCTTTCCCCGACCCTAGGAGGTGGAGCGATGGCAGTCCTGGATGCTGACGGGCACATTCACGAGCCTGAGGCGATGTATACCGCGATGGAAGAGGAGTTCTATCCCCGTCGACCGGTGATGGTGGCCTTACCGAGCGATACCATTGTTGGCGACGGCGAATTGCTCTGGCTCATCGAGGGCAAGGCGGTCCCAACAACCGCAGGTCGGGGGAGCACCCAATTCACGCTGCCCGGCAGTCGGCGTTCCATGACGAAGCGCGCGACAGTCGGCAACCAAACGTTGGAGGATGTGGACGCACGCCTCGCCGGCATGGACGAAATTGGCATCGATACGCAGGCGATCTTCCCGACGATGTTCCTCATCAACACGATCGAGGACGTCGGCCTCGAGGGCGGCCTCTGCCGCGCCTACAACACCTATTTGAGCGGTGCGGCTACGAGGTCGCGGGGCCGGCTCAAATGGAACGCGATCCTCCCCTGGCGCGATCCGGAGGCGGCGGTTCGCGAGCTGCACCGTGCGAGCGACCTGGGCTGCTCTGGCATCTTCACCATGGGCGTGATCTACGAGCAGCAGCTCAACGACCCGCGGTTTTTCCCCATCTACCAGGCTGCCAGTGACCTTGACCTACCGATCTCTATCCACCTGGGCTGGGGCTCGACTCAGGCGACACAGATCTTCGCCGAGAACTCGTTCTTTTGCTCCGCCACGATCCCCGTAATCTGGGGCTTCTACTTCGTCATGAGCTCTGGGCTGTTGGGCCGCTTCCCGCGGCTGCGCGTGGGGTTCATCGAGACCGGCGCCCAGTGGGTGCCGTACGCTATCAACCAGGTGCGCCGCCAGTACGAGCCGCCGGCCGTGAAGGAGAGCGGGCGGCGGCTCGAAGGTGGCTTCCAGAGCGCTACCAACTATTACCGGGACCCGCTGGCGTGGTTCGAGGAGGGGCGCGCCTTCGTGACGTTCGAGGAGGACGAGGATCTGCCTCATCTCCTGCAGCATTTGGGTGAAGACGGCTTGATGATGTCGACGGACTACCCGCACGGCGATCTTTCGGCTGACCACAACTTCGTGGCCAAGCTGCGCCGCCGTGATGACATCGGCGACCGTGTGAAGCAGAAGCTCCTGGGGGACAACGCCGCGCGGTTCTACCGGGAGTAATATTCTCGTTAGCCTTTGGGATGCGGCAGTGTCCGAAACGGAGGTCCCTTGGAGATCCGACACGGGCTCATCAGCGCAGACTCGCACGTCGTGCTGGACAAAGACGCATTTACGAATCGAATGTCCCAAGGGCAATGGGGCGACCGCATTCCGCACGTCGTGGAGGTCGAGGACAACGGTCGGCTCGTCCACCGATGGTCCGTCGACGGTCGGGTCGCTCGCAGCCGGGGCGTGTGCAACTGTCCCGCGGTGATCGACGACCCGCTCCGAAACCGCTATCCCGAGCGATGGGAGGACGTGCCGGCGAAAGCGTTCGTTCCCCTGGAGCGGTTGAAGGCGCTCGACGACGATGGGGTGGACGCAGAGGTGTTGTTCCCCAACGACCCAGGGTCCTTCTATCAGTACAAGGACGCGGCATTCGAGCTCGCCTGCGTGCGGGCGTACAACGATGCGCTGGCGGACTGGCGCGATGCCAGCGATCGGTTCATCCCGCTCGCGATGATTCCGATGCTCGGCAGCATCGAGGCGGTGGTGGCCGAGGTGGAGCGGGCCGCAAAGGCGGGCCACCACGGCATCGTGATGCTCTCCGAGCCGAGCACGATCGTCGGCGGGCTGAAGCACGTTGGCGACGACTACTGGTACCCCCTCTGGGACGCGTGCCAGTCGCTGAGCATGCACGTCCACGTCCACGCATCGGGCGGTCTTGGCGGCATTCTGACCGTACCGCCCTGGAGTGGCTATACGCCCCATCAGGCCCACGCCGCCTACACGATCCCCACCGCCGCCTGGCCCGCGCAGTTGATTCCCACGCTGATCTTCTCGGGCGTCACGGAGCGCTTCCCTGGGCTGAAGTGGGTTTTCGCCGAGACGGGCATTGGGTCCATCAACTACGTACGCGCCGGGTGCGATCACGAGTGGGAGCGCCGCAGCCTTTGGACCGAGGGGATCCTGACGCGCCCGAGTGAGGTCGTCCAGCGCCAGATGTACGTCAACTTCTGGTACGAGGTGGCGGGGATCGAGTTTCGGCACGAGATCGGCCTCTCGAACATCATGTGGGAGTCGGATTATCCGCACATCGCATCCACCTATCCCGACTCGCGGAAGTTCGTCGAGCGCTCGCTCGGCGGCATTCCGACGGAGGAGCGGTCGCGGCTGCTCTTCGAAAACGCCGTTGGCCTGTACGGCTTGGAAGTCCAGGAGTCCGTTGGAGCGGCCCGCAGCATGGACCGGTAGGATGGAGCTGAGGCACGGACTCATCAGCGTCGACGACCAGGTCCAGGAGCACCCACGCGTCTGGACGGACCGGATGTCCGCGAGCCGCTGGGGAGATCGCATCCCCCACGTGGAGCGACTTTCTGATGGGACAGATCGCTGGGTGATCGACGGTCAGCCCGCGGGGGCGGACGGCGTCGCCAGCGCGGGTGCTCTGCTGGCAGATCGCGCGAGCACGCCCGGCACGTGGCAGGATGTGCCCGCCGCCGCGTATCTCGCCGAGGAACGGCTTCGAGCCATGGACGCGGATGGCGTCGACTATTCCGTCCTCTATCCCACGGTCGCAGGTGAGGCCGGGGACGTGTTCGGCCAATTGAACGATCCGGAGCTGGAGCTCGCCTGCGTTCGGGCCTACAACGACTTCCTCATAGAGGAGTGGTCGACAAAGAACAACCGCTTCATTCCGCAGTGCATCGTGCCGATCTCCCCAGTCGAGGCGACTGTGGCCGAAATTCGACGAGCCGTCGGGCAGGGCCATCGGGGTGTGATCTACCCCGCGATCCCCATGCACCTGCGCGACGTTCCCCACGTGAACGACGACGCGTACGACCCCGTTTGGGACGTGTGCCAGAGCCTCGGCGTTCCCATCTGTCTGCACGCGGGGTCCTCGCCGAAGACCCGCCTGCCGCTCCACCCGAAGGTTTCTGCGCGGCTCACCGGGGCGATCGAGGCGATGACGGGCCCGGCCAGCGGCGTGTTCGACGTGACCAACGTTCTCTTCTCCCGCATCCTCCAGCGGTTTCCCCAGCTCAAGGTGGTGTTCGCGGGGTCCACGCTGGGGTGGGCAACCTTCTTGCTGGAGTACGCGGACCACCAGTTCGAGCAGGACCACTGCGAGGGATACGATCTCAAGCCGTCGGAGATGTTCCGGCGTCAATGCCTATTCACCGGGTGGTACGACTCGGTAGCTCCTCAGATCCCGTTCGTCGGCGCGACCAGCATGATGTGGGCCACCAAGTTCCCCGCGACGACGTCGACGTGGCCGGAGACGCGGGCTGTCATTGGCAGGTGCTTCGAGGGCGTGGGCGAGGCGGACCGGGCGCAGGTTCTATGGAAAAACGCTGCTGACCTGTACCGGCTCTAGTGGAGCTTTGAGGAGGCCAGGCGGTGATGAACGAGACGAGGCGCTACATCGTGGCCGTCGGTCTCGCGGCTTCCCTGGCCGGCTGTACCGTGCCGACCACCCCGCCTGTCCAGTCCGGTCGCGGGGAACAGGTCGCGATCGCTTCGAGTCCAAAGCGGATCGTCGCGGCTACCGTGGGTGATGCCCGCGTCTTCTACCAGGACCTCGGCGCTACCATCGGCGCGCCCGGCGACAACGCCATCGAGGAGCTCCTGAACACTGGACTGACCGAACAGGATGACCGCGGCGTTTCACGACCGCAGCTTGCGGAGGCTGTTCCGAGTATCGAGGCCGGGTCGTGGGTCGTGCTGTCGGACGGGCGGATGCAAACGACCTGGACGATCAGGCCTGGCGTCCAATGGCAGGACGGGGCGGCGTACTCCACGGCCGATCTCGTCTTCACCATCGGGGTCATAACGGACGAGGAGCTGCCACTGCGGCGGAGGCCGGCGTTCAAGCTCATCGACGCCGTCGAAGCTGTGGACTCGCGCACGATCAAGGTGTCCTGGACCAAGCCGTTCATCGATGCAGACAAGCTGTTCACCCGAGACATGGGCATGCCGCTCCCGAAGCACATCCTCGAGACGGCGGCTGCCGAGGACAAAGCGAATTTTGGGCAGCTCTCATACTGGGGCGCGGACTTCGTGGGGACGGGACCTTTCCGCATGAAGGAGCTTGCGCCGGGGAGCCGCGTAGTGCTCGGCGCGAACAAGGCATATGCGCTCGGGAGCCCGAAGATCGACGAGATCGAAGTACGATTCCTCTCTGAGCCGAATGCGCTGATCGCGAACATCCTCGCCGGCGGCGTGGACCTCTTCGTCGGACGAGGGATGAACCTCGATCGCGCAATGCTCCTGGAAGACCAATGGAAGGAGGGACAGGTCGTCACGCGCCTTTCTGGACTTATCGTGATCTACGCGCAGTTCTTGAACCCAGCTCCTTCCATCGTCACCAACGTCCAATTCCGTCGGGCGGCCCTCGCAGCTATCGATCGCCCGCAGCTCGTCGATACGCTCCTTTATGGGCGCGGCGCGGTGGCACACGTCTACCTGGGTCCCAATCAGGCCGAGTACCCGGACGTCGAACCGGGGATCGTGCAATACCCGTTCGACCCGCGCCAGAGCGCGGACATCATGACGTCGATGGGCTACGTCCGCGGGGCCGATGGGGTGTATCGGGACACGGCGGGCCAACGCCTGACCCTGGAGATGCGCTCGGAGCCGCTAGAAACGGAGCAGAAGTCGCTCTATGCCGTGGTCGACTCGATGCAGCGCGTGGGGCTGGAAGTCGAGCCCATCGTCATCCCGAGGCAGCGGACGAACGACCTCGAATACCGGTACACGTTTCCGGCCCTGTACTTGCGCGGCCACGCGAGCAGCTTGCCCACGCTGGAACAGTACCTCGGCGTGCAGTCTCCACTCCCCGAGAACCGGTGGGCTGGGACGAATCGCGGGCGATACGTGAGCCAGGAGCTCGACGCGCTGATCGATCGATACTACGTGACGATTCCCAGGCCCGAGCGGTCGGAGCTTCTGCGTGGAGTCATGCGGCACCTCTCCGACCAGCTACCGGTGTTGCCGCTCTTCTACAACACCGAGTTCACGGTGATCGCGAACCGTCTGCACAACGTCACCGCCACGAAGGCGGCGTCCGGCGCCGCCAAGACGTGGAAGTCGCAAGAATGGGACGTGGATTAGGACCAGTACCGTTCACTCTATCGCTTGCCCTCACGAGAAGCACCGGTTGCTCGAGGTAGCGGACGACGTAGTCCGCTACACTCCCGTGCCGCCAGTGATCGAAGCCGCCGCGTCCATGCGTCGCGAGAATCACGCGATCAGGAGTATCGCCGCGGTCGGTCCCAGGTCCACGATCGAGCGCACCCGAATCCCCTGAGCCTCGAGCCCTTTCTCAATCGAAGACAGGTGTCCGGTGTCTGATTTTCCACCTGGTAGGTGGTGAGGAAGGTTCCCCTGCTACACTCGACTCGTGAGCGGCTCGCTAGCTCACCCTTTTTGGAGGCGCAGTGGCGGCACCACGGCAGTGGGCAGACCTGCTGCGCGCGTTGGGACGCTCTCTCGACGCGCAGAACGCTGGTCATATCGAGATCCTGAACCGCGATGCCTTTCTTTCGGTTTTTTGGGATGCGGGCGCCCCCGGCGCGGATCAACGGGCGTACCAGGAACACGATCTGGAAGCGCTTCGGGCGGCGGCTCGGGAGATGCGTTCTGGCTCGGGCGGCAACCCCGGCGGCTCGTTGGCCGAGATGCTTCGGACGCTGGGGCAAGAGCTCGATGCGAATCAGGTGGATCTGAGCAGAGTAGCGGAGGTGGCAACAGGATTCGAAGTCTCGGGCGAGGCCGGGGGGAAGTACTTCAGACGGGTCTACATGACTGAGGAGTTGGTCGGACTCGGCGCTCAGCGGCGGGCGGCACGACCTACGGGGATACTGCTACTGAAGCGGGTGAGCATGGGCGCCGACGTGTATGCGAAGGACGACCAGCGGCTGGGTAAGCTCAAAGACATCAGGGGCAACTTCTTTCGGATCGCTACGCCGTTCCTTCAGCGAGACTACTGGCTCCCTGGGGACTGCGTCGCATCCGTCGGCCCGGGCGAGCGAGTACTCTTATGGGTCACCAAGGCGCAGGCGGAAACGCGCAAGTCGGAAAGCGATCCGCCCAAGAGCTGATCGAGCGCGGTCCATGAGTGCTAATCCGCGTATGTTCCCGTCACCTCCTGGTGGCCATCGCGCTCAGCGAATGGCTCCTCGTAGGAGAGGTACAGGGAATCCAGCACCGGCCCGTCATTCGTCGAGAAGAGGATCGCCTCGTCGCTGACGGATCCGTTGACGTGCTCGTGCCAGCAGTTGGGGGATAGCGCAAAGAAGTCCCCCTGCTCCCAATCGAGCCGAACGCCGTCTACGATGGTCGACCCGCTTCCGCGGAAGACGTGATAGACGGCGCTGGCGGAATGGCGGTGCGCCTGGGTGTGGACGCCTGGGCGGAGCATCTGGATGCGGCAACCGATCGTCGGCAGTACCGGTCCGCCGGTCGCGGGGTTCGTGTAGTCGAGGGAGACGTCATCGTAGGGGCTCGCGTCGACGCCCGCCAGCTCATGCAAACTCCGTTTCGTCTGCTCCCACGGATAGGCAAGCAGCGGAGACACGGCGGACGACGTGCGCTGCCACGATGGCCGCAGATGCCCCGTGCCGTAGCGGCTGTACGAGTCGCCCAGGGACCTGTTGGCGGGCTCCAACTCGTCCGGATAGGGCTCGCTCGCGGCCGCGCGAAGCGAGTGGACGAGAGGTCGGTCGAGGCAGTCCATCCACACCATGGGACCGTGGGACTGATTGAGATGGCCGTGAAAGGCCCAGCCTGGGGTGAGCACGAGATCACCGGGACTCATGCTGCACGGCTCGCCGTCGACAATGGTGACGGCAGCTTCGCCCTCGAGAATGAAGCGCAGAGCCGCCATTGTGTGGCGGTGCGACGGGGCCACCTCGCCAGGCAGCACCATCTGAACGGCTGCCGATAGCGTGTGCGTGGTTCCCGCTCCGACCCCCACTCCTGGGTTGACCAACTGCAGAACACGTCGATGCGCGTCCGGCCCGGGCCGCACAAGCTCGGCGGCGCGATCCATCATGGGGCGGACGTCGGTCCACCGCCAGCGACACGGCGGGTAGGGCGCTGGCCGGCCCGAGGGTCGCTCCTCGCCGCGAACTCGCCGCCACAGCGCATCAAGCCGTCGTCCTTCGAGGTCTTGATAGAAGGACTCCATCGGATCGGTCACCGTGTTCGTTTCCACCGCCATGCATGACTCCTTCTCGCCCGCCCCACTGGGAAATCCACGTCCGCTTGTTGAAGTTGAGCAATCATACCGAGCTCCACCTTGACGCCAGTCGCGACCAATGCATCGTATCACCTGGCATCTGTTGTTGCGCCGTCGCCCACAGTTCCTTCAAGTACTCGTGCTGTTTTCACCGTCCGCAATGACAAAATAGCGTGCGTGGGGATGTAGCATAAGCGTAACTTTCGACCGCGTGGGAGGCCGCTATGGATTTCGGGTACTTCACCTTGAGCGACAACCGCTATCCCGGCAACCCGCGAACCTCCGAACAGTTCATGGACGACATCGTGGCAGAAGCGATCCACGCCGACCGCATCGGCATGCACTCAGTGTGGATCGGCGAGCACCATTTCAACCGCCGCGGGTCGATCCCCTGTCCGGGCATGCTGCTGGCGAATGTCGCGGCCGTCGCCAAGCGGGTTCGGCTCGCGCCGGCGGTGGTCGTGCTCCCACTCCACAACCCGATCGCGGTGGCAGAGGAGTGGGCAACGCTGGACCGGCTCTCCGGTGGCCGGGTTGATTTCGCCATGGGCCGTGGCTACGACGCCGCGGAATATGCGCCCTTTGGCGCTGACTTCCAGGAGTCGGCGGAGATCTTCGCGGAGGGCAGCGAGCTGCTGTGGCGCTGTTGGACTGAGGAAGGTCCATTCTCATTCACGGGTCGCTACTACCACGCCGAGAACATCGAGCTTGCGCCCAAGCCCGTCCAGCAACCCCTGATCCCGACCGTCGCGTGCTTCTCGCGATACTCGATGGAACTGGCCGCGCGCCGCGGCTGGAACATCATCTTCGCGCCTTTCGCCGCCACGGTGATGTTCGGCGGCCTGGCTCAAGCCGTCGCAGACTATCGCGAGGCGTGTGCGGCCGCCGGCACCACCCCTGGTCAGGCAAAGTGCAGCTACTTCATCCACGTCGCGGACACGCCTGCCGAGGATGCCCTGGGCCGCGAGTGCTTGCTGCGCTACTTTGGGAATCCCGGCATGGAGCGACCTACGGCCGCTCAGATGCCACCCACGATGCAGTACATGGCCAAGGTCCACCAGTGGATCCGGGACCTCAAGAGCGCTGACCTCGACGATTCGTCGGTCCTTCTCGGCCCCGCGGACGGCATTCTGGAGTCGTTGAAGCGCGTCGAGGCGGCAGGCTTGGACGAGGTCATCCTCTACTTCAACCTCGGTCTCAAGCCGCACGAGGTGGTGCTCGATCAGATGAGCCGCTTCATGAAAGATGTCGCGCCCGCCTTCCCCACCCCTCCTACCACGGCGCGGACGCTGGCGGCTCGCGAACGAGCGCTGACCTCGCGCGGATCGCCTTCTTCAAGGTCCAGCTCGAGATTTTCACCTCGAACTGACTCCGAGGGGTAAGCGAACCAGGCGATTGAAGGATGGAGCAAATTCGCCACTGATCCGTTGATGCGTATGCTGTACTGTCCCCTTCGGTTCCTGGATCACCATGCTGGGCGCAATCGGCGAAAATGAGGGTCGACCATTGGAGGATTTATTGCTCGACTATTGAAGGATTTCTGGCTCGTCTATCGTGGGATATCTAGCCGCCTGGAGGTTGGGACTACCGACGGCTGAGAGTTGCCCTCAAGTCTAACGTAGCAAAAGGGATGTATGGCCGTTCGCCCAACCGGCATCATCACTCGGCATCTGGAGGCGGTCATCGCTCGGCGGCTGGCCGAAGAACCGGTCGTGCTAGATTGTCTCTGGAGCTAACGAGCCGTTCTGCCGGGCGGATCATGGGGATGGGTAGAGCGGGGCATGCGCACTCTGATCTGGCGAATGCAGACTCTGGGCAGATGCGAAGTTCGCTGGGGGCGCTGAGTCACCTCATGCGCTGGCGCCCAGCAGTTTCTCCTCGTAGGGCATGTCCGCCATCTTGACGGCCCCATGCTCGGTGAGCAGAACGAGCTCTTCGAGCTTCACCGCAGCGTCGTCCGTTTCGCGCGCGAAGACGCAATCCACTGACAACACCTGGTTTACCCTGAACACGTCGTCGATGGGTTTGTGGCCCTTCATGATGCTCGGGTACTCGCCAGGCGTCAGCCCATTCGAGTGGGCGATGTGGAACGAGTACAGCACCGGGTGGAACTCTTCCGGCGCCGATGGCAAGCTGGCCTTGAAGTCGGCGATGGAGAGGCCGGGCCGAAGCGTCTGGATAACCGCGTTATTGTAGTCATGGGCTCTCCGGTAGAGCTCTCGGTATGTATCCGTTGCCTTGGACCCACAGAGATACGTTCGGGCAGAGTCGAAGATGTAGCCACCAGGGCCATAGATGTGGAGGTCCATACCAACCAGGTCGCCGTCTGAGAACCGGCGAGCCGTCGGCCACCGACGCCAAAGGTTCATGTTCTCGCCCGAGCATACGTTGATCTGGAGGAGTCCATCTGCCCCGAGGAGCACTACCTGCGAGTAGACCTTCCGCAGCATCTCTTCCTCGGAAACTCCCGGCTCCAGTTCGCTCTTCAGGTAACGCATGATGGACCCATAGATCTTACCCATCTCTCGATAGATGAGAACCTCGTCCTGGGTCTTGACCGTCTTCGCGATCTCCAGCACCTTCTCGGCGTTCTGGAGACGGAAGCCCCGGCGGTTGAGCGCGGCGAAGGCAATCGGATCCAGGCTATCGACGCCCAGGACTTCACCCGCTGAGCCGTAATCCTCCATCAGTGCCCCGAGCTCATCGGCCCATCGAAGCGACTTTTCGTCAGCCTCGGGGTCGCTCGGATCGGCGCGGTACAGGTGAGGTCGAACGTCCGAATGGGCCAGGCGCACGTAGCCCTCGTCGAGCGATCTGACGAAGGCGATGGGAACTCCGTCCGCAGGCACGAAAACGGCCCCTCCGGGGATGGACAAGTTGAGGATGTAACGGACATCCACGCCCTCGGTGAGGTAGAGGGCACCGATGGCCTGCTCGCGCATGGTCTGCTGAAGCTGAGCTAGTCGTTCGTCCTTGAGTCTCCGGTCGTCCCAGGTCTTGTCGATCTGCATACACCCTTCCTTGGCATTTACGTGACCATGTCCGCACACTATCGACGCGATGAGCAGTGCAGCGGTTACTCAGCATTAGACAACACCAGGGGCAGTTGGCGTAACGGTGGGCGGAGAAGTGCGCGTTGTAGTCGCCGTGGCCGTTTGGAGTCTTGTAGCCGCGTGGCGAAGGGGCGGACATCTCCGACCCGCGGGTCGCTGGAATCCCACAGGCGGACGAACATCCCGCTGTAGACGAAGCCATCGGGCGGCTCGTATATAGGGGCGCCCTGGGGGTGACTTGCGCGCTCGAGGGGGCCCGCATCCCTACAGCTACGAGAAGACCGATGGCGAGCGCCAGTACGACGCGCACCGCCGCACGACCGCTGATACCAGAACGCAACGCTCGAAAACAAATTGTCTTGCATAGATGCCTGTTCGCGTTATACGAAACAAATCTTCCTTACGTCTGCGCCTGAACAGGTGCAACTTCCCCCTTGCTGACACTCAGAACACTGCTCTTTCGTCTGCAGATTGACACGCGCGCTGTCGACCATGGGACAGACATGGCCCACGCAAGCCGCCTATTCTCTGGGTGTCGAAAGCACGAGCGGTTCGGACGCCGCGAAGGCAGGAGGGGAGCCAGGAGAAATAAGAGCGCGCAGCCAGCGCCCGTGTACGGAATCAAGAGTGTCGTCATCATCCAATCGAATCGTCCAATTGAGCCAACGACCCAAAAACAGAAGATGAAAGAAGGAGACAGATCATGTTTCAGATGTCGAGCCAGCGTATCGCGTCGGCGGCCCTGGCAGCCGCGCTCTCGATCAGCGTTTTCGCGCAGGCGAGTCTGGCAGCCGAGCTCGATGCGGCTTCGGTCCCCAGCACGTCCAGCATTGCCCCCAGCGTGCAGCAGCAGACGGTGGCGATCCCCCAACTCGGGCAGACCTTCACGGCTCCGTACGTCGTGAGTCGTACGTCTGACGGCTGGGAGCTGGATGACGGTGGGCCGGCTCTCCGCTTCGAGTACTCGGGCGAGTAGGCTCGCAACGAACGATCCTCACCACAAAGGAAGCAGCCCCGATCGCTGGGGCTGCTTCCTTTGTGTGCCTCACGCTGGAGGGCGACGGTTCAGCCCGTGCGGACCACGACCGCTCGGCGCTCACCAGCGCCTGATCACCCTACGCGGGTCTCGCGGGCTGCAGGACGCTTTCCATCCGTCCGGCTACGGTGGCGCACCGGCGGTGGGCGAGCTCGTACCTGCGAACTGAGCGCGCCCGTGCGGCTGGGCTGGATGGTGTCTGCATCTGGTACGTTGATCCCAGGCCGATGGCGTTCCCCGGATCGGTTCCATCTCGGGACGAGGGTCATGAACGATCACCCCACAAAACCAGGCCCGGTACATCATTACCTTGCCCTCGACCACGACCGGCTTGGCATCTTGCTGGACCGAGCCCTCGCAGGGCCCGGCGATATTGACTTAGATTCCTACAAGGCCTTTCGGGCGGGGCTCCTTCGGCACATTGGCCTCGAAGAACGGCTGCTCTTTCCGAGCGCACGTCGCCTGGGCGATAGGGCTACACAGGAAATGATCAACCGTCTCCACCGCGAGCACGCGCTCTTCGCTGCCATGCTCGTGCCCCAACCTACAGCCGAGATCCTGTCGCAGCTCAGGGATCTGCTAGGCGATCACAACAAACGCGAAGAGCAGCCTAGCGGGCTGTACGAGGTGGCGGAGCGTATAGCGGGCCCCGGATGCGGAGACGTTGGCGGCGGAGCTGAGCGCCGGTCCCGAAGCGCGAGTGGCGCCACACTACGATACCGAGTTGTCGCACCGGAATATTCGCGTTCTGCTCCAGGCTCTAGACGCATCCTGAGCGATCGTTGCGCGGCCCAGGTTGCTCTGGCGACCTGCCATTCCGGGCACTCGCCCACAGACTCTTGATGCGCTCGCACCGAAGTCTCCGGCGGTGGTGCGCAGGAACAAGGTCGACGACTGCGTCAAGATGGCGCTCCAGCCATAGGCTCACAGGTTGTGTCTCGCCGGCCATCACAACCGCTGTGACACAAGATGTAGAGCTTGTTCCAGGCTTCCACACAAGATATAGTAGGCACCGTTGTCGGTGCGCCTGGCCCACCAGGCGCGGCAAGAGGGAATCCGGTGCGAATCCGGAGCTGCCCCGCAGCGGTGAGTGGGAATCGACCGCCGTCATGAACCACTGGCTCGAATGAGCTGGGAAGGGACGGCCAGTAGGTCCGCAGCCTCGGCCGAGGTTGAAGCGCCCACGAGTCCGAAGACCTGCCGACGGCCCGCGTGGCAACGCGGTGTGCGACTGGGATCTCCGAGGGGAGCTCACCGATCTTCGCTTTGGGCTGCTGACCGCCCGAGGCACCGACGCTCTCTCCCCCGATGATCCTCGCTCGATGGGGGCGGCGTCGCGCGAGATGCGTCGGTGGGGATCTTATGCCCTCGGCGCTCCTCGCGCTCCCCTTTCTGGCACGCCACCGCGGCGCCGCCCAGCGAAAAGCCCGACGCGAGTCGAGTCGGGTCAAAGGGGAGGAGCAAGCATGGCCGCTATTACCGATCGGGCGATCTCTCGCGATAACCTCTCTTCAATTGACGGTCGAGGCGCGAGCACGGTCTCAGCGGACCCACAGTCCAGCATGCAGGTCCGCAAGCGGAACGGGTCGTTCGAGCCAGTGGACGTCAACAAGATCGTCCGCGCCGTTCAGCGGTGCTGCACGGGGCTCCCGGACGTCGATGCTCTCAGGGTCGCGACCAAGACGATCGGGGGCCTGTACGACGGCGCGACAACCAGAGAGCTCGACAACCTGTCGATTCAGACGGCCGCATCGCTGATCGCCGAGGAGCCGGAGTACGCCCGGCTGGCGGCTCGGTTGCTGCTGACCTTCATCGACAAGGAAGTGGCCAATCAGGACATCTACTCCTTCTCGCAGTCCATCGCCGCGGGCCAGAGCCTGGGCATCGTGGCGGACGACGTCGTCGCGTTCGTCACGGCGAACGCGAGGAAGCTGAACGACGCGATCGAGGATGAGCAGTCCGGCCTCTTCGAGTACTTCGGCATTCGGACGCTCTACGACCGCTACCTGCTAAAGAACCCGCACACGCGCAACGTCATCGAGACGCCCCAATACTTCTTCCTTCGAGTCGCGTGCGGTCTTGCGGAGTCGGTAACCGAGGCGATCGAGCTCTACCGCCTGCTCTCTTCCTTCGAATACATGACGAGCTCGCCAACGCTGTTCAACTCGGGCACGCGGCACCCGCAGATGTCCTCTTGCTACCTCCTCGAATCTCCGAAGGATGACCTAGAGGCGATCTACCGACGCTACATCGACGTAGCGCTGCTCTCGAAATACTCCGGGGGCATCGGTCTGGCCTATCACCGGGTGCGCTCCCGCGGCTCGCTCATCGGGGGGACCGGCGGCTTCTCCAACGGCATCGTGCCGTGGCTCAAAACGCTCGACGCATCCGTCTCGGCGGTGAACCAGGGCGGAAAGCGGCCGGGCGCCTGCTGTGTCTATTTGGAACCATGGCACGCAGACGTTGAGGAGTTCCTGGAGCTCCGAGATGGCACGGGCGACCAGGCCAGGCGAACACACAACCTGAACCTCGCGCACTGGATCCCCGACCTGTTCATGCGGCGGGTCGAGGCAGACGGCATGTGGTCCCTCTTCGATCCGAAGGACGTGCCCGAGCTGCCAGACCTCTACGGCGAGGAGTTCGATCGTGCCTACGAGGCGGCGGAACAGCAGGAGCTCTACAGCCGCCAGCTCAAGGCACGGGATCTTTACGCGAGGATGATGCGCACGCTGGCCGAGACAGGCAACGGCTGGATGACGTTTAAGGATTCGTGCAACCACAAGGCGAATCAGACGATCGAGCCAGGTCGGGTCGTCCACTCATCAAACCTGTGCACCGAGATCGTGGAGGTCACGTCGGACGCGGAGACCGCGGTCTGCAACCTCGGGTCGATCAACGTCGCCCGCTACCTGACCCACGGGGAGTTCGACTTCGAGCGGCTGGGACGCAACGTGCGAACGGCGGTCAAGTTCCTGGATCGTGTGATCGACCGCAACTACTACCCGACACCCGAGGCCGAGGCGTCGAACCAGCGATGGCGGCCAGTGGCGCTCGGCATCATGGGACTCCAGGACCTGTTCTTCCAGCTCCGGCTTCCTTTCGACTCAAACGAGGCTCGGACTCTTTCACGACGAGTCCAGGAGGAGATCTACTTCCACTCGCTGGTGGCTTCCTGCGATCTCGCGGAGCAGTACGGACCGCACCCGACGTTCGCGGAGACGCGAGCGGCAGCGGGTGACCTGCAGTTCGACCTGTGGGGCGTAACGCCGGACGACTCTGACCGCTGGGACGGCCTGCGCCGGCGCATCAAAGAATCGGGGCTTCGCAACTCGTTGCTCATCGCCATCGCCCCAACGGCGACGATCGCCTCGATCGTCGGATCGTACGAGTCGATCGAGCCGCAGGTCTCGAACCTCTTCAAGCGCGAGACTCTGTCGGGCGACTTCCTTCAAGTCAACCGCTACCTGGTGGCCGAGCTGAAGGCCCTCGGTATGTGGACGGAGGAGGCACGGGCCCGCATCAAGCTGGCGAACGGGTCCATCCAGGGAATGACAGACGTGCCCGAGGAGCTGCGCGCGGTCTATCGAACGGCGTGGGAGCTTCCGATGCGCGCGCTGATCGACATGGCGGCCGAGCGGGGCGCGTTCATCGACCAGAGCCAGTCGCTGAACCTCTTCGTGGAGAGCCCGACGATCGGCAAGCTGTCTTCCATGTACATGCACGCGTGGAAGTCGGGCTTGAAGACCACCTATTACCTGCGGTCGCGGCCGGCGACGGACATTGCCAAGATCACGGTCATGGCGACTGCCACCCCAGATCCCGAGGCGATCGCATGCTCGCTGGAGAACCCGGAATCGTGTGAGGCGTGCCAGTGAGGCGGTTGGGGACCAGCCCTCTCCCAGAGGGAGAGGGGGCCGGAGGCTCGCCCCGACGTCTCGCGCTAGAAGGAGGAGCTCGATGATCCTGGACGCTGGTCTCAACTTGACTCTGCGCCCGATGCGTTACCCCGTCTTCTATGACATGTACCTCAGCGCGATCAAGAACACGTGGACCGTGGACGAGGTGGACTTCTCGCCGGACATCCAGGATCTGAACGCGCGGATGACCTCTGCCGAGCGGCACCTCATCAATCGGCTGGTCGCTTTCTTTGCGACGGGCGACTCGATCGTGGCGAACAACCTGGTCCTGAACCTGTACAAGCACGTCAATGCACCGGAGGCTCGGCTCTACCTCTCGCGGCAACTGTATGAGGAGGCGCTCCACGTCCAGTTCTATCTGACGCTCCTGGACAGCTACATCCCGGAGCTGGACGAGCGGGCGCAGGCGTTCGCCGCCATCGACCACATCCCGTCCATCAAGCGAAAAGCGGACTTCTGCTTCCGCTGGATGGACTCGATCTACAGCCTGGACGAAATTCGGACGCGGGCGGACGCGCGGTCGTTCCTACTGAACGTCGTCTGCTTCGCGACGTGCATCGAGGGCCTGTTCTTCTTTGGCGCCTTTGCGTACGTCTATTTCCTGCGGTCGCGCGGCCTGCTCCACGGGTTGGCGGCGGGCACGAATTGGGTCTTCCGTGATGAGAGCGCCCACATCGCCTTCGCGTACGAGCTGATCGCCACGATCCGTCGCGAGGACCCAGAGCTCTTCGACGCGGAGCTCAGCGCGGACGTCGCCCGGATGATCGAGGAGGCCGTGGACTGCGAGACCGCCTTCGCCCAGGACGTGCTGAGCGAGGGAGTGGCCGGCCTTTCTTCCATAGAGATGCGGCAGTACCTGGAGTTCGTTGCCGACCAGCGGCTGGCCGCCCTCGGCATGCCGAAGCTCTTCGGGTCCCGCAACCCGTTCAGCTTCATGGATCTGCAGGACGTGCAGGAGCTGGCGAACTTCTTCGAGCGGCGGGTCTCGGCGTACCAGGTTGGGGTGAAGGGCGAGGTCTCCTTCAGCGAGGTGTTCTGAGTCCTCAAGATTCGTTTGACAAGCGCGTGAATCTGCAATACTCGGATCCTAGGTCGAAGAACTGTTTTCGCTGAACGATGTCGCCGTTTCTCGCATCCATGTGTTCAAGGGGGACTCGCGGGACTCGATAACGGAAAGGCGACCACTACCGCGGCCAACCCACCGTGATCAGAAAGGCGCTCTCGGCTACCGCTTCAACGGCATGCGGGGCTCCGGCTTCCATCTTTAGCAGCGCACCCATACCCAAATCGAATGCGTCGCCCTGCACGGAGACGCGAAGCTGGCCCTTGATCGTGTGAATCGTTAGCGGGCCTTCTGTCTGGTGTTCATCCAGTCGCGCACCAGCCTTGAGCGCTATCAGCGTTATATGCAGGTGCTGATCCTTGACCAGCGTTTTGGCGTTGCGATCACTCCGTCGCCAGATGTCTTCCGCCAAGAGTGCCTCAAGCTCGCTTGCGAGATCGAAGCGGAGCGTGCCCGCCGCTAGCTGCTGCACAGGGCGCTCCGATGTAGCGCTTGTCTCACCCGGTGGTTCGTGTCTTTGAAGCGAGCTTGCCATGATTCTCTCCATTTGATTCCTGATCAGATCTTCGGGCCAGCTAGCGGGCTCTGTCATGAGCGAACCCTCATGACAACACGCAGCGGCGACGCGACCATATAGATGGACGTGGGGCGATGCCCGACGAAAGGAAACCGAAATGGCAGAACATAGGACTATCGTCGACCGCCGAGATTCTGGAATGGGGATGGGGGTGGTCCTCGGCATTGTTGCGGTGCTTGTCGTGGCTGTACTTGCCGTATTCCTCATGGCTGGTGGCCCAGGGCGATTCATGGGGTCAGCGGCGCCGAATCAGACGAACGTGAACGTACCAGCGGCAAATGTGCCCGCCCAGCCGGCCCCGGTCGTGCCGCAGATCAACATTCCGCCCAAGATCGATGTGAACCTCAACCAGCAGCCGCCGCAGGCGCCCGCGGGGCAGGCGCCTGCAGTCCAGGCTCCGGCCGAGGCTCCGAGAGTTGATAGCGCTCCCCGATAGGATCGCAGGTCGTCCCTCGAGGGCGGAAGGAGACCTTCCGCCCTCGAGGATGACCACCGGGCAAGCAATAGGAGGTGGGGATGCAAGCTGATATTGCGAACGGCACACTGATGACATACCACGAAGAGGCGATCGGATCTCCCGAGTTAGCTCTTGGCGTCGAGAGTGGCGTACCGCTCGGATACGATGCACCGTCGACGAGCTGATCATGCCCCAGGCATGAGGTACGAGGCTTCGAGTTAGTTCGCCTTCTTTTCCTCGCCGCCAAACCACTTCGTGTTCAGCCGGTCGTAGGTGCCGTTTTCCTTGAGCCGGAGCAGCGCTTCGTTGACGAGCTTGCGGTTGCGGCTCTCGGGCGGAAACAGAATGCCGTAGCTCTCCTTGCGGAAGACGGGGCCGACAACTTGGAATTTTCCCTTCCCATCGTGGGAGGCGTAGTACTGGAGGACGGGCGCGTCGTAGACGACCGCGTCTGCGTCCCCTTTGGAAAGCGCAGCGTAGGCCTCCTCGACCGTCGTGAAGTCGATGGGGTGAATCTCACGCCGATTGAGGTATTCCGCAGACGTGCTGTTCCCGACCGTCGCGACCCGCCTTCCTGGCAAGTCCTCGGGGCCCTGGATGTCGCCGCGTAGCGACTGAACGGTCAACGAGGAGGTGACAGACGCGGTGAAGAACGCGATGAAGAGCACCGCCGTGTACATCCAGAGGACGGCAACGAACCTCGCGACCGCGCTTCGGGGCATCGAATCGGCCTGCGTCGCCAAGGTTGACGCCGCCCAAAAGGTGGCGACGAAGATCCCAGGATAGTAGGACGAGCTGGCCACCAGCCCGTCATTGCGCCGTCGCTCGAAGAACCAAACCACGTGCCCCGCCACGAGTGCTCCCAGGATGATGAAGCCAACGACGGGCAGCATCGACGGGGTGAAGATGGCGGCGAAGATGCGGGAGATGCCCACTCCTTCACTCGCTTGCTCCGGTATGAGGATCTGAAGTCCCGCGTCGAACATCGGCTGGGAGAAGTCCCAGCTCTTCTCTCGCTCCTCTGTAATAGAAATCGCGGCGATCGCGAGGTCGGCTTCCCTCGACGCGGTGATGTCGAGAAGATCCCGCACCGTCGGCCTGATGATGTATTCAGTCCGGGTGCCGAGCACCGAGTTGATCTCACGCCAGAGCTCGATGCTGAATCCCGTGAGCTCGCCGCCCTCCTCGAAGACGAACGGGCGGACGATGCGCGTGGCGACGCGGAGCGTCTCTTGTTGCGAGCTCGCGGGTGTCGAGAACAGGATGAAGAACAGCGGAACAACCGTCAGCAGCAAGACGATGTGTGCGTAGCGCTTCACGGCCAGAAGACCCCTCCATCTCTCGAATGGGGATGGAACCCATTCCCACGGTTGGGACGGCCGGGGGAAGCTAACGCGTGCAAGACGGTGCTGTCAAGGTCGAGGGGGTGTCTCTTGGATTCTGACTGGGTCAGACGTATTCGGTCACGATGGTTCGGGGCGAGATGCCTATCCGGCTTTACGTTCGAGTGATTTGTGGGTCTTCTCCTCGCGGGCGATCACACTGATGCGGCCGTCGGGCTCGATGTACGCGCGCTCCACATCCGAGAGGTCCTCCACGCCCTGCTCCCGAAGCAGGCTCATCAGCTCCTCCTGGGTAATGAGCGGCACGTCGAGACCGAAGAGTCGCCCCCAGTTGACGCCGAACACGGCATCCATCGGCATCCCTCCCATAGAGCCTCACCCTTTTGTTGGAGCGCTCGGCTCAGTGTCGGTCGACTTGGTGGAGGGAAGCCTTGAGGAGCGTAACCAGTCCGCTACAGTTCGCGGTTGTACACTGACACCTCAGTTCGACGCGGCGGGAAAATGGCCGCCAGCCCACCCGGAGGAAGTTTCGCCGTGTTCAAATGGGTCCGCGACGTTCCGGCGATCCTGATCGTAGCAGTGGTCGTCGTCATCGCGGCGATGGCGATCCTGTCGAACTGGCTGTTCGGGGGCCTGACGGCGTCGGTCGAAGAGAGCCAGTTCGCAACCGTAGAGGCCATTCTCGCCTCGAGCCTGAGGGGGGCGGAAGACCGGGCGCTCGCACGCGCGCAGATGATCGCCGACTTGCCGTCTACGAGGACCCTGTTCGCTAGTCGAGACCAGACGGCTCGTGATCGTTTGCTGGCCGAATATCGGTCGATGTTCGAGGTCCAGCACGACAAAGGCGGCGTCGACCAGATGCAGTTCCACGTGCCGCCGGCGACGTCTTTCCTGCGACTCCACGCTCCGAACCTGTACGGGGACGATCTGTCCGAGTTCCGTCCACTTGTGGTGGCGGTGAACCGAGATCAGATCGCGCGCAAGGGGCCGGCCATCGCACGCAGCGGGCCGGCAATGTTCGGAGTCGTGCCGGTGTACGACACGGGCAATCGCCATTTGGGCTCCTTCGAGGTCGGCATCGACTTCGGCCCCCTGCTCGACAGCCTGAAGGCCGATCACGGCCTCGAGCTCGCGCTCCTCATATCCGAGGAGCCGCTCCGCCGATTTGCCGCCCCCGACGTAACGGCGCCCATCCTCAACGACAACAACCGCGTCGGAAAGTACATCAAGACGAACTCCACTCACTGGGAGCTGCTGCAGAAGCTGGTGACCTCGACCGACGTGGCGGCGCTCGAGGGGACGGAACGGTACACGCAATCTGCGAACGATACGCCCTACGGGATCGTGCTGATGCCGATACGGAACTTCGCCGGCGATCCGATGGGTCTCGTCGCAGTGGCCAAGGACTTCAGCGCCTCGCGAGCGGCGGCGGGCCGCTCGCTGGTATGGCAAGGCTTGCTCGCGTTGTTCGCCATGCTCGCCCTGGCTGGCGTCATCATCGTCGTGGTGCGGGGCATGCTACTGGAGCCCCTCGCCGAGCTCCAAAGGTTAGGAGGAAGACGCCAGGTTCCGCCGGCTATCGAACCCGCGGATGACGACGAGTGACACGGTTCATCTTGGCCCTGATCCTGGCTGCCCTGGTGGCCTGTCCCGCGTCAATGGTGGCGGCGCAGGCTGCACTTCCGTCCGAGTCGGACGATGGAAGCCCAACGTTTGGCGAATCGCTCCGCAGCACACCGACGGGCAAGGGGCTTCCGGTCGTGGTCCGGATCGGCCTGTACTTCGCCGAGATCGAGACCATCGACGAGCAGCATGGGTGGTTCGGCAGCACCGTGGATCTCCGCCTACGCTGGGAAGACCCGCGCCTCCGCTTCCCGGCAGCAGAAGCCCTGGGCGGCTTCATGGACCTGCGGGGCGAGCAAGCGGAGGCCCGACTTGCCGAGATATGGGCGCCGGATGTGGCGATCGCCAACCTGATCGACAAGCCAACCTACCAGGTTCGGCGGCTGCGCGTATCACCGGAAGGCAGAGTGGAGCTGATGCAGCGCACGACCGGCAAGTTCACCACAGCGTTCGACGTCGATCGCTTTCCATTCGACCGACAGGAACTGATGATCGAGCTCGTCGAGCGCCGCGAGCCGCTCCATCGATTGGCTTTGGACTTTCGACAGGACGACGTGGAGTTCAGCCGTGTGGCGGACGGGGTCAAGGTTGCGGGGTGGAACCCGGGCCTGCTGCACCTTCGGCGAGACGCCATGGCGAGCTGGCACGGCGAGTCCCAATCACGCGTGCGCGCCGCTTTGCAGCTCACGCGGAACCCGGGCAAGACGATGGCCGCGATCTTCCTGCCGCTGCTGGCATCGCTGTTGATCCCGCTGCTCTCGCTCTGGCTGCAGCGGGTGGAGGACGGAAGAATCAAGATCGAGACGTTCGAGCTCAGCAACATCCTGGTCGGCGGCCTCTTCGCGGTGATCGCGCTGAACTTCACGATCAGCGCCGCGTACCCCAACCTTGTGGACAGCGATACCACGGTAACCAGGTTACTGGGGCTCAACTACCTCTTCCTCGCGGTCAGCCTGGTCATCAACATCTTCGTGTTCCGCTTCAACCTCGTCGGCCGCCTCTTTGGGAAACACGTCTTGACCCAGTTCTTTCAGTATCTGGTTTGGGCGATGCCGGTCGCCGTTCTGTCAACAGCGGCGGCGATCATTCTGAACGCGATGGCTTGACGCTTATCATTTAGATGACGAAAATCCTCCCTATCAAGGCGCCTGTGTCCCCAACACACATCCTCGTCGTTGACGACGACGTCAAAGTCCTGAATCTTATGAGGCGCGGGCTTGCGTTCGCCGGGTACACCGTCGACCTGGCGACGGACGGGGAAGAAGCACTGCGGCTCGCGCGCGACCGAGTGCCGCAACTCGTTGTCCTGGACGTCATGCTTCCCGGGATCGACGGGTTAGAAGTCTGTCGCCGGCTGCGCATGGGGGAACCGGCGCTGCCGGTCCTGATGCTGACCGGCAAGAGCCGCGTGCCCGATCGAATCGCCGGGCTGGACGCGGGCGCCGACGATTATCTCGTGAAGCCGTTTGACTTCGACGAGCTCCTCGCCCGTATCCGTGCTCTGCTACGGCGCACATCACAAGAGGACGACTCGATCCTTCGCTTCGCCGACGTCACCGTAGATCCGACCACGCGCGAAGTCACGCGGGACGAACATCCTTGCGAGCTGACCACTCGGGAATACGAGCTGCTGGAATACTTCATGCGGCACCCACGACAGGTGGTCTCGCGGGAGCGCATCCTCGAACAGGTGTGGGGCAACCGGTTCATCGGCGAGTCAAACCTCATCGACGTGCACATCATGCGCCTGCGGGACAAGCTGGAGGCCAACGCCGGGCCGCGCATCATCCAAACGATCCGCGGGGCGGGCTACAGTCTCCGGGAAGGCTGACCCGCCTTCATCATGCGCGCCTTTCCGATACGCCTGCGGCTCGGACTTTGGTTCTCGTTGTTCCTGGCGGCAAGCGTCGTGGGCGTCGGTATATTCCTTCTCGCATCCCTCGAGAAGGACCTGCAGCATGAAGTGGACGAAGCGCTGCTCTTGCGAGCGGCGCGGGTCGAGCGCGAAGTAACAGAGGAAGCGGGCGAGCGCCTCGATCGCGAGCGAGTGAGCCTGGATCTCCGGGAGCTGGCTCTCCTCGAGGAGTTCGCGTCGCCCGGAATCTACGTCGAGATCATCGATCCGGCGGGCACTGTGCTGGCATCATCGGCCAACCTGCACGGCGAGCGGTTGCCCATCACGAACGAGATGCTCGCTGCGACGCAGGGCGGACGAGAGTTCTACGGCACGTTGCAGATGGGGCCCGAACGGGCTCGGGTTTACGTTCGCCCGGTGCGAGGGACCAACCAGGTGCTGGGCGCGGTCCTCGTTGGCGAGTCACTACACCTGGTCGACGTCACCCAACGCACGATGCGCCAGCTCCTCATCGCCGCGGCCGCGGCCGCCGGGGTGGCGTGCATTGCCGCGGGCTGGTGGCTCACCGGTCGCGCGCTCCGGCCGGTCTCAGCCGTCACTCAGGCCGCGGGGCGCATTCGAGCGACCGGCCGGTTCGATGAGCGGATCGCCGAACCCGAAGCGAACGACGAGCTGCGCGACCTCGCCGTCACCTTCAACGACATGCTTGGCAGTCTGGACAAGACGTTTAGTCGCCAGCGCGAGTTCCTCGCCGACGCCTCCCACGAGCTCAGGGGGCCGCTGATGGTGATTCGCGGCAACCTCGACCTCCTCAAACTCGATCTCCCTGCTGAGGAGCGGCGCGGCGCGATCGAGGACACGGCTGAAGAGGTCGAGCACATGTGTCGCCTGGTGGAGGATCTGCTGTTCCTGGCGGAAGCCGACGCGCGCGAGGGGGTCGAGCACGAGCCCGTTCTACTGAACGAGCTGATGACGGAGGCATACGACCGCGCCCGTCGGATCGACGCGGGGAGACACACCGTTCTGCTGGAATCCAACGAGCCCGTGACCGTGCTCGGGGATCGCGGCCGGCTGCTGGACTTGATCTGGAACCTGGTGGAGAATGCGCTTCGCTACACGCCCGAGGGCGGCCAAGTTCGGCTCTCTCTTGTCACCGACGGCGACGAAGCAGAGGTGACGGTGGCGGACACGGGGATCGGCATCAAGGCGGATCACCTGCCCTTCATCTTCGAGCGCTTCTACCGTGTGGATCGGGCGCGCTCACGCCAAAGCGGCAGCACGGGGCTAGGTCTGGCGATCGTCAAACAGACCACCGAAGCGCACGGGGGCCAGGTTCAGGTGGAGAGCACGCCTGGGCGTGGGACCACCTTTACCGTGGCGTTCCGCGTTCGAGACGAGTAACGCCCTCGCGCGCCCAAGGGTAAGGGCACTTCCGTCATCACTCATTCATGTCTTAGTCATTTGATTGTCATTCTTACGTCACTAGTCCGTAAGTCTCCGTTCATCTCTTCTTCATTCCTGTTTAAGACAATATCAGGCGGGGTCTCGAAGGCGCTCCGAGAATCAACGGCCCCAACTGGACGCTATGGTTTCTGAACACGACACGCACGTAGGAAGCCGTTCGTCGGCTCCCCTCGCATGGCTGATCCTCGCCACAGGGGTCATGCTTCCGGGCATCGCTCTCGTATTGGGAGCGTTCAGCACCTCCAATCCCATGAAAGCACTGGTTCTCGGGATCGCGATCATCGGGGCCGCCTTCCTTCTATCGTGGGCCGCGGAGGTCGTGCAGCTCGACTTCTCTCAGGGGCTGGCCCTGGCGTTGCTTGCGCTTATCGCCGTGCTGCCCGAGTACGTGGTGGATGCGAGTTTCGCCTGGCTCGCAGCCGAGAACCCATCCTACGCGGGCTACGCGATCGCCAACATGACAGGCGCCAACCGACTCCTGATTGGCATCGCCTGGCCGATGGTCATCGTCCTTGCGTACCTGCGCTTCCGCCGTACGAAGGTCGAGCTGGAGGAAGGCCACGGGCTCGAGCTCATTGTGCTCCTTGCCGCTACGCTCTACGCCTTCGTCCTGCCGTTCAAGGGGAATCTCTCCTTGATCGACATGGCCGTCTTCACCTCGATGTTCGCCTTCTACATTTGGCGCGTCGCGCGAATGCCCGCCGAGGAGCCTCACCTCGTCGGCCCCGCGAAGCTCATCGGATCGCTGCCAACCGCGCAACGCCGATGGATTACTGCCGCCCTTGCCATCAGCTCCGCCGCGGCCATACTGCTGGTCGCAAAGCCATTCGCACAGGCCCTTGTAGCAACGGGCATCACGATGGGGATCGACGAGTTCCTGCTCGTTCAGTGGCTGGCTCCTCTGGCATCCGAGGCGCCTGAATTCGTGGTGGTCGCGCTTTTTGCTTGGCGGGGCCAAAGCACACCGGCACTGGGCACGTTGGTCTCGTCCAAGATCAACCAGTGGACCTTGCTGGTTGCGATGCTCCCGCTGGTCTACAGCATCGCTCTGGGCAGACCGGATGCGCTGCCGTTGGACCAACGCCAGCGCGACGAAGTGTTGTTGACCGCCGCGCAGTCGCTCTTCGCGGTGTCATTGCTGCTCGACCTGCGCTTAGGTCTTCCGGGCGCCGCGACGCTGCTGGGCCTCTTCCTGGTCCAGATGTTCCTCCCCGACACACGCATGATGATTGCGGTGGTGTACGGCATCCTGACCGTCGTGGTCCTCGCTCACAGCCGTAAGCACCTTGGAAAGTCCTTCCGCTGGATCCGCGCCTAAAGGGTCGATGTCGACAGGCTCACGGCGAGCGCCGTGGCGGCCCGCCTACTGCTCTAGGATTCGCTTGAGCGTCTCCAGGTCGCGTTCGATCATGCCTGCGTCCTCGGCGAACTGCTCGTCGGACATTTCAGGCAACTGAAACAGGATGAAGGTCACTTCGCTTCCATCTCCATTTGGCACGACCCGCATCGGCGAGCGGACCTCATCCCCTGATGGCAGCTTGGCGACGTGGTCGAGCACGCCGAAATCATTCTGGGGAACGAACTCGATCGCGACAGGGCCTCCCGTGGTCTGCATCACCCACCCCGCGGGGGTTCGCTCGGCCGAGCGAACGAACGACGTTACCCATTTCGGGAAGTTCTCGGGATTGGAGACGAACGCGTAGACGCGATCCGACGGGCAGTCGATGGACACGCTCAGGACCTTGGACCGACGAACGGACACAGACTGTCTTCCTCCTAAATCCTGCTGTACTCGCGTGACGCAGCGGCTATGGTGGCATTTGGGGCTGGTGTAGCGGCTAGCGCTCGCTCCTGATCGAGGAGCTTCGTCTTACGCTCGCGACCCCATCGATACCCGCTGATCTCGCCACTTGCGCGTACGACGCGATGGCAGGGCACGGCGAGCGCCACCGGGTTTGTCGCGCATGCACGGGCGACCGCCCGCACCGCATTGGGCTCGCCGATCATCCGAGCCACGTCGCTGTACGACCTGGTCTGGCCGTAAGGGATCTCGCGCAGAGCAGCCCACACACGCTCCTGGAACGCAGTGCCTCGGACGTCGAGCGTGAGATCTAGGTGCGCCTGTCGCCCCGCGAGATGGTCGAGGACGGCCCGTGTGTGCGACGCGACCGCTGTGTCATCGAGAGAGAGACCGGCACGCGGGAACTCCGCCTGGAGCTGGCTCACGAGGTCGGTGTCTTCACCAAACTTCACGGCGCAGACACCTTTGTCAGTAGCAGCGACGAGCATTCGGCCGAGCGGACTCTCGAGCAACGCGTAGCAAATTTGCGCGCCCTGACCACCAGCTCGGTACGTGCTTGGATTCATACCAAGCTCATCCCGCGCCGTTTCGTAGACGGCCCGGCTCGACGCATATCCGGCCTCGTACGTTGCCGAGGTCACCGTCGCTCCGTTCTTGAGCTGCTCTTTCAATCGTTCCGCCCGCTGAGAGGTCGCGTATTGCTTTGGGCTCAGGCCGGTTGATCGCTTGAAGAGACGCTGAAGGTGAAACGGGCTGAACCCGACGGCCGCCCCGAGATCCCGGAGCGACGGGGACGGATCGACGCTGTCCAGCAGTCGCTGGACTTCCGCCACGACCTGCTGCTGGGAGGTCACCTCGTCTGGACAGCACCGGAGGCAGGAACGAAAGCCGGCCCGCCGCGCGTCTTCCGTCGTCTCGAAGAAGACGGCGTTCTCCCATCTCGGGCGGCGCGAGGGGCACGTCGGCCGGCAATAGACGCCGGTCGAGCGCACGCCGTAGTAGAAAATGCCCTCCGCGGCGGCGTCACGATCGAGGACGGCCTGCCAGCGGGCATCGTTGTCGGCGTAGGGGTGGGTCGCTACTGCTTTCATCACTGGGCCTACCTCCTGCCTCTAGATGCTATGAGGCGCCGTGAAGCCTTCACCATGCGTTTCTTGCGCTCAAAGCGTTTCGCCAACAGCGGGCGACGAGATAGACGCTCGTTATCCCTTGGAGCTGCCCGGACCCTCTGCCGCCAGGCGGGCCAGCTCAGACAACTTCAGGACCGTGTTCCAGTTCCGACCCGTACCGCGGGTTCCGAGCTTGGACTCGATAACGGCATTGGTCAGGCGGGAGCGGCCGATCCCATCAGGGTACGTGATGTAGGCAACGTTCCCGTCAGCGCGAATGAGCTCGGGCCCCTTCACGGAAGCACGAAGGCTTTCGACCGCCGCTTCGTTGACGGCCTTTTTCGTGAAGAAGACGAGCAGATGGCTGGGATCGCGTTTCGCCTCATCGGGAAATGGGTTGCGATCGACGACCTCGGCCAACTGGTCGGCGGTGCGCACGAGAAAATCCGTCCGGAGGTCGAGCCGCTTGGCGGCTTCCTCTTCCAGCACATCCTCGAGCGCCGCGGCTTTGTCTTCGCTTCGGAAAACGAGGTTCCCCGTCTGCATAAGCGATTGTGCGTCGGCTAAGCCCAGCCCGACACAGAATTCGCGCAAGTCGGACATGGCCACCTTTCCGCGGCCGCCGACGTTGACAGCGCGCAACAGAGCAACGTAGATGGTCGTCTTCAGCTCCTCCGCAACTTCTTGAGTGTAACCGCGGCTGACGGGTTTGCACCCGGGGCCGGGCATGGATACACTGCCGTTTCAGCGACGTGACGAAGTCCAAGAGTCTGAGCAGTTTCCTGTGGGAGGGCGCCCAGATGGTCTCTGAAGACGAAAGCCGGCTGCTGACGCAGACGGGACCTGGCACACCGTGCGGCGATCTCATGCGCCGGTACTGGTTACCAGTGGCGCTCTCCGAGGAGCTCCCCGAGGGTGGAGCGCCGGTCCCCGTTCGTCTGCTGGGCGAGGACCTGGTTGCGTTTCGCGACGACAGCGGCCGGCCCGGCCTGCTGGGGATCCATTGCTCGCATCGGGGCGCGGACCTCAGCTACGGCCGGATCGAGGACGGCGGGCTAAGGTGCATCTACCACGGCTGGCTCTACGACGTCCATGGCCACTGCCTCGAACAGCCGGGCGAGCCGGCGGGCAGTACCTTCCACGAGCGCATTCGCCAGATCGCCTACCCGTGCGAAGAGCACGGACACACGATCTTCGCGTACCTTGGCCCGGGCGAGCCGCCGCTCTTCCCGAACTACGAGTTCCTGCACGTTCCGGGAGAGCACGTCCTCGCCACGAAGCGGTACCACGAGTGCAACTACCTGCAGGCCAACGAGGGCAACATCGATCTGTCGCACCTCTCGTACCTGCATTACTTGAGCGACAACAACCGGTTCGGCCAGGGGCCAACGGGTCTACCGCTGAATCACCGCGGCGCGGCCTCCGGAGCGGAGAGCTCCGACGTGCAGCTCACGCCGTATGGACTCCGAAGCTGCCGAATCTCGCGGGACGCCGGTCCGGACCACTTCCGCTTCGACGTGACGGAGTACGTCCTACCGAACTTCACCGCCTTTTGGACCGGGCCAAACGGCGATCTCTCCGGCAAGCTGGGCTACGCCGTCAACTGGCACGTCCCGATCGACGATCACCACCACTGGAAGTACACGTTCCGGTTCGGCCGCGGCTCGGGACCAGGCTTCTTGGGACGCAGAGCGGCGGAGATCATGGGGCCGCAATATTACCCGGAGCGCAACCTGAGCAATCGCTTCATGCAGGACCGTGAGACTATGGAGTACGAGAGCTACACCGGCCTCGGGCCCGACTTCTTCATCCACGACAAGTGGGCGACCGAGAGCCAGGGGCCGATCCAGAATCGAGCCGAGGAGCACCCGGGCGTGATGGACCGGGCCGTCCTTGCCTCACGCCAAGTCCTCCGCAAGGCGATTCTCGACCTCCAGGAGGGACGCGAGCCCGCCAACGTCGCGCGCAGCGCTGACCGCAATCGCTTTCCGCTGGCGAGCTGCTACGTCACCGTCCCGAACGGGGACGACTGGAAAGAATACTGCCGCGCCCTGGAGTCAGAGGTGGTCCTCCAGGAGAGTCGCTCCTAGCCTCGCGGGCGGGCGGCGCGTCAGCTCGACGTCTCATCGTTCTGCCAGATGGCGAACGGATTGCCCTGCGGGTCGACGAGCTGTGCGAACCAGCCCATACCAAGACAGACTTAAACTCATCATGCCAGACCGCTCTGAGTAGCGCCTTTCATTTATCCTGTAACCTAGCGTACTGGCCGAATATGAGGCGAAGGAGGAAGAGTATGTCTATCGCCCCAGGAGAGCATGCCGACATCCTTCGTGCCGTTGGACGGTTTCTGAATGGAGAGGGAGCCCGAGCGGTTGAATTGATGAACCAGGACGCGTTTCTATCAGTGTCGTGGAAAAGAGGGCACGGTGAAGACCAACGCCACTACCGTGACCAGGAGCTTGCCACACTGCGGAACCAGGCTATGCAATCGCGGGGCCGGCCCCTACAGGAGTCGCGCGGCGGCTACGCCGAGATCCTGCGAACCCTTGGCCAGGACTTGGACCAGCGGCGCGGCGATTTCACTCAGATCGCGCAACAAGGGGAAGAGTTTCTGGTGTCCGGGTCAGAGGCGGGCCGCTACTCACGACGGACGTACCGCACCTCAGACCTGCTCGCGAACGGGCGCAAGCGCAAGGAGCTGCGGGGCAGCCGCCGCGAGACGAGCGGCGGTGGTCGACAGGCTGAACGATGGGACGATAACGGTCCTCTGGCTCGACGCCTAGGATAACTCGGTTGTTCTTCGATGGCGTTCCGCGGCATCCAGGACCGCGTCCATAATTTTCGCGTAGCTGCCGCAGCGACAAAGATTGCCACTCAGATACTCGCGGACCTCATCGGGCGTGGGCGACGGGTTCTCCTCGATCAGCGCCTTGGTGGCGAGGATGAACCCCGGCGTGCAGAACGAGCACTGGAAGCCCGCGTTGTCCAGATAGGCTTGCTGGATTGGGTGGAGCTCGCCATCGGGATTCAGCGCCTCGATCGTTTCCAGCGTTTGCCTGTGGGCGAGGGAGGCGAGGGTCAAACACGAGCTGACAGGCTTCCCATCGGCCAGGACGGTACAAGCGCCACACATGCCGACGCCGCACCCTTCACGCACGCTCATGATGTCGAATTCGCGGCGCAACACGTCGAGCAACGTGTGATGGGGCTCCACCATGACATCGCGCTCGAGGCCGTTCACGGTGAGCCGCACGATTCGCTTCATTTCGACTCCGTTGCTTGCCCGTCGACAGCCTGAAGAATGGCATCGCGAACGAAGACCTTGATCATCTGGGTGCGGTACCAGGCTGAGCCGCGAAGGTCCGAGATGGGGTCGATGGCAGCGGCGTACCGCTCGGCGACGTCCCGGATGAGCTCGGCCGTTAGCGGGTGCCCAACAGCCACCTTCTCAGCGGCGTCTACCTCTTGAGGCGTCGCCGCCACAGCTCCGACGGCGACTCGCAGCTCCCGGCATACACCGCCCGCGTCTCTATCGACGAACGCGGCCACACCGAGGCAGGGCCGATCTTCGGACGACCGGGTCACGTATTTGATGTAGGCGGAGCCAACGGAGGCCGGCTGCGGCGGAAGGATCAGCTCGGTGACGAGCTCGTCCGGCTGGATTGCCGTTTCATAAAAGTCCTTGAACCACTCGGTGAGCGGGACTTCGCGCACGCCGCGCGCGCTCGCCACTTTCACGCGGGCTCGCGCCGCCACGAGGACGCACGGAGGATCGGACGCATAGTCGGCCTCGCTGAGGTTGCCGCCCATGGTGGCTGCGTGGCGGACCCGGACATTGCCGACCTGGCGACAGGCGTGCGCAAGCGTAGGCGAGCTCTTCTTCACGACGGGCGAAAGCTCGACCTCGCGGATCGTCGTCATGGCGCCGATTCGGAGCGTGCCGTCCGGGTCCGACCGGATGTACCGAAGCTCGTCGAGGTTACCGAGGCTGATGAGGGCACCGGGTGAGATGAGCCGATTCTTCAGCATGAGGACGACCGCGGTTCCACCCGCGATGATCCGCGCCTCATCGCCCCGCTGGGCGAGCATGGTCGTTGACTCCTCTACCGAGCGCGGCTCGAGGAGATCGAATGTGATCATTGGCGGCTTGCCTCCTCGTGCAGTGCTCGGAGGATGCGCTCTGGGGTGAGCGGCAGCTCGTGCGGACGCACGCCGATCGCGTTAGCGACGGCGCAGCCTATCGCCACCGGGGCTGCGGGTACCAACGTCTCCCCCACGCCATGGAAGTCCATCTTCGATGGGTCGTCGACGATCCAGGTGCCGAACTCGTTCGGGAAGTCGCGGAACGACGGGATGTTGTATTCGGCCAGTGAGGTGGTGACCAAGGCGCCATCCTCGTACTGCATTCCCTCGAACAGCGCCTCGCCAAGCCCCATGAGCACACTGCCGTGGGCCTGCAGCTCGCACAAGACCGGGTTCACGATGGTGCCCGCGAAGACGCCGGCCCACATTCGCGTTACGTCGACTCGACCGGTCTCTGAATCGACGGCCACCTCGACAGCGACCACTCCATGGTGCCAGTGGGCCGAGGCACCCGGGAGCCCGGTCACGGGATCGGGCGCAGCCTTCGTCTCGTTGTGGCCCTGGCCGAGGATGTCCGTGAGTCCCGCGCCGGCGATCAGGTCGCCGAACGCCCGACTGCGATCGGGCACGCCCTTCACCGAGGCACGGCCCTGTTCGAGAACGACGTCTTCAGGAGCGACCTCGAGCTGGTCGGCGGCGAGGTCGCGGAGCTGGCCGCGAATGTCAGTGGCCGCTTTCGATATAGAGCCGCCGACGGCAAAGGTGGTTCGGCTGCTGGCCGTGCCGCCTTCCCAGGGGACGACGTCCGTATCGATAGCCGCGACAGTGATCGCCTCGACGGGCAGACCCAACTCGTGGGCGGTGATCTGGGCGAGGGCGGTTCGCGAGCCTTGCCCCATCTCGACAGCGCCGGTCAGGATGTGGACGCTGCCGTCCTGGTTGAGCTTCAGCGCCGCGTTGGAGACCGTGGGCGTGCGCGTCATCTTCAATGTCGGAATCACGGCGCGGCCGATGCGACGGCGAGGGTTGCTGTTGGCTTCTTGGGGGATCGGGGTATTCCGGCCGATCTCCTCGATCGCACGGTCGAGCATCTCGTCGAAATGGATGTCTTCGAGGTGCCCACCGATGATGAAGCGGTCGTCGTCGCGCACGAGGTTCATGCGGCGCAGCTCGACGGGGTCGATCTTCAGCCGCTCGGCGATCGCGTCGAGCTGCATCTCGCTTGCGAACGCCACCTGGGGGACCCCAGGCGCGCGAAAGGCGCCGACGGGCACCGTGTTCGTGTAGACGGAGTAGGAATCGACGATGACGTTCGGGAACCGGTACGCACTGGTCATGGCAACGCCGCCGTTCGAGACACCGTTGACGCCCGCCGCGCCGTAGGCGCCGGTGCTGAAGTAGCACTTCGCCTCACGCGCGACCAGATGGCCATCCCGCTTCACGCCAGTCTTGAGGAAGATGCGCGCCGCGTGACGGACGAAGGTGTTGAACTCCTCAGCGCGGGTCAGGGTGAGCTGCACTGGCTTGCCGCTGGCCTTGGCCAACGCAACGGCGATCGGCTCGACAAAGGTGACGAGCTTCGACCCAAAGCCGCCGCCCAGGCTGCCGACGAGCACGCGGACGTGCGAGCGCGGCACACCGAGCATCACCGCCAGCTCGTCGCGGACGCCGAACGGGTTCTGGCTGCTGCTCCACACGGTGAGCCGGTTGCTCTCGAACATCGCCGCACAGCAGTGGGGCTCCAGCGGCACGTGCTGCACGGCGGGCGTGTAGAACTCGTCCTCAAAGATCTCGTCCGCCTCAGCGAACCCCACCTGGATATCGCCCCGCTCGATGTGGTGCTCGTAGGCGAGGTTCGTGCCCTCGTGAACCAGCGGCGCGCCCGGCTCGAGCGCCCCCAATATGTCTAACGCAGCCGGCAGCTCCTCGTACTCGACCTCAACGAGCGCCGCCGCTTCCTGGGCCGCATCGTCATCTATGGCGGCCACTGCCACGACGGGCTCGCCGACATACAGCGCCCGATCGAACGCGAGGACGGGCCGCTCGAAGGGCGCCTTTCCGAGCAACTGGCTCATGCCCATGCCCGGAAGATCGGCGCCACTGACAACCGCGCGCACGCCAGGCACCTTTCGCGCCGCGTCCGCTTTCACCCGCACGATGCGCGCATGTGGGTGCGGGCTCGTCACCAGACGCGCGATGAGGCTGCCCGGTATTTTTGTGTTCAGCGTGTAGTCGATCGCGCCCATCACCCGTTGCCGGGCGTCGATCATGCTGATGGACTGTCCTAAAGCCATGGCTACTCCCGGGTCATTAGCGGTCTCGCTAGTATAGTTCCGCCGCCCAGCGCCCACCGCAAGCCGAAGGTATCTGCATTACAGTCGGCCCTTGGTTCCGAAAGCGAACCGTGCCGAGTCGAGATTGAGATCGGGGGTCCCTTCAGCGTTCGCCGGCTGCTGGATACACCGATTCGCGGGCAGCCACTTTTTGCTGGCGGCGATCGAGGGCAAGGAGGAGACCGTGAAGGATCGCCTGTGGCCGCGGAGGGCAGCCGGGGACATATACATCGACAGGCAAACGGCGGTCTACCCCTCCCGCCGTCGCATAGCCCTCACCAATGACGCCGCCACTGCAAGCACAGACGCCGACCGCCATAACGAGCTTCGGATCCGGCGTCGCCTGATAGGTGGCCCAGAGGGCCGGCTCCAGATTCCGGGTTACGGCGCCCGTCACGAGGAGCAGATCGGCATGGCGCGGTGAGGCGACGAAGTCGATCCCGAATCGCTGCAGATCGTAGACAGGGTTGAGAAGGGCCGTCGCCTCCCAATCACAGCCATTGGACGATCCCACGTCCAGGTGTCGAATCTGCAGGGAACGCCCGAAGAGGCGACTTGTCTTGGCACGAAGCTGTGCCGCCAGGGATGACGCATCGGCCTCAACGTTCATCGCAGCCCACTTTGGCGAGCATCAGGAGTCTCTTGGAATATCAGCGTCGTGACGAGGTCCTCGCGGGTGCGTGATGCCAACTCGTGGGTCGGCGACACGGTGAGAGCCTCCTGCGGGCATGCATCGATGCAGAGCCCGCATCCTGTACAAGCGGCCGCGTCGAACCTCCACAGCCAGCCCGCCGCAGAACGCTCAACGTGAATCGCCCTGGTGGGGCAGACAGCATCGCAGTCGGCAGTCCCACGGCACGCCTCCGGCGTCAGCTCCGGTATCCCACGAAAGGCTGGTGGTGGAGGTTGATCGACGGCCGGGTACCGGTGGACAAGTCGCCCGGCGGACAACCGTAGCCGCAGAATGCCGACGAGGTTCATGCTCTCTCCTTATCGGTCCAGACAAGCGTAGCAGAGCTCGAAGCTCTTGTTGATGAGCGGGAAATCGGGGAGTAGGTTGCCTGGGACGGCCGCCGCCACCAGCGGCCAATTCGGAAAGGACGCGGAGCGCACCCGGTAGCGAGTGAGCCGCCCGCTCTCGTCGAAGAGCACGGCGTGGACGTTTGCTCCGCGCGGGGACTCTGTTGCACCGACGCCTAACCTCCCAGCCACCGGGTGGCTCACGGCCGCTCGAATGTGCCCGTCCTGCAGACGATCGAAAATTTCGTCCGCGAGTCGGAATGAAACGATGGCTTCGGCTAGCCGCTGGCGAAGGCGAGCCTCCGCATCACCGGTTGTGTGGAGCGGCACGTGGAGTCCGGGCAAACCTTCATACGCAGCATATGGCCGGTCACGCCTGAGATCCGTGTCCACACCCGATGCACGGGCGGCGACACCGACTCCCCCAAATATTCGCACGGTATCTGCGGAAAGCACACCGGTCCGTCTCATGCGGTCGGTGAGCGCATCGGTCTCTACCAAGAGACGCATGAAGCCGCGCGTCTCTCGATGTAGCCTCGTCAGCTCGGCGCGCGCTGCTGCCAGGTCCGTGTCTGCCAGGTCACGTCGCAATCCGCCCACGGCACACGTACCGCGCAAGAACCGGTGGCCCACCAGGCGCTCATTCAACGCCTGCAACTGCTCCTTCAGGAGTGCGCCCTGCATGGCCCCGACGGCGAAGCCAACTCCGGCGCAGATGTTGCCCGCGTCTCCCACGTGGTTGTAGAGACGCTCGAGCTCCAGAAGGAGAGTCCGTATCAGGCGCGCCCGCTGCGGCACTGTCACCCCGGCGAGGCTCTCCACTGCCGCGCAAAAGGCGACGGCATTCGAGCAGGCACAGGCGCCGCAGATGCGTTCGACGAGCGGGAGCGCCTGTTCGGGGGTGCGACCCTCTGCCAGCCGCTCAATCCCACGGTGGGTGTAGAACAGTCTGGTGTCGAGATGGAGGACCGATTCGCCCACGGCGGAGAAACGGAAGTGTCCCGGTTCGATAATGCCCGCGTGAATCGGACCCACCGGGATGCCCACCACGCCCTCACCTTCGACCATCAGCGGCGTGAATGTCTCGAGCTCGCGAGGGGCGGGTGGCACCTGAGAGGGATCAAAGTCCTTGCGCAGTGGGTACAACCCATCCGGCCAGTCTTCGCGCAGGACCAACCGTCGGGAATCAGGATGGCCGTCGGGTTGGATGCCAAGCAGGTCGCGCATCTCACGCTCGTCCCAGTGCACCTCCGGTACCGTGGACGTGACAGCAGGATAAGAGGGGCGCTCGGGATCGACGCGTGCCCGCAAGGCCGTAGTGGCGCCGTTGGCCTCCAGAAAGACCGCGTAGATGGCGAATCCATCGCCGTCGGCCCGCTCGTCCGCTCCAAAAAAGGTCAACAGTCGAGCGTTGTTTGCGATGTGAAGCTGGCACTCCTTGGCTAGCTGTTCCGGCGTCGTATTCAGTGAAGCCACGCCTGATCCGACGCCCCCGATCATGGGAGTCCCAACGCGCGGGCGGCTTGTCTCAGCATACTGGCGAGTGGAGGAGGCACGATGATTCCCAACAGCGCTACGGCGAGGAGAGGCATGCCCAGGAGCACCAACTGCCCAGGATGCTCGCCCCGCGGGAGTCCTGCCGGGGCCTGGCCAAAGACCAACCGGCTGACGTGGAAAAGCAATCCAACGAAGATGATGGCCAGGCAGCTCAGCAACAGGACGCCAACGAAGGCATAACCCCGCTGAAAGGCCGCCCCAAGAATTCCCAACTCGCTGGTGAAGAGCGCCGATGGCGGGGCGCCGGCGAGGACCAGGACTCCTCCGAAGATCGCGACGCTGGAGATCGGAAGCACCGACGTGGCGCCGCGGATACGCCGGAGAGTCCGTGTCCCATAGCGGCCAACGATGTTTCCCGCGGCGAAGAATAGCAGCGCCTTGCTGAGCGCATGACCTACCAGGTGCAATGCCGCGGCAAACAGCGCGGTTTCGCCACCAATTCCGATGGCGGCGGTCACCACGCCGATGTGCTCAATGGACGAATAGGCGAGCAAACGCTTCACATCTCGCTGCAGCAGGATGAACGGAACTGCCACGGCCGCCGAGAACAGCCCGAACGCGATGAGCACGTGTGACGAGAATGGAGCCCCCACCCCACCCACGGTGATCGCATGGAACCTCAAGATCGTGTACAGCGCACACGGCAGGAGAACCCCAGACAACACCGCCGAAACCGGCGTGGGGGCCTGACTGTGAGCATCTGGGAGCCAAGTGTGGAGCGGGGCAAGGCCGGCTTTGGTTCCGTATCCGACCACGATGAAGACGAACGCGAGCTTCAAAAGGTTCGGGTCCAACCGTTGCGCGGCCGCGGTGAGGGCGCGCCAGGACAAGGCCGCTTCCTCGCTGCCGAGCGCCTGGATGCCCGCGTAATACATGATCAGGACGCCGAACAACGCGAGGGTGAGACCAACGGTGCAAATGATGAGGTATTTCCAGGCCGCCTCAACTGCCTGCTCGGTGCGATAGAAGCCAACCAGCAATGCCGATGCCAGCGTGGTGGCCTCCATCGCGACCCACATGAGGCCCAGGTTTTCCACGACGAGAACGGTCAGCATCGTGCCCAAAAAGAGGTGGTACCAGAGGGCGAAATAGCGAGGAGCCTCCGGTCCAAGGCGATTCTCGGAGACGTCGCAGCGGAGGTAGCCCACGGCGTAGAGCCCCGCGCCCCAGCCGACGAGACAGACGAGACCCACCAAGAGTGCAGAAAGCGCGTCGACGTACAAGAAGCCGATCGCACTGACCGGGCCATCAGTAGAGACGCGAGCGGCAAGAGCCGAGCCGAGCATGAGGAGCAACGTCAGGCTGAGTACGTGCACCCGCTCGGCCCAGCGCGGCGACACCCGCCACACGATGGGCGCGGTCAGCAGCGGGAGGATGAGGAGTGCCAGAAGGAGCCCGTCTGGGGGTATCACCGTCGTCATCCCCGGAGGGTCCGCAATCTATCCGTGTTGATCGTGTCGAACGTCTCGTTTATACGGTAGGCGAAGATTCCGAGAAGCAGTACCCCGATCAGCAGGTCGAACGCAATGCCGAGCTCGACCGCCAGTGGAAGCCCCATAGTGGTAACGAGGGCGGCGAGGTAGACGCCGTTCTCCATGACGATCAGCCCGGCTACCTGCGAGAGCGCCTTGCGCCGCCCGATCATGATGCCGAGGCCGAGCAGCATGACCGCGACCGCGACAGGAAGGGCGTGGCGACTCGCCACCGCGCCGGGGAATGGAAGTTGACCGGTCGCGTGATAGGAGAGGACGATAGCCCCGACCGCCAGGAGCAGTGCGGCTTTCGTTGGGAGCACCAGCTCGACCTCTCGGCGCACACGCACGCTGCGAAGCACGCGGAAGAGCACGGTGGGCAGGGCCACCGCCTTGACGGCGACTGTGAGACCGACGGCGAGCCAGGCGTGGCCTGCACCAGTGATGAGCGCGATATCCACAGCTATCCCAGCCAGGATGAGTGCCTGGGACACGAGCAGCCAAATCCCCAGGTCGAGCCGACGGACAGCAACGAGCAAGAGCGACGTTGCCAGCAGCATGATGCTCAACACATCCATCGGGACCGACGGGCTGCCAGGGGCGTGGATCATGCGCCGAAGACGCCGTGAGCGACCAGCGATAGAGTCCCTAAGGCGAAAGCGGTGGCCATGAGCTCGGGCAGGCGCAGGATGCGCAGCTTCGCGGTCACACTCTCGATGCAGGCGAGCAGCGTGCCCAGACCGGCCAGCTTCAGCGCGAGGACAACGAGCGCCAACGGAAGGGGAGCGTCCAGGCCCCACGGCAAGAGGAGAGCGGCGACCAGCCCAAGGACAACTGTCTGTTTGATGAATGCGGCGAGAGTGAGGGCCGCCAGAGGCCGCCCCGAATACTCCAGGAGCATGCCTTCATGGACCATGGTCAACTCGAGATGCGTGTCCGGGTTGTCGACGGGGAGTCGACCCGTCTCAGCGATTGCGACGACGAGCAGGGCTGCCAGCGCAAGCATGCGAGCCGGGCCGACCGCGCCGAATCCACTGGCTAACCCTGCCGCTGCAATGGCATCGGCGTTCGTCGAGCCGATGGGGACCGCGAGGCCGAAAATAGTCACGAGAAGCGCAGGCTCAACGAGCGCTGCTATTGCCATTTCTCGGCTAGCGCCCATCCCAGCGAAGGCGCTCCCCGTGTCAATTGAAGCGAGCGCCTGAGCAAAACGTGCGAGTGCGAGCAGGCCGATGAGCGTAATGACGTCGCCTAACCGCAATGGACTCTGCATGGACACCAATGGCACAAGAGCGGCCGCGGTCAGCATGCAACCGAGCACCAGCCACGGCGTAGCACGGAAAATCCAGGAGGTCGAGCTCGGGAGAAGTGTCTCCTTGTGCAGGAGCTTCCACAGATCCGCGTAGCTCTGGAGCAGCGGCGGCCCCTGGCGCGACTGCCACGCAGCCTTCACCCGCTTGATCCATCCCTGGAGCCCCGGCGCTAGAGCCATCACCAAGCAAATCTGGAGCGCGCTCCCTACGAAGTCAGGAGTCATCGAGTAGCCACCACCAGCAAGGCAACGAGCGTCCCGAGCACATAGGAAAGATAGAGGCGAAGATTCCCGCCTTGAATCACCCGGGCGAGCGTCGCGCCTCGCAGGAAGCCGTGCGACACGGGCCCGTAAAGATGTCGTTCGAACACCGGTCGAACGGAGGCGTGGGTGGTGATGCGCGACGGAAAGAATGGAGAGACGGTGTGTTCAGGCTCAGTTACCCGCTCTGGACGAACGATCGCACGGAAAAAGAGGCGGATTGGCTCGGCGAAAGCCATGGCGCCGTACGACATCTCTGGCTGCAGCGCAAAGCCACACACCCAGGCTGGGACCCGACGCTCACTGGCGGGTCCAGCAAGTAGGCGCGCGGCGGCCATGACCGAGATCGCGCCTAACGTCATGGCAATGAGGAGAGGCAGTGGGGCCAGCAGACCACCCGGGGCGGTCAGCAGTTCTGGTCCACGCTGTGGAATCTCGGGGCCGACGACACCCACCAGGAGGCGGACGGCGACGCCCGGAAACAATCCCGCCCCGACGCAGCTCGCCGCCAGCAGGCCCATGCCAGCCCGAAGCATTGTCGGAGACTCCGGGGCGTGTGCGGCTGCCTCCGATCGGGGAAGGCCAAGGAATGCAATCCCGAATGCTTTCACGAAGCATGCCGCGGCAAGCGCACCCGTCAATGCGAGCAAGCCCGCCGAGACGGCCGCGGCCACCCCATGCCAGCCATCTCTGCTGCTCTGACCGAGCAACAACAGCCCTTGAAACGTCAACCACTCACTCGCAAATCCATTGAGTGGAGGCAGCGCTGAAATTGCGGCTGCTCCAATCAAGAAGAGGAACGCTGTACCCGGCATGCGGTGGATGAGACCCCCGAGCGATTCCAGGTCCTTCGTGCCGGTCGCTTGCTGTACAGCGCCGGCGCCGAGAAACAAGAGTGCCTTGAACAGGGCGTGGTTGAGGGCGTGGAAAAGGCCCGCGGCCAGAGCCAGGGCGGATCCCGCAGGGTGACCACCGGCGGCGAGGACCAGGCTTGCGCCGAGGCCGATCAAGATAATGCCGACGTTCTCCACGCTGTGAAAGGCGAGAAGCCGCTTCAGGTCGTGCTCCATCAGCGCGTAGAGGACCCCCAGGACCGCTGATACAAGCCCAAGACCCAACACGAGCCAGCCCCACCAGGCCGGTCCACCACCGAGCACGGTCCAGATCAGGCGAACCAGGCCGTAGAGGCCGATCTTGAGCATTACTCCGGACATCAGTGCCGATACGTGGCTCGGCGCAACGGGATGCGCGAGCGGCAACCAGACGTGAAGCGGCACGACGCCCGCTTTCGTGGCGAAACCGACAAGGGACAGCAGGAAGATCAGGTCGAGGGCGGTTGAGTCGAGCGCTTTGGCCGCGGTGTGGAATGAGGCAAAATCCCAGGCGCCCGCGACCGCGTAGAGCATGAGGAACGCGACGGTGAGAAACGCCGTTCCGAGGTGCGTCATCGCCAGGTAGACGAACCCGGCGCGCTCGACCCCGGGTTCGCGGCGCTCATGGGTCACGAGGAAATAGGAGGTGACCGCCATCGCCTCCCATGCGAGGAGGAAGCCGAACGCGCCATCGGCCTCGATCACCAGGAGCATCGAGGCCACAAACAGATTGAGCAGCGCCGCCAGGCGAGAGCCGCCATGATGGTCATATGCACGACCATAGGCAATCCCTGCGAGGGTGACCGCGAAGACCACCGTCGAGAGCAAGAGCACAAACCAGGCTGCCAGAGGATCCAGATACAAGCCCAGAGTCAGGAATGGCGCCGGCTGCCAGAGTGGTGCAGCGTAGGTTGCCGCACTGAGAAGCACGGAAATTGCGATCGCGATGCCGACCGCGGCGCCGGTCATTGCGAGCAGCCCTCCAACGATTCGAGCAAGGGAAGGCCAGCGGGCAAAGAAAACAGCGCCGGCCGCACCCAGAAGATGGAGGCCCGGCGCCAGCGTCAGGATGGTTATTGGGTCCATTGAGGCGGTGGGAACCCCCGACCGAAGCGGTCACACTATGTGACAATATCTACATGTTTGAATAAAACGAACCATACGGTCAGCGCTGGCGTCGTGTCAATTAGGAGGCGATGAGCTCGTTTCCACGTTTCGCGTAGCGCGGTGATATTGTCACTCTGCACAACAGAGGTTGCGCATCCGAAAGGTAGAGGACGTTGCCGGAGAATCGGGCCCTTCGTGGCTTCAAGTCTGAGCTCTTCAAGGCGCTCGCCCACCCCACGCGTATCCACATCGTAGAGCTGCTCCGCACGAGTGAACGAACGGTAGGTGATCTGCAGCTCAGCTTGGAGATCGAATCGTCATCGGTCTCACAGCAGCTTGGTGTGCTCCGCGCCAAGCAGATCGTCGCAGGCCGCAAGGAGGGCACCAGCGTGTACTACCGCGTCGTGGACCCGAACGTGTTCGCTCTGCTCGATACGGCGCGTCGGATATTCAACAATCGGCTCGTCGAGCTTCAGAACATTGCTGGTGATGAGCCGCTCGAGGAAGGCTAAGGAGTTCCCCACACCTCAATGGGCAACCCTCCTTCAAAACCCATGGGATAATGGCGCAACCCTACCGAGGAAAGGCGAGACACATATGGCCAAAGAACTCAAGCCCATCGACGTCAGCGGGACTCCCGAACTGCTCCGACTTGCCCAGGAGGTCCGGGACTCTGGCGAGCCTCGCCTCTTACGACGAGCCGGTGAGGACCTTGCAATCCTTACGCCACTGCGACCAAAGGCAAACCGGCCGCGAAAGCGTGCCCGAACGCAGGCGGACTATGAAGCGTTTCTCGCGTCTGCCGGGAGCTGGAAGGATGTCGACACCGAGCGCTTCAAGCGTGACAACGAGGAGAGTCGCCGGATCTCCTCTCGGCCACCCGTTGAGCTATGACCTCCCTCGTCGATACCGACTGGGTTGCCGATTGGCTCAAGGGCCAACGCGACGCCGTGCAGCTCCTCGCTCGTCTTGCCGCTCAAGACCGCCTCGCCATCTCGATCATCACCTACGGCGAAATCTACGATGGGATCTATTACGGCCGAGATCCACAAAACCACGAGCGTGGCTTCCGTCAGTTCCTCCGCTCAGTCGATGTGCTCCCCCTCAATCGGGCCATCATGCGTCGGTTCGCGCGTATCCGCGGAAATCTGCGCGCGCATGGCCGGGGCATTCCTGACCCAAACATCTTGATCGCCGCCACCGCGATTGAGCACGGCGCATCGCTTCTTACCCGCAATCGCCGGCACTTCGACCGGATCTCCGACCTCACGCTCTTCGACAATAGCTGACCCCGGTCAGGGTCGCTTCTCCCCTTCTTGATCTTTCCGCCGTGACGGATTACCTCGCTCACCTCTGTCAACCCATTTGGAGCCCAGAGCGAGGTAATCACGCATGCGTGAACTCGGACGACAGCCTTTTTGGCCTTTCTTGGGGCGGTGGCAGTCGACCGGTCAACGGGACACGTGAAGCGGGAGTTACCGCGATGCCTCTGTCGAGGCGGGCTCGACGTGAAGGGCGAGGGCGCGGCGGTTTTCGCCCGGCACGTCGAAGACAAGGATCAAGCCGCGCCATGGCCCATCACCCGGGACATCCCACAGGCTCCAGGCGAGAGGTCCGCTAACATCACCCGCAGCACGCGTCCAGCCGGCAGCCTCGGCCTGGCCGGCGAACCACGCTTCAAGCTCGGCTGAGCTCCAATCGGTCAGGGCCGTCGCGCTCATGCTATAGAGCGTTCCCCCGATGCCGGTCGTGCCCGGCTGCAGCTCAGCATCCGGGGGGCCAACCAGCGGCGGGATAACCGCTCTTGGGAACGCAAATCGCGCTCCCGGAGGTTCCACCGGCCAGCATGGCGCGGCGATGGGCCCCGGGGGTTGGGTCGCGATGCGCACGTCGTTCATGCCGGTTGGCCGCGGCCGGATGTTGATGTTCAGAAACCCAGTCCCTTCCTGACAAAACGATGTTGTGCGCGCCGCCGACGCGTCCTGGAAGCCCCCCGGTCCGCCGGCAGGGCCAAAGGGAGGCGGCTCCCAACCTTGGCCGGCCAGCGCGGTCGAGAAGAAAGCTTGCAGGTTCTCAACCGAGTCTGGCGAGTCCAGGACGACGTCGACGCTCCGTGAATCTCCCTCGGAAGAGCGAACCAAGCTGCCGAGCAGGTCCGCTCCGGACGGAATCGGCATATCGAACAGGTCAGGCGTGAGCTGATCGACGAGCAGCTCAACGCGCTGGCTTGATCCGCTCGACGCCCCAGACGGCTCAGTTAGCAGTCGCTCAGCGAGCGCCCGGATCGCCGCGGCGTCGCCCGGTCTTGGGGCGGCGGGCTGAGGGCTGGGCAGCGTCGGCGCGCGGGCGAGACGCGGAAAGGGGCCTCGATCGAGCGAATCCACACGCACCAGCAGGGAGCGTCGGTCGTCCCCCGGGCCCCGCATGACGAGGAGCAAGCCCTGCCACTCGTCCAGCTCGGGGAGGCGCCACATGCTCCACGCGAGCCAGCTATCGCCGGCGCCGGCCTGGCGGGCCCAGCCGATGCTCTCGAGCTGCCGCGCGAAGGAGCTCTCCAGCTCTTCAACGCCCATGCTTGTGGTGGCGGTGGCCTCGGACCCATAGGCGCCGCCGCTCAGAAGCGTCGTCGAGCCCGGCATCACTTGGACCCCGGGCGGAGGCGTGAGGTTGGGAATGAGATTCGGCCCAGGGGCGACCGGACCGAATGGCGGCGGCGGGGGAGGTGTGGGAGGAAAACATGAGCCAAAACCCGAACCAGTCATTTGCTCGGGCGGAAGCTGGAGCTTGGCGCGAACGTCGCTGGCGCCGGCGGCGGAAGAATTGATCGATATGGTGACGAAGGGGCCGCTTTGCTCCCCACAGAACGTGAGCGAGCGAAAGGGCGGCTGTGACTCGATACCCTCAGGCCGAAAGCCGCCGGGCAAGCTGGCGCCCGGACCAAACGCAGGCGGTCGCCACCCGCGCTCGGACATGGCACCCTCGTAGAACGCGCGGAGCTCGCCGGCGGACCCGGGCGCGTCGAGCACGGCCTCCACGCTATTGCCATTCAGCCCGGAGTGTCGAACCAGGCTCCCGAGCAGCCGCGCCCCGGGCGGGATCGGCAGATCAAATTGGGGTTCGTCGGGCAGACCGGTAGGAACGATTTGGACCGTCTCCGTCGAACTCGCGGACGATTGAGTAATGAGCCGCTCTGCTAGTGGGTCGGATAGCACGACGGTGACCAAACTGGGAGATTCGGGATAGGTGCGGTAACGAGTTTGAGGCATGCGGTGGGGCACGCTGTTCCAGCCTGGCGCGAGGGAACGCCGGGCTGG
>Ga0080064_1000536_pt1 | contig 97882 bp, 91 predicted proteins | sample Subgrocontami54m_FD_69260 | JGI IMG/M metagenome (GOLD analysis project Ga0080064, IMG submission 69260) | Subsurface groundwater microbial communities from S. Glens Falls, New York, USA - GMW46 contaminated, 5.4 m (SPADES assembly) (version 2) ...
GTGCCGCCGATTTGAAGTTCCTGCACCACTTGCCGCAATCTCGTTCAGGAACTTCAAATCGAAAAGCGGCACTAGAATCATAGACTTGCTAGTGCCCCTTTGCTTCCGAAGTTCGTGTCAGCGGTTGCTGCGATGTATCACGAACTTCGGAAGCGGGGCACTAGTCGCCTCGGGAGCTCCGCCATGATGCGCCGCCGCTCATCCGTGCTGTATCGCGTCCAGCGCTCGATCTCGGCCACGCTGCGCCCGCAGCCGATGCAAAGTCCCGAGCGCGGGTCGATGGCGCAAACCTGATTGCACGGGCTTTCGATGGCGGTCATGAATCGGTCCGAGAATGCGCGCAACATAGGGGCCATAACGAAGAAGGCAATCGTTTCGATCGCCGACGGTCCGAAAAGTCACATTCCTATTCTGAACAATGGCCGTTTCCGCAACTGCGCGCGGTTTATCTGCTGGCTCGTTTGCGGTTCCGCCTGGGGCTGGATGGACGGCGCCGCTTCGAAGAGCGGCGCGAGCGCCGACATCACCCGTTCCGGTGGGAACGTCACCACCACCTCGGTGCCGATGCGCAGTTTCGATTTGAGCGTGAAGGTGCCGCCGTGCAAATCCACCAGGCTCTTGGCGATCGGCAATCCCAGGCCGGCACCCTGTTCGGCCGACTTGATCGAATTCGATCCCTGTCCGAACGAGGCCAGCACAATCGGGATTTCCTCGTCCGGAATGCCTGGGCCGGTATCCTTGACGCTCATATATTGCCCGCCCGAGGCGGTCCACCCGACTTTCAGCCAGATCTCGCCGCCTTGCGGCGTGAACTTGATCGAGTTCGACAATAGGTTGAGGCAGATCTGGCGCACGGCGCGTTCGTCCGCCCAAAGCCGCGGCATATCGTCTTCGAACATGTCGTGAAGCGTGATGCCGCGCGTCTTGGCGCGCATCTGCAGCAGGTGACTGCATTCCGCCACCACATGGGTGAGCGTGACTGCCTCCTCGTTCAACTCGTAGCGCCCGGCTTCGATGCGCGACAGATCGAGAATCTCATTGATCAAATTCAGCAGATGCACTCCCGAATTGTGGATGTCGCCCGAATAATCCTTGTATGCGGGAACCGAATGGGAGCCGAAAATCTCGCTCTTCATCACCTCCGAGAACCCAAGTATTGCATTGAGCGGCGTGCGAAGCTCGTGACTCATCTGGGCGAGGAAGCGCGACTTGGCGATGTTGGCGGTTTCGGCGCGGCGGCGTGCTTCGTCGGAGATCGCCTTGGATTGCTCCAGTTCGCCGATCAGCGCGTCCTTTTCGGCGCGCGCCAGCAGCGTCGCCAGTGTCGCGGAATAGAGCCGGTGCGCCAGCAGCAGGAAATAACCCTGCGCGGTCATTGCCATGATGGCGAGAACGTAATTCTGCAACGTGCTTTTGAACGCGAAATCGAGAGCCACCGCCGCGGTCACCGGCATGGTGGCAGCGAGCACGGCAATCGGCACACTCGACGCCAGCATGCTCGATACCGCTACCACCAGCAGCATCACGAACAGCATGAAGGTGCCGGTTTCCTCGTTCACTCCAACCGGATGGATCAAGATGAACATCCAGGCCAGCCCGAAGAACAGATCGAGCATGATGAAGCGCAGCCGCCAGGCGCGGATATTGATCGAGCCTTGCGGCTCGCCAAGAAACTGGCGGCATTTGGCGATAATAATGGCGTGGATTACCAGCACGGCGCTGGTCCAAGTGCCGGCGGTGACCGGCCCGGTCCAGAAACTGGACAGGAAGCCGACGGTCCCCACCAGCAGCAGGATCACCAGCGAGGCGGACAGCCGGTTGCGGGCGAACAGCCGCAGCAGCTCATAGTCGAAGGCCGGACGGGTGCCGGTGGTCGAGGTGAGCCGGTCGCGCGCCTCGCGAACCTGCTGGGCGGCGGCCCGGCGGCGCTTGGCCGACAAGCCGGCGGATGCCGCGGTCACGTCGCGTTGTTCGCTACTCGCACTCATGGCTGCTGGTATATCGACCCCAAACCTGGTCGCTAAAGTGGGGCATAATCCTTAAGGGCACGCTTAAAGCCTCCCTAAGAACTCCGGTTAACGAAAAGTTTTCGGCAAGGGTTTGGGCGGGTTTTTGGCCGGTTTATGCTGCTTGACCGGCCTGCGACGAACATGGTCGGCTGCGCCGGGCACGCAGGAGGGCACATGAAGCTTTATGACGGCGGGCGGGCGCCCAATCCGCGGCGGGTGCGGGTCTTTCTTGCGGAAAAGGGCATCACCGTGCCGACCGAGCAGGTCGACCTCGGCGCGCTACAGCATAAATCCGAGGCCTTCGCCGCCATCAATCCGGTGCAACGGGTGCCGGTGCTGGCGCTCGATGACGGCACGCTGATTGCGGAGTCGATCGCGATCTGCCGCTATTTCGAGGAGATCCAGCCGGACCCGCCGCTGTTCGGGCGGGGCGCGTTGCAGATCGCGCATATCGAAATGTGGAACCGGCGGCTGGAACTGAATTTGCTGTTTCCGGTTTCCCATGTGCTCCGCAACACCCATCCGGCCATGAAGGAGATGGAAGTGCCGCAGGTGCAGGCTTGGGCCGATGCCAACAAGCCGCGCGTCGCGGACTTCCTGGGAATTCTCGATCGCGGGCTGCAAGGCCGCCGATTCGCCGCCGGCGAGCAATATACCGTGGCCGACATCACCGGCCTCGTGGCGGTCGATCTTATGAAGCCGGCCAAGCTTACGCTGCCCGAAGCACTGACGAATGTCAGACGTTGGCACGCGGAGATTTCGGCGCGGCCGAGTGCGAGCGCATAGATGCGGGTGACCATCATCGGCTCGGGCGACGCTTTTGGCTCCGGCGGCCGGTTCAATACCTGTTTTCTTGTGGAATCCGCCAAGGCGACCCTGTTGCTCGATTACGGGGCCTCCTCGCCGGTGGCCATGAAGGCGCGGGGGTTCGATCACGACCGGGTCGACGGCATCGTTCTCTCGCATCTGCACGGCGACCATTTCGGCGGCTTGCCGTTTCTGCTGCTCGACGCGCAATTTGCCGCCCGGCGCACCCGCCCGCTGCTGATCGCCGGGCCGCCGGGCACGCGCGCGCGGCTGGACGCGGCGCTTGAAGTGTTTTTTCCGCGCGCCACCGGCAACAAATGGCGGTTTTCCTGGGAGGTCGTGGAGATCGAGCCCGATCGTCCGGCCGAGATCCTGGGCCATTCGGTCATCACCGCGGAAGTCGTGCATCAATCGGGCGCGCCGTCGACGGCGGTACGGCTCTCCGATGGCCGCTCGATCCTGGCCTATTCCGGCGACACCGAATGGACCGGTGCGTTATTGCCGATCGCCGACGGCGCCGACCTGTTCATTGTCGAATGCTACGGCTATGCCGGCACCTATCGCGGCCACCTGACGTGGGAAATTCTCGAGCCGCGATTGCCGGATTTGCGTGCGCGCCGCATCATGCTTACCCACATGAACCCGACCATGCTGGCGCGTCGCGACGAAGCCGAAGCGAGCGGGGTGCTGATCGCCGAGGACGGCGCGGTGATCGAATTCTAAAGGTCGTGGAAGGAGACCGTTCATCGCTCCAGCCGGGCAATCAAACTCGACGTATCCCAGCGCCGCCCGCCCATCGCCTGCACCTCGGAATAGAACTGGTCGACCAAGGCGGTGACCGGCAGATGCGCGCCGTTGCGCCGCGCTTCCGACAGGCAGATGCCGAGATCCTTGCGCATCCAGTCGACTGCGAAACCGAAATCGAACTTGCCGGCGGTCATCGTCTTGTAGCGGTTCTCCATCTGCCAGGACTGCGCCGCGCCCTTGGAAATGGTTGCGATCAGCTTCTCGATATCGAGGCCCGCGCGTTTGGCGAAATGCAGGCCCTCCGCCAGCCCCTCCACCAGACCGGCGATGCAAATCTGGTTGACCATCTTGGCGAGCTGGCCGGAGCCGACCGGGCCGAGCAGGTTACAGGCTTTGGCATAGGCGGCGATCACCTTTTCCGCTTTTGCAAATGGCGCCTCGTCGCCTCCGCACATCACGGTGAGCTGGCCGTTCTCGGCGCCGGCCTGGCCGCCGGACACCGGCGCGTCGATGAAGTCGAAACCGCGCTTCTTGGCCTCGGCATCGAGCTCGCGCGCGATCTCGGCCGAGGCGGTGGTGTGGTCGACGAACACCGTTCCCTTCGCCACGCCGGCGAAAGCGCCGTCCGGCCCAAGCGTCACTGCGCGCAGATCGTCATCATTGCCGACGCAGGCCATGACAAACTCCTGGCCGGCGGCCGCCTGTTTGGGCGTGGCGGCGCGCTTGCCGCCATATTGCGCCACCCATTTTTCGGCTTTCGCGACCGTGCGGTTATAGACGGTCACGTCGTGGCCGCCTTTGGTCTTGAGATGCCCGGCCATCGGATAGCCCATGACGCCGAGACCGAGAAACGCCACTTTCGCCATCTGTTGTCTCCTTCGCGCGATCGCTGTGCGGAAAATGGGCCGGCTTTCGCCTGCGCGTCAACCCATCCGGATTGCCAGTGCCATCGTGCGGGCTGGTGCGGTCAACGGGGACGTGTCGGCCGGTAATTGAGCTTGCGCGCCGCCGTCGCCAGTTCGCAGCCTTCGCAATAGCGGGCGTCTTTATAATCGATCCAGTTGTGGGCGTAGATATTCTCCGGCGCGATGCCGTAACGTTCCTGCACAAAGCGCACCAGGATAGACCAGGCGCGCACCTGCTCGGCGCTCGCCGGCTTCGCCACGTCGGGATAGTTGCCGACGAACTCCACGCCGATTGCGCTGTTCTTGGTCACGATGCGATAGGTCTTGGAATTGTCGACGTATTTATTGTCGTTGCGGTTGGCGCCATCGCCATGGGTCGGGATCGCGTTCTCGGCGGTGGCCCAATAGACCGTGCCGTCGGTCTCGACCCACAGGGTGGTACCGCGCTTGGTCGGATTGGCAGCCTGCGCGGCAGCCATCGCTCGCGCCGATCCTGCCGGCCCTTCGGTTTGATGCACCAGGATGTATTTCCACGCGTTGGCCTTGGCCGGCTCTCCAAGTGGATGCAGATAGACGATCCGCAGGCCCGGAATTTGCGGTTGCCCGAAGCGCCCTGCGAGTTCGCGAAACGCTGGCGACGGTTCGAGCGGTTCGGCGGACGCCGATTGAGCGAGCGCCAGCCCGGCAGCGAGAGCGACTGCAAGAAGACCCGATGCCGCAGTTCCGCCCGCCGGCGGAACAACGTGTTTTAATGGACGATGGAGGAGGGCAATGCGATGGTTCATCGGGGAAGGCTGCTGATATGATCGGAGCAACGGGCGTTCGGACTGCGTCAACGTCAGGCGATGCGGCGTTGACCATGCCGCCCGCCCCCCTATGGTGTCGAGCCTCATAGACAAGGACAAGATGATGGCGCCCACCAAGCAGCAGGTTCTCGACAGCCTCGCCAAAGTTGCCAGTCCGGACGGGGCGCCGCTCAGTGCGAGCGGGGCGCTTTCCGATGTCGTGGTCCGCGACGGCAAGGTCTTCTTCTCGATCAATGTCGAAGCGGGCGCGGTGCAGGCCTGGGAGTCGGTGCGCAAGCGTGCCGAGGAGGCCGTCCGTGCGGTGCCGGGGGTCACTTCGGCGCTGGTGGCGCTGACCGCCGAAAAGCGCCCGGGCTCGGCGGCGGCGCGGCCGCCGCACGGTCCTGCCGGCGCCGGAGCTGCGCCGCGCGGCGGCGATCAGACCGTCCCGGGTATCCCCGGCGTCGAAGCCATTATTGCGGTCGCCTCCGGCAAGGGCGGGGTTGGAAAATCCACCACGGCGGTCAATCTGGCGCTCGGGCTGCGCGATCTCGGTCTGCGGGTCGGCGTGCTCGACGCCGATATCTATGGTCCATCGATGCCGAAGCTGCTGGCGATCAAGGACCGGCCGCAGACGCTGGGGGGCACGCGGCTGAAACCGATCACCCGTTACGGGCTCACCGTGATGTCGATCGGTTTCCTGATCGATGAAGAGACCCCGATGATCTGGCGCGGGCCGATGGTGATCTCGGCGCTCACCCAGATGCTGCGGGAAGTCGAATGGGGGGAGCTCGACGTGATGGTGGTGGACATGCCGCCCGGCACCGGCGACGCCCAGCTCACCATGGCGCAACAGGTGCCGCTCAAGGGCGCCGTCATCGTCTCCACCCCGCAGGATCTGGCGTTGATCGACGCGCGGCGCGGCATTGCGATGTTCAAACGGGTGAATGTGCCGGTCCTCGGCATTGTCGAGAACATGAGCTATTTCGTATGTCCGAGCTGCGGCACCCGCTCGGATATCTTCAGCCACGGCGGGGCGCGACGCGAGGCGGAGCGACTTGGCGTGCCGTTCCTCGGCGAAGTGCCGCTGCATATGGATATCCGCGAAAAGTCCGATGCCGGACTGCCGGTGGTGGCGACCGAACCGGACGGTCCGCATGCCAAGATCTATCGTGACATTGCAGCAAGGGTGCGCGACCAGCTGAAGGGCGCCGCCGCCAGCCGCGCCGCCCCGAAGATCGTGATCGAGGCGTAAGCGCGCCGCCGCAAATTGCCTTCATTGGCGCTATGGGGCTGCCACCGAACGGTGGATCGAACGGAGGGGATCATGAAACGCCGCCAATTCCTCAAGGGCGCCGGGGTTGCCGCCGCCACGACTGCGATTGCTGCTCCTGCCATCGCGCAATCCATGCCGGAGGTGCGCTGGCGCTTGACCTCAAGCTTCCCCAAGAACCTCGACGCTCTCTACGGCGCGGCTGAGGAATTTGCCAAAGCCGTGTCGGAGGCGACCGACAAGAAATTCCAGATCCAGGTGTTCGCGGCGAACGAGATCGTGCCGCCGCTGGCGGCGGCCGACGCGGTGCAGAACGGCACCGTCGAGATGTGCCAGACCGCCTCCTATTATTATTTCGGCAAGGACCCCACGTTCGCCTTCGGCACCGCGGTGCCGTTCGGGCTCAATGCGCGCATGCAGAACGCCTGGATGTATCACGGCGGTGGCATGGCGCTGATGAACGATTTCTACAAGAAGTTCAACATCCACGCTTTGCCTTGCGGCAACACCGGTGGCCAGATGGGCGGCTGGTTCCGCCGCGAGATCAATACCGTCGCCGACCTGCGCGGCCTCAAGATGCGGATCGGCGGCTTCGCCGGCACGGTGATGCAGAAGCTCGGCGTGGTGCCGCAGCAGATTCCCGGCGGTGAGGTCTATTCAGCGCTGGAGAAGGGCACCATCGACGCCGTCGAATGGGTCGGGCCCTATGATGACGAGAAGCTCGGCTTCCAGAAGATCGCGCCGTACTACTACTATCCGGGCTGGTGGGAAGGCGGCGCGATGATCCACCACTTCTTCAACCTCGACAAATGGAACGCGTTGCCAGCCGCCTACAAGTCGATTCTGACCACTGCGTCCGCGCTGTCGAACGGCTGGATGCTGGCGAAATACGATGCGCTCAATCCGATCGCGTTCAAGAATTTGCTCGCGGGAGGCCAAGCGAAATTGCAGGCGTTCTCGCCCGCGATCATGGAGGCGAGCCTGAAGGCCTCGCTGGAAGTCTATACCGAGGTGTCGGCCAAGAACGCCGACTTCAAGAAGATGTGGGACGCGATGCTGGCGTTCCGCAACGACCAGTATCTGTGGTGGCGCGTCGCCGAATACAGCTTCGACGATTTTATGATCCGCAACCGTACCAGGACGTGATTGGCGCTGCCAATCCGGTGCAACCGACCTCACCCTCGCGGCGTCCGCTCAGCTCAGTCGCAATGGGCTGACTTGGCACAAGGAGCAGGCGGTCGAGGCCGCTCCTTCTTTGAAAGTGCGTCCAGGCAGAAACAAAGACGAAATATCCGCGAGTGCTCGCCGCGCGGCGGTCGACGGCTTCGAGCAGCGGTGCAACGTCCAATGGAGCGCGAGGACATCGTCGGCATCATCCTTTGGTCGGTCGGTCGAGCTCGATCGGCGGCAGCGGCGGCAGCTCCGGCAACGGCATTTCAATCTGCATCCTGGACGGATCGATTTTCGGCCCGCGGTCGATCCAATAGGTTACCGATTGCGGCCAGAAGATCAGGATCGCCACCAACAATACCTGCAGCACGACCCAGGGCAGGGCGCCCCAATAGATATCGATCGTTCGCACAGTGGGCGGCGCCACCCCCCTTAAATAGAACAGCGCAAATCCGAACGGCGGATGCATGAAGCTTGTCTGGATGTTGGCGCAGATCATCAGACCGAACCAGGTCAGGTCGATGCCGAGCTTGGCCGCGACCGGGGCGAGCAGCGGGACGATGATGAATGCGATCTCGAAGAAATCGAGGAAGAAGGCGATCACGAAGATGAAGATGTTGACGAAGATCAGAAAGCCGATCACCCCACCCGGCAGCGAGGTGAGCAGATCCTCGATCCACATTTTTCCGCCGACGCCTTGAAACACCAGGCTGAAAACGCGCGCTCCGATGAGGATGTAGATCACCATGGCGGTGATCCGCATGGTGGTTTCCATCGCTTGATAGACGAGCGGCCAGGTCAGCCGCCGGTTGAAGGCGGCCAGCAGCAAGGCGCCGACGGCGCCCATCGCACCCGCTTCGGTCGCCGTGGCGAGCCCGAGGAAGATCGTGCCGAGCACCAGGAACATCAGGCCGAGCGATGGAATGATGCCGCGCAGGCACTTCGCCCATAAGGGCCAGCCGCGCGGCGCGCGCGCTTCCAGCGGCAGCGCCGGCACATCCTTCGGCCAGATCAGGCTCACGATCGCGACCCAGAGGCAGAACAAAGCGATCTGGATCAGGCTCGGCCCGATCGCGCCTGCATACATCTCGCCGACCGGACGGCCGAGCTGGTCGGCCAGCACGATGAGTACCAGCGACGGTGGAATCAGCTGCGTGATGGTGCCGGATGCCGCGATCACGCCGGTGGCGTGACGCGTCGCGTAGCCGTAGCGCAGCATCAGCGGCAGCGCGATGACCGCCATGGCGATCACCGACGCCGCTACCGTGCCGGTGATAGCGCCCAGGATCGCACCGACGAATATCACCGCATAGGACAGGCCGCCGCGCACCGGTCCGAACAGTTGACCGATCGAATCCAGGAGCTCCTCGGCGAGCCCGCTGCGTTCGAGGATGGCGCCCATGAACGTGAAGAACGGGATCGCCAACAGCAGGGTGCCCTGATCGTTCGCGACGATGCCGAACAGCTGAAAGGTCAGGTTGCCGAGAAAATTCGCCTCGATCAGGCCAAGCTCGATCCCAATGAAGCCGAACAGCAGGCCGACGGCGGCGACCGAGAACGCCGCCGGATAGCCGATCAACATGAAAACGATCAGCCCCCCGAACATCAGGGGACCCATATTGCCCCGCAAGAATTCGGTCATTGCAAGGACGTTTCGTAGCGGTATTGCAGGCGATAGCTATGCTTCAGCGCCGCCACGCGCTTGATGATCTCAGAGACGCCTTGCAGCGCCATCAGCGCGAAGCCGACAGGCAGCATAAGCTTGACCGGCCAGCGGATAAGCCCGCCGGCATTCGAAGAACCCTCGTTGATCCGCCAGGATTCCACGAACCATGGCCAGGTGAAGTAGGTGAGGATCACGCAGATCGGTAGCAGGAACAGCAACCCGCCGACGATGTCGATCCAGATGCGCGTGCGTTCCTTGAGCGCGGAATAGAACACATCGACCCGCACGTGCCCATTGACCTTGAGGGTGTAGGGGGCGCCGAACAGGACGATGGCCGCGAACATGTACCACTGGATTTCGAGCCAGGCGTTGGAGCTGAGGTTGAAGGAATGGCGGCTGATGGCGTTGCCGGCGCTGATCAGGCAGGCAATCAGCACCAGCCAGATCGCAATGAGCGCAAATCGGTCGTTCACCGCGTCGATGAGCCGGCTTATCTGCAGCAGCCCCCTCACACCCGCCCTCCGCACGCCGGCCGGGATCAGGCCGCGCGACCCTATTTGCGGCCCCCAGGCCGACGCCTCGCGACATTAGGGCAGGCGGTTCGTGCCCTGCCAACTGAAATCCCGCTGCGCGTCGCGGCCCGCCCGGCCCATCGGGCTACCTCCGGCCTGCGGCGCACCCCACGCTAATTGAAGGTAAACGCATTCTAAACCGGTGGTTAACTAGGCGATTGTACAACCAGCTACACAACTTGCGGGGCTGTGACGGGCGCCTTCGGCGCTCCGGCGCCCGTGGCGGCGGACGAAGGACAAGCGCATGCAGCGTTTGACGATTTCCGAACGACTGCTCGTGGCGGCCGTCGTTCCGCTCCTCGTCCTTGTCAGCGTGCTTCTGCCGATTGCCGCCCCGATCGAGGGCTGGACATCATACACAGTCGCCGCCGGCACGATCCTTGGCGCGCTCGTGGGTGCGTTCATGGTCGCGCGATCGCTGTCGGGTCCGCTGTCGGAGGCCGAGCAGGCGATCGACGCCATAGCGCGCGCCGAACTTGACCATCCGCCAAAACAGAACAAAGCCGGTCGCAGCGAGGTCGGCCGGCTGATGGTCGTCGTCGATCAGCTATCCGACGTGTTGCACGAACGGCACCGGAGGGAGCTCTTGCTCATCGATATCGACCGCAAACGCCAGTCCGAGCGCCGCGCCAATCTGACGAATATGGCGAACGAAATCGAGAGCGCCACCGAAATCGGCATCAGCGCGATCGCCGAAGGATCGTTCGCGCTACGGACCAAAGCGGACGATATGCGGACCGTGCTGGAGACCGTTCGCGACGCGTCGGACGAAACCGCGCGGGCGGCCGAAAGCTCGCGGTCCATGAACGACCAGGCCACCGAGTTTTCCGAACAGATCATCGCCGCGATCGGGGCAATCGCGGAGCAGGTGCAGCGTGGCTCGGTGGTAAGCAAGGACGCAGTGCAACGCGCCACCAACTCGCGCGAAATCATCAAGGCGTTGGCGGCGGCGGCCGACGACATCGGAGAGATCGTCGAGGTGATCAATTCCATTGCCGCCCAGACCAATCTGCTGGCGCTCAACGCGACCATCGAAGCGGCCAGGGCCGGAGATGCCGGCAAGGGCTTTGCAGTGGTGGCGGCCGAGGTGAAATCGCTCGCCACCGAAACCGGTAGATCGACCGAGCAGATCGGCTCCAAGATCGGCGAAATCCAATCGCGCACCCGCCAGGTGGTCACCGCGCTCTCCAGCGTGGCGGAGGCAATCGATCAGCTTTCGATCGTCTCCAGCTCGATTTCTGCCGCCATGGAGCAGCAGCGCGCCGCAATGAACGGCTTTTCGGCGAATGCGCGTACCAGCAATGCCGCCGTCTCCGACGTTGCCGGCCGCATGGCCGAAATCGCCGACATGGTGGTCCGTTCCACCGCCAGCGCCAGCGATGTGGCCGACGTTGCAATGAACATGCAGCGCACGTCGGAACTGTTGCGCAGCACGATCCCCGAAATAGTGCGCAAGGCGGTGCATGCCGACCTGCGGGAATATCCACGCTACGACCTCGATGCCCAGGCCCGCATCGAGGCGAACGGCCGCCTCCTGGAGGCGCGCGTACGCGATATCAGCGAGGGCGGGGCGCAGATCGAACCGCTGCCGGGACTTGCGATCGGTACCAAGGTGGTCCTGACCTTTACCGGCCTGCATCCGGTTGCCGGCAAGATCGTCCGTATCGCCGATGGCGGCGTCGGCGTCTGCTTTGAGCCGCAGAAGCTCAAGATGGAAGAGGTGCGACGGCTGGTCGCGGTCGCGGCTGCGGCTGCGTGATCGTGCGACGGCGTCAGCCGCCGGTCACGCTCATATGCCGCGCCAGCGCCGGACGCTGGTGCCGCCGATCGATGATGAAATCATGACCCTTGGGCTTGCGTGAAATCGCTTCATCGATGGCGGCGTTCAGCAGATCGTTGCCTTCCGACGCCCGCAACGGCGTGCGCAGATCGGCCGCGTCCTCCTGCCCGAGGCACATATAGAGCGTTCCGGTGCAGGTTACCCGCACGCGATTGCACGATTCGCAGAAGTTGTGCGTGAGCGGGGTGATGAAGCCGAGCCGTCCGCCGGTCTCGGCGACCTGGACGTAACGGGCCGGTCCGCCGGTCCGGTAGTCGATATCATGCAACGTGTAACGCTCCGCCAGGCGCGCCCGCACCATCGACAGCGGAAGGTATTGATCGAGTCGGCCCTCTCCGACGTCGCCCAAGGGCATCACCTCGATCAGCGTCAATTCCAACCCGCGTCCGTGCGACCATTCCACCAGGCTCGCGATCTCGTCCTCGTTGACGCCCTTGAGCGCCACCGCATTGATCTTGATCCGCAGTCCCGCCGCCTGTGCCGCGTCGATCCCCGCCAGCACGTTGTCCAAATCACCCCAGCGGGTGATGGTGCGGAATTTGGCGTGATCGAGGGTGTCGAGGGAAACATTGATACGCTTCACGCCATAGCCGGCAAGCTCTGCGGAAAATTTGGAAAGCTGCGATCCGTTGGTGGTCAGCGTCAGCTCGTCGAGATCGCCGCTGGCGAGGTGACGCGACAGCGACGAGAACAAAGTCATGATGCCGCGCCGCACCAGCGGCTCGCCGCCGGTCAATCGAAGCTTTCGGACGCCCTTGGCGACGAACGCGCTGCACAACCGATCCAACTCTTCCAGAGTGAGCAGATCGGCCTTCGGCAGGAAGGTCATATTTTCCGACATGCAGTAGACGCAGCGGAAGTCGCAGCGGTCTGTAACCGAGACGCGCAAATAGGTGATCGGCCGCGCAAACGGATCGACCAGCGCACCGGCTGACCGGTGTGGTTGGCCCTCGAACGTCAGTGCTTCTGGCAGCTGCGTCATGTCACCCATGCCCGGCCCGTAACACGGTCGCCGGTTATTGTTGTTATTATATAGGAATTCTGCCGGATATCGGCCAGAGCGTCCAGCGCCGCAGGGACCGATGACCGGCGGTATTGACGCGGGTGCTCCCGGGAACCGGCTGACTTATTGCGGGGCCGGCCAGGGATAGCCCGTGGGATAGGGCGAAGTCGACGACGCTGGCGCGGGAGCCTGGCTGGCCGGGGCTGTTTGTGGGGACGCCTTCGCCGTCACTTTCTTTTTCTTTGCTGGGGCCTTTTTCGCCGGCCGCGGCGGGGCCGCTGGCTCCAGTTCGACGTAGACAGGATTTGGCTGCAGGCGCGGGCCGTCGCTGCCGCCTTGGGAGCGTACCGGTACAGTCTGCGGCTGGAAGCCGTTCATCGCCACCGTCACCGCCATTTCGCCCTCCGCCGACACGGTGAGTTCGCACGGCGTGCGGCAAGTCTGGCCTTGTGAGGTTTTGGCGTCAGCGCCCGGCGGCTCGGATTCGATCCGCAATTGCTCCGATGCCGGACCTCCCCGGAAGAAATCGAAGCTCGGCAACGATGACGAACATGCGGCGAGGGTAAAGCTACATGCCGCAACGGCAATAACTCGGCTCATGATTTGGTCCACCAAAGCGGCAGCGATACAGGCTGCCATGTCCCCATCCAGGACCATATGGGCGCGGTGCCCATGCCGCAACCGCCGCAGCTTCTCAGACAAGCCAAGTTCAGTCACAGAAAAATGATATAAGCTATTGATTTTAAGCAATAAAATTAACAGTTAACTTTTAAACTTAAATTCGAGGGATGCAGCTGTCAGCAGATCGAAAACGGCGGTTGGGAGATCGGCGAAATCGCTGACGATCCGGTCCGGATTTAGTTCCGTAACCGGGGCCTCGGTGTAGCCGAAGTCGACGGCGATGACCGGCACGCCGGCTGCGCGCGCGGTTGCGATATCCGTCGCCGAATCTCCAACCATAATCGCTCGGTCCAAGCTGCCGCCGGCCCGCTCAATTGCTCCGAGCAGGATCGCGGGATGGGGTTTTGGCAACCCGAACGTGTCGGCCCCGCAGATCGCAGAAAAATGCTTGGAAAGGCCAAGCGTTTCCAGCAAACGTACCGAAAGCCAATGCAGTTTGTTCGTGCAGATCGCAAGGCGGCAGCCTTGTTCCGCAAGCGCCTCCAATGCGGCTTCCGCGCCCGGAAATGGGCGGGAGCGATCCGCGATGTGGGCGGCATAGTGATCGACGAAATCGCGGCACAACCGGTCGATCTCGTCGGCGGGAAGTTCGCGACCCTCACCCTGCAGCCCGCGTTCGATCATCAAACGGGCGCCGCCTCCAACCATGTTGCGCGCCGCCCCATAGGGCACCGCGGACAATCCTTCACGCGCAAAGATGACGTTGAGGGTGTCCACCAGATCGGGAGCGGTGTCGACCAGTGTCCCGTCGAGATCAAAAACGATCGTAGAAGCAGCCATGATCCGCGATCGCTAGCGGCCGGGCAGAGCGATGGCAAGCGCCTCCGTCAAGGGAATGCCAGTCCAGCGCCCGCCGGGCCGTTGGCGAGCCCCGAATTGACTAGGCGGGTCTCCGGAACAACGCTAGATAGACCCCCGGTTTTGTTCTGCGAGCCCCACGGTCCGGCCATCGTGATGGATATCGATGCTCAAAAGCGCGCCGCCGCTGCCCGCGCGATCGAATTCATTCGCCCGGGCATGCGGGTCGGTCTGGGCACCGGCTCGACCGCGCGGCACTTTGTCGAGCTATTGTCCGAGCAGGTTCGCCGCGGGCTCACGATCGTCGCGGTCCCCACGTCGGAAGCGACCCGCGGTGATGCTGAGCGGCTGGGTGTGCCGCTGACCAGTTTGGACGAGACGCCGGAACTCGACATCACCGTGGACGGGGCGGACGAAATCGCCCCCGATTTGAGCGTCATCAAAGGCGGCGGGGGCGCGCTATTGCGGGAAAAAATCGTTGCCGCCGCCTCCAAGCGAATGATTGTCATTGCCGATCAGGCCAAATGGGTACCGGTGCTCGGCCGTTTTCCCTTGCCGATCGAGGTGGTAGCGTTCGGCCTCGCCGCGACGCGGCGTCACATCGAAACCGCTTGTGCGGCCGCCGGTTGCCCCGGCCCGGCGGTGCTGCGCCGCGGCAAGAATGGCCACGCTTTCGTCACGGATAGCGGTCACTGGATTCTTGATGCCGCGCTCGATCGGATTTCCGATCCACCGTCGCTCGCCGATCGGCTTGCCGCCATTCCCGGCGTGGTCGAACATGGCTTGTTCGTCGATCTGGCGCAGGCTGCTGTTGTCGCGAATTCCGAGGGCGTTCGGGTGATCGAGCGCGCCTGATCTCATTAGACCAAAAAGGAGTGGTTCCATGATTGCCAGTTCGCTTGCCGGTGGCGCCCGTGTTGCTTTGCTTGCCCTCGCCTGTATCAGCCTGCCGGCTCCGGCCGTGGCGCAACAGCCCTCGGCCAATGCGGTCGCGCTGGCGCGGGAGATCATCGTCGTCAAAGGATCGGGGAGTATATTCGACGGCCTGGTGCCCAGTATCATCGAGCAGGCCAAAGCGCTTTTCGTGCAGACCAATCCCATGCTCAGCAAAGACCTGAATGAAGTCGCCGCCAAGCTGCGTGCCGACTACGCGGCGCGCTCCACGGACCTCTCGAACGATCTTGCCAAATTCTACGCGGCGCGGTTCACCGAGCAGGAGCTCAAGGACATCCTCGCTTTCTACAAAACGGCAGCGGGCAAGAAGGTGATCGAGGAGGAGCCCCGGATTTTCGAGGAAGGCGTCGCCAATACGCGCGCGTGGGGCGACAAGTTTTCCCAGGAAGTCATCGCCAGGATGCGCGGTGAAATGAAGAAGAAGGGGCATGATCTGTAAGCCCGGGGTTAGCCGAACGCGAATGATCAGAAACGGGATCCGGCATGCCTGATCGCGAAACCGATCTGTTTGTGGTCGGTGCGGGTTCGGGCGGCGTGCGCGCCGCACGGATCGCGGCCGAGCATGGCGCGCGCGTCATCATCGCGGAGGAATACCGGATCGGCGGCACCTGCGTCATCCGCGGTTGCGTGCCGAAGAAGCTCCTGGTCTATGCGGCGCGCTTTGCCGACGACTTCGAGGATGCCGAAGGTTACGGCTGGACGGTGCCGAAGCCGACCTTTGATTGGAAGCGGCTGATCGCAAATAAGGACCGCGAAATCGCCCGGCTGGAAATGGCCTATACAACCACGCTGGAACGCGCCGGCGTGGAGATCGTCAAAAGCCGCGCCGTGTTGGAAGGAAACCAGACGGTCCACTTGCTGGCGACCGGCGAACGTATTCGCGCACGCGAAATCCTGATCGCCACCGGCGGCGCTCCGGGTCACGGGCAGACAATCCCGGGGATCGAGCACGTCATCTCGTCGAACGAAGCCTTCGATCTGCCGGAATTTCCCAAGCGCATCGTGATCCAGGGCGGCGGCTATATTGCGGTCGAGTTCGCTGGAATCTTTGCCGGTCTCGGCGCCGAAGTAACGCTGGTCTATCGCGGCACGGATATCCTGCGCGGCTTCGACGACGATGTGCGCGCGCATCTGCATTCGGAAATGGAACGGCGCGGCATCCGGATCGTCTGCGGCGAAACCGTCGCCGCCGTCCGACCGTCGCAGGGCGCTTTCACCGCGCGGCTGTCCGGCGGCGCCACGATCGACGCTGACCAGATCATGTTCGCCATCGGACGACGGCCGAATGTCGCCTCGCTCGGTCTGGAAGCGGCGGGCGTGCAGCTGGCCGAGAATGGCGGCATCGCGGTCGACGGCTACGCGCAAAGCTCGGTCGCCAATATCCACGCGATCGGCGACGTCACCAACCGGGTCAATCTGACCCCCGTCGCGGTCAGGGAAGGTCATCTGTTTGCCGACACGACCTTCGGAAACAAACGCAGGGAGATTGATCACATCGATGTACCGACCGCGGTATTCTCCGAGCCGGAGGTCGGCGTGATCGGCCTGACCGAGGCGCAGGCGCGCGCGCGCTTGAAGAAGGTGGACATCTACAAGACATTGTTTCGGCCGATGAAGATGTCGCTCGCTGGCCGCGATACCCGCAGCTTCATGAAGCTCGTTGTCGACGGCGCCACCGACCGCGTGGTGGGATGCCATCTGGTGGGGCCGGACGCCGGCGAGATGATCCAGCTTGTCGGCATTGCCGTGAAGATGAAGGCGACCAAGGCCGACTTCGACGCCGTCATGGCGGTGCATCCGACCGCTGCCGAAGAGCTCGTCACCATGCGTGAAAAGGCCTTCAGCTACGAGCGGGAAGCGGCCGAATAGGGCGCTCAAGGCGCGATCAGGGGTTCCATCCCGATTGCGGTGGTGTATAACCCCTCGCGTTGAAAACGGCCGCCGTTACCATAGGTTAGAGCACGAGGAGGGCCCGTCCGTGGCCGAGCGTTGGACGCCTGAAAGTTGGCGGACGAAGCCGATCGTCCAGATGCCCGACTACCCGAACAAGCAGACGCTTGGCGAGGTGGAGAAGCAGCTTGCGACCTTCCCTCCGCTGGTCTTTGCCGGTGAGGCGCGCAACCTCAAGAAGGCGCTGGCGCGCGTGGCGGCGGGCGAGGCTTTCCTGTTGCAGGGCGGGGATTGCGCCGAGAGCTTCGCCGAGCACGGCGCCAACAATATCCGCGACTTCTTTCGCGTCTTTCTGCAGATGGCGGTGGTTCTGACCTATGCGGCGGCGCTGCCGGTGGTGAAGATCGGCCGCATCGCCGGCCAGTTCGCTAAGCCGCGCACCTCGCCGACCGAGAAACGCGGCGGGCAGGAGCTGCCGATCTATCGCGGCGACATCGTCAACGATATCGCGTTCACGCCGGAAGCCCGCATGCCTGACCCGCGCCGGCAACTGGAAGCCTACCGCCAGTCGGCCGCGACGCTGAATCTGCTGCGCGCCTTCGCCCAGGGCGGCTATGCCAATCTCGGCCATGCGCATCAATGGATGCTTGGCTTCGTCAAGGACAGTCCGCAGTCCAAGCGCTATCAGGAACTCGCCGGTCACATCACTGAGGCGCTCGGCTTCATGCGCGCCTGCGGGATCGACCCGGAATTGCATCCGGAATTGCGCACCACTGATTTCTTCACCAGCCACGAGGCGCTGCTGCTGGGTTACGAGCAGGCGATGACGCGCGAGGATTCGACGCGTCCGGGCACGTGGTACTGCACCTCCGGTCACATGCTGTGGATCGGCGACCGCACGCGCCAGCTCGACCACGCCCATATCGAATTCTGCCGCGGCATCAAAAACCCGCTCGGCCTCAAATGCGGCCCCTCGCTCAAAGCCGACGAGCTGATCAGGTTGATCGATATTCTCAATCCGGAGAATGAGCCCGGCCGGCTCACGTTGATCGGCCGTTTTGGCGCGGACAAGTCAGCCGAGCTGTTGCCGCCGCTGGTGCGCACCGTGAAAAAAGAAGGGCGCGCGGTGGTCTGGTCCTGCGACCCGATGCACGGCAACACGATCACGTCCGCGGGCGGTTACAAGACGCGCCCGTTCGACCAGATCCTCAAAGAGGTGCGCACATTCTTCCAAGTGCATGCCGCCGAAGGCACTTATGCCGGCGGCGTGCACCTGGAGATGACCGGCCAGAACGTTACCGAATGCACCGGCGGCGCGCGCGCCATCACCGACGAGGATTTGAACGACCGCTATCACACGGTCTGCGATCCGCGGCTCAATGCCGAGCAGTCGATCGACCTTGCGTTTCTGCTGGCCGATCTGCTCAAGGACGAGCGCACGGCGAAGGCGCGGCCACTGCCGGCCGCGGCCGCTTTCTGACGTATCATTTCTCTGACGCCGCATTCACCGCATCGCCTGCAATGTTTTGCAGTTGCCGGCAATCTCCGGCGCATTCACCTTCCGTGAAGGTAAACGGTTTTGCGCTTATCGCGCCATTAACAATAGAACCGCTTGGCGGCTTGCTTCGCTAAAATTGTAAGGATTGGGAAAAGCCCTCGGCTGAACAATGCCCCACGATCTGCGCGGGATGTCGGGGGGCATTCGTGACAACAGTCAGGACGATGTTGGTAGCTGCCAGCACGCTTGCGGTGGCATTTGCAGCAAGCGTTGCATTCGCCACTTCGGCTCAGGCGTCGAATTGGAAATATCGGGCATTTGAACCGCCGGCGACCTTCACCGCCGATTTTGGCACGCGTTTCTGGTACGGTCGCAGCAAGACCGGCAAGGACCTGTTCGACACCACCGGCTCGCTGCTGGTGTCGCGGCTCACCTATGAAGATCTTTCCCTCTACACGCTGGAAGGATTTGGCCGCTTCGATTTTGCCGGCGGCTGGTTCCTGAAAGGCTATGCAGGCGGCGGCATGTTCCGCAACGGTACGCTCAAGGACGAGGATTTCGAGCCGGTCACGGTGCCCTATTCAGCGACGCTCAGTGGCATCGGTAACAGCTCGCTGGTCTTTGCCAGCATCGACGTCGGCTTCAAGGTTCTGCGCGGCCCCGATTTCCATGTCGGTGCTTTCGTCGGCTATCACTATCTGAAGGACAGTATCAGTGCCTATGGCTGCAACCAGGTCGCCGGCAATGCGGCAATCTGCGGCGCCTTTCCCATTCCGGACTGGATCAAGGTGATCAGCCAGGACAACAATTGGCACTCGCTCCGTCTCGGTCTCGATGCTTCGGTCGAGGTCGGCAACCGTCTCAAGCTCAGCGTCGATGCGGCGTGGCTGCCCTATGTCAGGCTGAACGGCGCCGATTCCCATTGGCTGCGCATCGGCACCTTTCCAGGCGATTTCACCGGGCCGATCCCCGAGGACGGCACCGGATGGGGCTATCAGCTCGAGGGCTTTGTCTCCTACCGCGTCACCGACATGCTCAGCCTGGGCGTGGGTGCGCGCTACTGGCACATGGAAACCAAGGGCCACACCCACTTCGAAGGCCATGTGGTCGGCTTTGCCGCCCAGCCGCAGGTCCTGACCTGGAAGACCGACCAATTCGGCGTTTATTTTCAGAGCAGCCTCAAGCTCGGGCCCTATCCCTTGATCAGCCGCAACTAAGCATGATCCCGAAAAGTAGGAACCGGTTTTCGGAAAAGATCATGCTCACGCCTAGCCGGGCTGGATTCGCGCGGCGGGCAGAGTAGATTGCGACTTCAATGACCAGGCCTTGACGACCAGCCCATGGACCGACTGCTGCGCGCGACCGTCAATACCTGGAATGGCTTGTGCGCCGCCGCCCGCAGCGAGGCGGCATTTCGCCAGGAACTGGTTGCACTTCTGCTCGCGGTTCCGCTCGCTCTCGTCATCGCGGCGGAAGCTTGGAAGCGGGCGGCACTGATTGCCGTCGTGCTCTTCGTCCTGGTGATCGAGCTGTTGAATACGGCGATCGAAAAGCTCGCCGATCGCGTCAACCCGGCGATCGATCCGCAAATCGGCCAGGTCAAGGACATGGGTTCGGCCGCGGTCGGTCTTGCGCTGGCGGTTGCCGGGCTCGTTTGGCTGTTGGCGCTCGCTGAGCGCCTTGGGCTGCTGTAGCGGGCTGCGCGGCGATTGCGGTACGCGGGGGCGCCGCGCTAGACCTAACCCATGAATGACCGTCCCAACGACCGCTTGGCGATCGCAATCGCACAGCTCAATCCGACCGTCGGCGATATCGCCGGCAACGCGGACAAAGCACGGCAGGCGCGCGCTCAAGCGGCGCGCGACGGTGCCGACCTCGTCGCATTGCCTGAAATGTTCCTGTGCGGCTACCCGCCCGAAGATCTCGTGCTGAAGCCGGCGCTGCAGGCCGCCTGCCGCGCCGCGATCGAGCAATTGGCCCGCGAGACCGGTGACGGTGGGCCTGCTTTCTTGATCGGAACGCCATGGACGCAGAACGGCAAGCTCTACAACGCCTATTGCGTGCTCGACGGGGGATTCATCACCGCGGTGCGTTTCAAGGTCGAGCTTCCGAACTATGGCGTGTTCGATGAGAAGCGCGTGTTCGAGCCAGGACCGCTGCCGGGGCCGGTCAATGTGCGCGGCGTGCGGCTCGGCCTGCCGATCTGCGAGGATATCTGGGGCAACGAGGTCACCGAATGTCTGGCGGAGACCGGCGCTGAACTGCTGATTGTGCCGAACGGGTCCCCGTATTGGCGCGACAAGGACTCGGTCCGTCTGAACGTGGCGGTGGCGCGGGTGACCGAGAGCGGATTGCCGCTGATCTATGTCAATCAGGTTGGCGGCCAGGACGAGCTGGTGTTCGACGGCGCGTCCTTTGGGCTGCATGCCGACCGCTCGCTGGCCTTTCAGCTTGCTGCCTTTCGCGACACGGTGACGACGATCCGCTGGCAGCGCGCGGGCGATAGCTGGCGCTGCACCGACGGCCCGGTACTCAAGCTGCAGGAGGCCGATCAGGACGACTATTCCGCCTGCATGCTGGGCCTGCGCGATTATGTCGACAAGAACGGATTCAAAGGGGTGGTGCTGGGCCTGTCCGGCGGCATCGATTCCGCATTGGTGGCGGCGCTTGCCGCCGATGCGCTCGGCCCGGAACGCGTGCGTTGTGTGATGCTGCCGTATCGTTTCACGGCGCAGCAATCGCTCAATGACGCCGCCCGCGTCGCCAAGGCGCTGGGAGTTGCCTATGATGTGGTGCCGATCGAGGACGCGGTGCTCGGGCTGGAGAAAAGCCTGGCGCCCGTGTTCGCTGGGCGCGAGCGGGATGTAACGGAGGAGAATCTACAGGCCCGCGTGCGCGGCACCATGTTGATGGCGATTTCCAACAAGTTCGGGCTGATGGTGGTGACCACCGGCAACAAGTCAGAAATGTCGGTGGGTTACGCCACGCTCTATGGCGACATGAACGGCGGCTTCAATCCGATCAAGGATCTCTACAAGACCGAAGTGTATCGGCTGGTGCGCCTGCGTAATCGCTGGAAGCCCGAAGACGCGCGCGGGCCCGCGGGACCGGTGATCGCGGAAGATATCCTCACGCGTCCGCCGAGCGCGGAACTGCGCGACAACCAGACTGACCAGGACACGCTGCCGCCCTACGATGCGCTCGACCAGATTCTCGAGCGTTTGGTGGAACGCGAAGAGCCGATCGCCCGGATTGTCGAAACCGGCTTTGACCGCGACACGGTGATGAAAGTCGCGCGCATGCTCGACCTTGCCGAATACAAGCGGCGGCAGGCGGCGCCGGGCGTCAAGGTGACCTTGCGGAATTTCGGCCGCGACCGCCGCTATCCGATCGTCAATCGCTTTCGTGACGCCGGGAGGGCGCTGCCCGAGCCCGATCGCTCGCTGTTGAAGGACCAGCAAGCCGGCGCAAAGTCCGAAGCCTTTGATCTGTAGCGCGGCTTGCCCATCGCGTCGGCCTCATCCTTCGAGACGCAGACCTTCGGTCCGCTCCTCAGGATGAGGATAAAAGTCGTGCCGTAATCAGCTGCAGGGTTTGAAAATGATCCTCATGGTGAGGAGCGCAGCGAAGCTGCGCGTCTCGAACCATGAGGCCAGCGGAGGGTAGATTAGAGCATGATCCCGAAAACGCCTGCCCCGGACTTGATCCGGGGTGGGAACCGGTTTTCGGAAAAGATCATGCTCAAACAAAAAGCTAGATCATGATCCGATTCAATTAAATCGGATCATGGTCTAGCGCACGGGATAGAAGTTCGGGCCGACGGATCTGATCTGGCGCTTGGCCGGGTCCTCGTTGGGCGACGCTTGCGCCGCCGGCTGCTCGGCAGGCGCGGGCGCTGTGCCCGGGCGCGGCGTAGTCGCGCGCGGATCGGGCCGGATCGGTTTGCCCTGGGCATCTACCCGCGGCTGCGACAATTGTTTCGCCCGGTCCTCGGTCACCACGATGTCGCCGCGCTCCACCGTCTGATCGTCGAGGTGCTTGAGTGCATCCGCCCAGGTTTGGCCAGCTCCCTTGCAGCTGCACGCGGCGCTCATCTGCTTGCGATAGGCGAAGGCGTTGGGCAGTTCCGTATAGTTGCGGCCGCTGACCGAAACCGCCTGCGCCACGTCCTCACCGGGATTGCGATGGCTGTAGAGCACCACTTCCGAGGCCGGGCACATGCGCTGGCAGACGCGCTCGTCCTCGCCGAATTTGCTCGGCACCGTCGAATACGAAATGGGGAAATAGAACCCGTCACAGGTGCGCACGCACAGGGTGCGATACGTGTCCGAGGCGGGAACGTTCGGGGTGACCAGAGTCCCGGGGCCGAACAGGCTGTCGAAAAAATCACGCTGCGGCAGCGCGGCCGACCGGTATTGCGGCCCGCAATCGTTCTGCGCCAAAGCACCCAGCAGCGCGCGGCGCTGCCCCTCGCGGCCGGGGCTATTGGCCTGCATGCGCTGCAGATCGCCCAGGATGCGATCGAGATTGGCCCGCATCTGCTGGATCTGCGCATTGAGCGGGCCGCATTGCGCCGACTGTCCGCCGAACAGGGAGAAGAAGCCGCTTCCTTCACAGCCCTGCCTGCGGGCTTGCGCAGTCAGCCGGTCGAGCTCGGCCTGCTGGCGGCCGGCGGCCTCCTCAAAGCGTCTGACCTGATCGGCGCGCGCCGGGTCGGCGCTGCCACGATCGACCGCCGCAAGCTGGGCCTCGAGCCGCAAACAGGCCTGGCTGCGCCCGCCTGGTCCGGCGCCGGGATAGGTCGGGTATCCCTGCTGCGCCGCGGCTGGCGCCAGTGCTGCGGCCACCGCGACAGCCGCGAAAGCCAGCGCGCGCAGGGATCTCAAGGTCGCGTGTGCTGTCATGGAATAGGGGCCTGAGCCGACGATGTGGGGGATGACGCCCCGGAATGGTGACCAAAGTGTGAAGAGCCACAGTGTACCTGCTAGTGCCGCCGATTTGAAGTTCCTGCACCACTTGCCGCAATCTCGTTCAGGAACTTCAAATCGAAAAGCGGCACTAGAATCATAGACTTGCTAGTGCCCCTTTGCTTCCGAAGTTCGTGTCAGAGGTTGCTGCGATGTATCACGAACTTCGGAAGCGGGGCACTAGAACCGGCCGGAACCAGTCTTGTCGGGAAAGGTCCCGGTCAGAACTTCAGGCGCGATCGGCCGCCACGCCTCAGTGTGCAGGTTCCATAACAGGCCGCTGATGATGATGCCGGCGCCGAGAAACACGAACATATCCAGCGCCTCGCCGTAGAACCACCAGCCCACCAGTGCGATCAGCGGGATGCGCAGGAAGTCGAGCGGGACCACGACACTGGCGTCGCCGGCGCGGAAGGCGTTGCCCAGGCAAAAATGCGCGGACAAGCCGGCAAGGCCCATGCCGGCAACCGCCGGCAATTGATACAGCTCGATCTTGTTGAAGAAGAATAATCCGGCGCCGATGGCGCCGATGTTGAATTGTGTGACATTCATCCAGAACACGATAGCGATCGTGCTTTCCGTCATGGTCAGTTTCTTGGTCGCGATGTTCTGGGCGGCGAAACCGAATGCGGCACCCAGGACGATCAAGGCGGCAGGCTGAAAGGCCTCGACCCCCGGCCGCAAGATGACGGCGACCCCGATCAGCCCAAGCACGATGGCGCCGACCCGGCTCGGGGTCAGCCGTTCACCCAGGATGAGAGCCGCCAGCAGTATCGTCCAGGCCGGCATGGTGAATTCCAGCGAGAACACGGTGGCGAGCGGCAGCAGCAGCAGGCTCCACGCCCAAAGATATTGCGCGCCGAAATGCAGGGTGTTGCGCAGCACATGCAGGCCGAGCTTGCGGCGGACGATGGTCACCCGCAGCTGCGGCCGGGTGGCCAGCACCGTGCCGATAATGGCGAGACCGAGCGCGGCGCGCACCGTGAGGATTTCGATGACGTTGAGCGTGCCGCCCAACTCGCGGATCGACACCGCCATCACCGAGAACGACAACAGAGCGCCGGTCATCCACAGGATGACACGCAAAAGGTGACGGGGCATCAGGCGTCGTCCGGCAGCATCAGCGTTCAGCCTGAGCGTGGCAGCAGGGAGCGCGCCAAGCTTGCGCTCTTGATCACTCCGCGTCCGGCTGGTTTTCCGGCCGCGCCTTGTCGAAGGCCGGAAGCTTCAGGCACGCGGCCTCGACTCCGACGATCTTGGGAAACCGCTCCAACGGTACTTTGAGGCGCCGCGCATTGGCGACCTGCGGCACCAGGCAAATGTCGGCGAGTGTGACCTGGGAGCCGAAAGCATAGGGCCCCGGTTGCAGCATCGTCTCCAGCGCTTCAAAGCCTTCGAGAATCCAGTGATGATACCAGGCGTCGATCTTGTCCTGGTCCTGGCCGAGCTCGCGCTTGAGGTAACGCAGCGGCCCCACATTGTTGAGCGGGTGGATGTCGCAGGCGATCAGCAGCGCCATCGCCCGCACCTTGGCGCGGTCGAGTGGGTCACTCGGCAACAGCGGCGGCTGCGGATGCATCTCGTCGAGATATTCGATGATGGCGAGCGACTGGGTCAGCAGCTCTCCGGAATCGAGCTTGAGCGTCGGCACGCGCATCAATGGATTGATGGCGCGATATTCCGGCTTTCGGTTGATTCCGCCTTCCTTCTGCAGGTGGATCGGGATGGTATCGAAGCCCATGCCCTTGAGATTGAGCGCGATGCGCACCCGATAGGCGGCGGACGAACGGAAATATGAATAAAGCTGCACGGGTCCTCCTCGTGATGATCAAGACTTGCCGCGGGCAACGTAACGATCAGGTTTTGCTGGCTTCGATCTCGGCCACCAGCTTGGCCGACCGCTCGGTCAATTGCTTTACGGCCCGGTCGAATGCGGGGCGGTCGGCCGGCGCAATCGCGTCCGACAGCCGGTCGGTGAAGGCGAGCGCGATCGGAGCGGCCTCGTCATAGACCGCCCGTCCGGTCGGGGTCAGGGAAAGAAAGGATTCCCGCAAGTCCTCGCGGTTGGCGCGCCGCGTCAGGAATTTGCGCTGCTCCAGCTGCGCCACCGCGCGCGAAACCTTGGTCTTGTGCATATGGGTGCGGGCGCCGACCGCCTTGCCGGTCATGACGCCGTATTGGCCAAGCGTGACCAGCACCCGCCATTCCGGGATGCCGATGGCGTAGCGCCGGCCATAGACACGGGTGAGTGCCTGGGACACCAGGCTGGACAGCACGTTGAGTCGATGCGGCAGAAACTCTTCGATCTTGAGCAGCGCTTCGCCGCTCGGCGCCGCTTCCTTGGCCAAACCTGCATCGATCATTGCCATCTGTCGTTCCGCCCGGCCGAACAGGGGCAGGCACCCTGCATTGGGCGGAGAACATGGCGGAAGATCAGGTGATGTGCAACGGCGGCGCGGCGAAAGCCGTCAGCGGGAGCATTCGATGGCGACAAACTCGTCGCAGGCGCCGCCGCGGCAGGCGGTGTTGCCGGAGGGGACCGCGCCGGTGATCTCGTCGCGCTCGACCTTGCGGTAGGAGGCGGCGGCGGTGAAATCGCGCGCCTTGCAATAGGCGGTAGCCACCGAGGCGCCGCAGCTCGCGCCGGTAGCCAGGCAGCGGTCGATGCCGTAGCCGTCCACATTGGCGATGATGAAGACGCGCTTTTCGGCCTGAGCGGAAGCGGCGCCGCAGAGCAGGGCGGCGAAGGTCACGGCGACGACGGACCGCATGAGCGCACTCGCGGTTGGCACCAGGATCGGTACAAAAGAGGAGAATGCGGGGAAATGCGTTAAGGCGGCGTTAACCCGTTTGGGCGGGTCATGCCGGTGTCGGCGGGGTATATCCGGACTTGCTGGGTTTTTGCAGCCCTTGGTCCGCCGCTTCCCCAGATGAATTCGTGCTATAGCCCGCGCTGGGCCGGGCGCTCGGCCCCTTGACGCGCGCAGCGTCGTTCCCCATTCTCCGCCCGAAATGAACGGCCTTAACCATATCTGCGGCATTTGCCGGGAGATTATTCGCTAGCGTCTCCGCTGGCTGCGGCCGTCTTTTCTCCTGATCGAGATAGTGGGACGCCCGGCCGGCAGGGCGGGAGTCCCCATGGAGCTGAAGCTCTACGACACGTTGAACCGCGAGAAGCGGGTGTTCCGGCCGCTCGATTGGCAGGATTCCTCGATCCTGCCGGATCGCCGGCGCGTGCGCATGTATGTGTGCGGGCCGACGGTCTACGACTTCGCCCATATCGGCAATGCGCGGCCGGCCATCGTCTTCGACGTGCTCTACCGGGTGCTGCGTCACCTCTACGGCGCCGAGCACGTTACGTACGTTCGCAACATCACCGACGTGGACGACAAGATCAATGCGCGCGCGGCCGAGGAATATCCGAACCTGCCGCTGAACGAAGCCATCCGCCTGGTCACCGACAAGACCGAGCGGCAGTACCACGAGGACGCGGCGGCGCTCGGCTGCCTGCCGCCGACGGTGGAGCCGCGCGCCACCGAACATATCGAGGAGATGAAGGCGCTGATCGAGCGGCTGGTCGGCTCCGGCAACGCCTATGTCGCCGAGGGGCACGCCTTGTTCAGCGTGCCGTCGATGCAGGACTACGGGATATTATCGAAGCGCCCGCTCGACGAGATGATCGCGGGAGCCCGCGTCGATGTCGCACCCTATAAGCGCGACCCGATGGATTTCGTGCTGTGGAAGCCGTCCAAGCCCGGCGAGCCGGCCTGGCCGTCGCCCGCCGGCATCGGGACGCCAGGGCGGCCGGGCTGGCATATCGAATGCTCGGCCATGAGCTGGAAGCATCTGGGCGAGACCTTCGACATTCACGGCGGCGGCGTCGATCTCGTGTTCCCGCATCATGAGAACGAGATCGCGCAATCGCGCTGCGCCTTCCATACGCCGGTGATGGCAAATCATTGGATGCACAATGGCTTTCTGCAGGTCGAAGGCGAGAAGATGGCGAAGTCCGCCGGCAATTTCGTCACCATCCGCGAACTTCTCGCGGATTGGCCGGGGGAGGTGCTGCGGTACAACATGCTGCGTACGCACTACCGGCAGCCGATCGATTGGACGGTGAGGGGGCTCGAAGAGAGCTACAGCACGCTGCGTGCACTGACCGTGGAACCCGAATTCGCCAAAAGCGGTGAGGTGGCCTTTGCTCCGACGGTGCTCGACGCGTTGAGCGACGATCTCAATACACCGAAGGCCATCGCCGAGTTGCATGGCTTGCACCGAAAGGGTGACTTCACCGCGCTTTCGTCAGCGTTGCGCGGGCTTGGATTTGCGCGCCGGCCCGAGAGCAAACGCGCAGTCGACGAGAAGAAAGTCGTCTCGTTGATCGATGCTCGCAACGCCGCCCGCAAGGCAAAAAATTTCGTGGAATCCGACCGTATCCGAGACGAATTAAAGGGAATGGGCGTCGAGCTTGAGGACAAGCCGGACGGCACCTCCACCTGGACGGTGAAGCGATGAGCGCGCGGTGCAAGACGCCAAACCCTCCTTTGGTCATTCCGGGACAGCCCGAAGGGCTGGGCCCGGAATCCATATCCCGCGGCGGTGGTTGTGGATTCCGGGCTCGCCGCCATCCAAGTCGGCTATTGCCGACTTGGACACTTAAAAACCGATCTCGGGCAAGCCCGAGATCGGCAGCGCCCCGGAATGAACTTGATGAGCTTGCGCCATGAGCGCCTCCGCGCATCCGGCACTGGCGCTGCGGCCGTTCCTCATCACGGACACGCCGCTCGTGGCCGAAATCTTCCGCGCCAGCGTCGAGGAACTCACCGCCGACGACTACAGTGACGCGCAGCGAAAGGCGTGGGCGTCGGCGGCCGACGACGAGGAGGCCTTCGGCGAGCGGCTCGGAAAGCAACTGACCCTGCTCGGCACCCTGGGTGGCTCGCCGGTCGGCTTCGCCTCGCTCAAGGGCGCCGACCAGATTGACCTGCTATATGTTCATCCGGCCGGGGCCGGGCAGGGCGTCGGCACCATGCTGGTCGATGCGCTGGAGAAACTCGCGGCGGGCCGTGGCGCCCGCCGGCTGACCGCCGAGGTCAGCGACAACGCGCAGGAGTTCTTCATGCGGCGCGGCTATGTTGCCAAGACCCGCAACACCATGCCGCGCGGTGGCGAGTGGCTCGCCAATACGACCATGGAAAAGCCACTCGCAGGCAAGGAGAAGGCGCAATGAAACCCGACACGCCGTTCCCGCGCCATTGGCTGTATTACATCATCCTCAAATTCGCGGTGATCGCCGCGGCGATCGCGCTTGCGGTCTACGTCTATCTGGCATGAGCACCGTCATGGCCCGCGAACGCCTCTACCTGTTCGACACCACGCTGCGCGACGGCGCGCAGACCAACGGCGTCGATTTCACCCTGCACGACAAGCTCGTGCTTGCCGGCATGCTCGACGATCTCGGCATCGATTATGTGGAAGGCGGCTATCCGGGCGCCAATCCCACCGATACGCAGTTGTTCTCCGAGGACCGCAAGCTCAACACGACCTTTACCGCTTTCGGCATGACGCGCCGCCCCGGCCGCTCGACTTCGAACGATCCCGGCCTGGCGGCGCTGCTCGAGGCCAAGGCCGACGCCATCTGCTTTGTCGCCAAGTCCTGGGACTATCATGTGAAGGTCGCGCTCTCGACCACCGAGGAGGAAAACCTCGCGTCGATCCGCGACAGCGTGCGCGCCGCCAAGGCCAAGGGCCGCGAAGTGTTGCTCGATTGCGAGCATTTCTTCGATGGCTACAAGGCCAATCCAAAATATGCGCTGGCTTGCGCCAAGGCGGCCTATGACGAGGGCGCGCGCTGGGTGGTGCTGTGCGACACCAACGGCGGAGCGCTGCCGCATGAGGTCGAAGAGATCGTCCGCGCGGTGGTGCAGGTCATCCCCGGCGACCATGTCGGCATTCACGCCCACAATGACACCGAACAGGCGGTCGCCAATTCGCTTGCGGCGGTGCGCGCCGGCGCGCGTCAGATCCAGGGCACGCTCAACGGGCTCGGCGAGCGCTGCGGCAACGCCAATCTCGTGTCGATCATTCCGACGCTGAAGCTCAAGCCGGAGTTTTCCGAAAAATACGACATCGGGATTTCCGCCGACAATCTCAAGAGCCTCGCGCAGGTCTCTCACAAGCTCGACGAAATGCTCAACCGTGCGCCGAACCGGCATGCGCCCTATGTGGGCGAAAGCGCGTTCGCCACCAAGGCCGGCATCCATGCCTCGGCCATCATGAAGGACCCGGCGACCTACGAACATGTGCCGCCCGACACCGTGGGCAATAAGCGCAAGCTCCTGGTCTCCGACCAGGCGGGCAAGTCGAACGTGCTGGCCGAGCTCGAACGCATCGGAATCAAGGTCGACAAGGACGACCCGCGCATCGCACGGCTGCTCGACGAGGTGAAGGAACGCGAGGCGATCGGCTACGCCTACGAGGCCGCGGATGCGTCGTTCGAATTGCTGGCACGGCGGGTGCTGGGCAAAGTGCCGAATTATTTCGACGTGACGCAATTCGACGTCAACGTGGAGCAGCGCATCAATGCGCTCGGCCAGCGCGTCAGCGTGTCGATGGCGGTGGTGAAGGTGAAAGTCGGCGATGAAACCATGATCTCCGCGGCCGAAGGCAACGGCCCGGTCAATGCGCTCGACGTCGCGCTGCGCAAAGATCTCGGCAAATACCAGAAATATATCGAGCGGCTGGAGCTCACCGACTATCGCGTGCGGATCCTCAATGCCGGAACCGAGGCCGTCACGCGGGTGCTGATCGAAAGCCAGGACGAAAAAGGAGAGCGCTGGACCACGATCGGCGTCTCGCCCAATATCATCGACGCCTCGTTCCAGGCGCTGATGGACTCGATCGTCTACAAACTCGTGCGCTCCAACGCGCCGGCGTAGGCTTTCTCCGCCCTCATCCTGAGGAGGGCGCCATAGCAGGCGCAGCCTGCGTACACTTGGCTGCGATGCGCCCGTCTCGAAGGATGGGGCGGCCCCATGCTTCGAGACGCGCCTTCGGCGCTCCTCAGCATGAGGCCGATAGAGGTCTCGTCATCGGCGGGGAAGATCACATCCGCTCGGCGGCGACCGGGGTCATCTCCTTTTCCTCTTCTGAGACTGCGCTCAGCGCCGCGGTCAGCTTGGGCAGGATCTCCTCGATGCGCTCGGCCACCAGCAGATTAATCGACAAGTCGGCGCGGATGAATTGCAGTTTTTCCATGTGATCGAGGAGCGCACAGAGCGGGTCCCAGAAGCGCTCGATATTGGCGATGAGAATGGGCTTCTTGTGCCGGCCGAGCTGGGCCCAGGTCAGTTGCTCGACCAATTCCTCCAGCGTCCCGATACCGCCGGGCAGCGCGACGAAGGCGTCGGCTCGCTCGAACATCAGCCGCTTGCGCTCATGCAGGTCGCGCGTGACGATCAATTCCTGCACCCGTTCGAACGGGCGCTCGCGGCCGATCAGAAATTCCGGGATGATGCCGGTCACGAACCCGCCGTGATCGAGCACCGATTCGGCCAGGGTGCCCATTAGGCCCACCGAGCCGCCGCCATAGACCAGCTGGATGCCGTTCTCAGCCAGAATCCGCCCGAACTTGCGGGTGGCTTCGACAAAGCCCGGATGAGTTCCGGGGCCGGAGCCGCAATAGACGCAAATCGACTTGAGCTTGATCATGCGATGCATGTGGCCCGCGGTCCAGACAGCGTCAAGCCGAGCCTCGCGACAGGCTTTGTGGATTGCCTCGGCAAATATCTCTATATGAGGGTCTTCGACGGTCTGCCAGGTTCCCGCGGCCCGTCTCGTCCCGGGCCCCTTGATGAGTGAGGTTCATCTCCGATCGATTCGCGGCTTGAAGCGCGAGGTCTCCGGCGACGGCGGTTCGCTGTGGTCGACCTTTGTCGGCTTGCTGCCCTATATCTGGCCGTCCGACCGCCGCGACCTGAAGATCCGAATCATGATCGCGGTGGCGCTGCTGTTCGCCGCCAAGCTTGCGACCATCGCGGTTCCGTTCACCTTCAAATGGGCGGTCGATGCCTTGGCCGGGCAGGGTACCGCGCCGGTCGCGACCGCTGACTGGCTGACCTGGGCGCTGGCGGCACCCATCCTGATGACCATCGCCTACGGCGGCATGCGCATCCTGATGGCGGTGCTGACGCAAGTGCGCGACGGTCTGTTCGCCAAGGTGGCGATGAACGCCGTGCGGCGGCTCGCTTATCAAACCTTCGAGCACATGCACAAGCTGTCGCTGCGCTTTCATCTCGAGCGCAAGACCGGCGGCTTGACGCGGGTGCTGGAGCGCGGGCGCAACGCCATCGAGACCATCGTGCGCATGGTAATCCTTCAGCTCGCGCCGACCATCATCGAGCTCTCGTTCATCATCGCCGTGCTGCTCTATCAGTTCGACTGGCGCTATGTCGCCGTCGTTCTCGTCACCGTCGCCTGCTATATGGTGTTCACCTATTACGCCACCGAGTGGCGCATCGGCATCCGCCGCCGGATGAACGAGAGCGATACCGACGCCAACGTCAAGGCGATCGATTCGCTGCTCAACTACGAGACGGTGAAATATTTCGTCGCCGAAGAACGCGAAGCCAGGCGCTATGACCGCTCGATGGCGCGCTACGAGGACGCCAGCGTCAAATCCTATATTTCGCTCGCGGTGCTCAATGCCGGGCAGGCGGTGATCTTCACTATCGGTCTTGCGGTCACCATGGTGATGTGCGCCTACGGCATCCGTAACGGCACCAACACCGTCGGCGACTTCGTGATGATCAATGCCATGATGATCCAGCTCTACCAGCCGCTGAACTTCATGGGCATGGTCTACCGCGAGATCAAGCAGGCGCTGATCGATATCGAAACCATGTTCGGAATTCTCGCGCGCGATCCGGAGATCAAGGACAAGCCGAATGCGCCGCCGCTCGCCGTACGCAGCGGGGCCATCCGCTTCGACAACGTCTCCTTCGCCTATGACCCGGAACGCGAAATTCTGAAGGGCATCAGCTTCCAGGTTCCGGCCGGCCGGACCGTGGCGATCGTCGGCCCCTCCGGGGCCGGCAAATCGACGATTTCACGGCTGCTGTACCGGTTTTACGACGTCACCGGCGGCCGCATCGAGATCGACGGCCAGGACATCCGCGACGTGGCCCAGACTTCGCTGCGGGGGGCCATCGGCATGGTCCCGCAGGACACCGTGCTGTTCAACGACACCATCCGCTATAACATCCGCTACGGCCGCTGGGAGGCAAGCGACGCCGAAGTGGAGCAGGCAGCGCGGCTTGCGCAGATCGACGATTTCATCCGCCGCTCGCCCAAAGGCTACGAGACTGAAGTCGGGGAACGCGGGCTCAAACTATCCGGTGGCGAGAAACAGCGGGTCGCGATCGCGCGCACCATCCTGAAGGCGCCGCCGATCCTGCTGCTTGACGAGGCGACCTCGGCGCTCGACAGCCACACCGAGAAGGAAATCCAGGACGCGCTGGACGGTGTCTCCAGGAATCGTACCACCCTGGTCATCGCGCATCGCCTGTCTACCATCGTCGGCGCCGACGAGATCATCGTGCTCGATCAGGGCGTGATCGTGGAACGCGGCACGCACCCGCAGCTTCTGGCCAAGGCCGGGCTCTATGCCAGCTTGTGGAACCGCCAGCGCGAAGCCGCGGAGGCGCGCGAAAAGCTTGCTTTGATCGGGGAGGATACGACCGCGCCCAACCGCGACCCACCTGCGGTCACCGAACCATTTGCCTTGCCCGCCGACGCCGCGGAGCAATTTTAGATCATGTCCGTCATCGCCTCGATCCGCTCGCAGCTCGTGCCCATCCATCGCGAGGGCTATCCCTTCATCGGAGCGTTCGCGCTCGTCAGCCTGATCTTGTTCTGGATCTGGCCGCCGCTCGGCTGGCTCGGCACCGTGCTGACGGTCTGGTGCACCCTGTTCTTCCGCGATCCGCCGCGCGTGACGCCGGTGCGCGAAGGGCTGGTCATCGCGCCGGCCGACGGGCGGGTGAGCCAGGTCGTCAACGCCGTGCCGCCCAAGGAACTCAATTTCGGTGAGCGGCCGATGCCGCGGGTGTCGATCTTCATGAGCGTATTCGACTGCCACATCAACCGCAGCCCAATCGGCGGCCGCATCGAGCGCATTGCCTATAAGGCGGGCAAGTTCGTCAATGCGGATCTCGATAAAGCCAGCGAAGACAACGAGCGCAATTCCTTCGTCATTGCGACGGCCAGCGCCCGCATTGCGGTAGTGCAGATCGCCGGCCTGTTGGCGCGGCGCATCGTCTGCTTTCAACGTGAAGGCGCCGAGGTGGCGGCCGGTGAGCGCCTCGGCATGATCCGCTTCGGCTCGCGCGTCGATGTCTATCTGCCGGAAGGGGTGCGGGTGCTGGTCGCCGAGGGCCAGACCTCGATTGCCGGCGAGACTGTGCTCGCCGATCTGCGCGGCGGTGACCGCGAACGCACTTTCCGCGTCGACTGACGGCGTTAACCGCGGCACCGACGGCCATGGCGGCGCCGCAAACCGCGCGCTATATTCAGGCCATGGTCTTTACACCCTTCGAGCCCGAGCGCCCTGGGGCCAAGCGCCGGCGTTTCCGGGCGATTCCCGTTCGCACGCTGGTGCCGAACCTGATCACGCTGCTGGCGCTTTGCGCCGGCCTGACCGGAATCCGCCTGGCGATCGAGGGCAAGCTGGAATGGGCGCTTGCCGCCATCGTCTTCGCCGCTCTGCTCGACGGCATCGATGGGCGGATTGCGCGGATGCTCAAGGGCACATCGCGTTTCGGCGCCGAACTCGACAGTCTTGCCGACTTCTTCAATTTCGGCGTTGCGCCGGCGCTGATCCTCTACCTCTGGGGGCTGCACGAACTGGGGAATGTCGGCTGGATCGCCGCGATGGTATTTGCGATCTGCGCCAGCCTTCGGCTCGCGCGCTTCAACGTCATGATCGACGATCCCAACCGTCCGGCCTGGGCGGCCAATTTCTTCGTCGGAATGCCGGCGCCGGCCGGGGCCATCGCGGTGCTGCTGCCGATCTATGTGCACTTCCTCGGCATGCCGCGGCTCGTGTTCGTCGCGCCGGCGACGTTCCTCTACACCCTGTTCATCGCGTTCCTGATGGTGTCGCGGCTGCCGGTCTATTCCGGCAAGAAGCTCGGCAAGCGCGTTTCGCCGGAGATGGTGCTGCCGGTCTTCGTGGTCGTGGTGCTGTTTGTTGCGCTGCTGGTATCCTATCCCTGGGCGGTGCTGGCATTCGGAACGGTAGCCTATCTCGGCAGCCTGCCGTTCGGCTGGCTCACCTACCGCAATTACGAGCGCAAGGAAGCCGCCGCCGCGCAGTCGCTCGTCGGGCACGGCCCTGGCGGCCCCGCCGACAGCTATTCGCCATCGATCTCGCCAAGCCAGCCGTCTGCGGACAAGCCTTCCGATCCCGAGCGGCCGACGCGGCTCAACTGAGCAGCGGCGGCGTTTCGATCTCTCATTGCATCGTGGGTAAGACGAATTCGGCGCCGTCCTTGCTGCCGGAAGGCCAGCGCGCCGTGACCGTTTTGGTCTTGGTATAGAACCGTACCGCGTCGGGACCGTGCTGATTCAGATCACCGAACGCTGAGCGCTTCCAGCCGCCGAACGTGTAATAGGCGAGCGGCACCGGGATCGCGAAATTCACCCCGACCATGCCCACATCCACGCGATCTGCGAAATCGCGGGCGGTCGGGCCGTCGCGCGTGAAAATGGCGACGCCGTTGCCGAATTCATGACTGCTGGCGAGCCGCAGCGCCTCCTCGTAGTCGTTGGCGCGCACCACCGAGAGCACCGGGCCGAAGATCTCCTCCCGATAGATCCGCATGGCGGGCGTGACCTGGTCGAACAGGCAGCCGCCCAGGAAAAATCCGTCCTCGTAGCCCTGCAGCTTGAAGCCGCGACCGTCGACCCGCAAATCCGCCCCTTGCTCGACTCCCGATTCGATGAAATCCATCACCTTTTGCAGGTGATTTTTGGAGATCAAAGGCCCGAAATTCGCCTGCGGATCTCTGGAGTGCCCGATCTTGAGACTTTCCACCCGCGGAATCAGTTTTTCGACCAAGGCGTCCGCGGTCTTGCGGCCGACCGGCACCGCCACCGACACCGCCATGCAGCGCTCCCCGGCCGAGCCATAGGCCGCGCCGATCAGCGCCTCGACCGCCTGGTCGAGGTCGGCGTCCGGCATGACGATCATGTGGTTCTTGGCGCCGCCGAAACACTGCACGCGTTTGCCGTTGACCGCGCCGGTAGCGTAGACATATTCGGCGACCGGCGACGACCCGACGAAGCCGATCGCCCTGACGCGCGGATCGGTCAACAGCGTGTCCACCGCCTCCTTGTCGCCATTGACGACATTGAATACGCCGGACGGAAGCCCGGCCTCGGTCATCAGTTCGGCAAGCCGCATCGGCACCGACGGGTCGCGCTCCGAGGGCTTGAGGATGAAGGCATTGCCGCAGGCGAGCGCCGGCGCCGCCTTCCACAAGGGGATCATGGCCGGGAAGTTGAACGGCGTGATCCCCACCACCACGCCCAACGGCTGCCGGAACGAAAACAGATCGATGCCGGGCCCGGCGCCCTGGGTGAATTCGCCCTTGAGCAGATGGGGAATGCCACAGGCGAACTCGACGACGTCGAGGCCGCGCTGAACGTCGCCGCGGGCGTCGGCAAGCGTCTTGCCGTGCTCGCCGGACAGGAGCTTGGCGAGGCTGTCGATCTCCCGCCGCGCCAGTTCGAGAAACCTGAACAGCACGCGTGCCCGCCGCTGCGGGTTGGTCGCGGCCCAGGCCGGCTGCGCCGCTGCTGCCACCGCAATCGCCTGTTCGACCTCGAAGCGCTCGGCCAACGCGACTTTGGCCTGCACCTCGCCGGTATTGGGATCGAACACATCGCCGCTGCGGGCGGACCTGCCCGCGACCACGCTTCCGCCAATGAAATGGCCGATCTGCCGCATCCGCGTCCTCCCCCGCACCCAGCGCTGCGCTTGGCGGCAGCTTCCGACGCGGCCGGATTAAAGCGCAGGCCCCGGCCGGCGGGAAGCTGAAGCGGCCTGCAAACCCCTTTTCGGCCTGAAATCAACAGGATATCGGCGCGTTACGGCTCGTCCGGGCGGTAATTGGTAACCCTCCCTTAAGCGCGCCGGGGCTAGCTTGCAGGGTGTGCGCCGGGGACGGCGCGCGGCCGTTCGGGTGGGGTCTGTTCATGGATATCGCAACCAGCATCGGTCTGCTCGCCGGAGCTGGCGTGCTTGCCTCGCTTATCCTGATGGGCGGCGACCTCCGGATGTTCGCCGACACCCATGCCGCCATCGTGATCTTCGGCGGGTCCTTTGCGGCAACGCTGATCCGCTTTCCGTTGACATCGATCTTTCACGGCTTGCCGCTCGGTGCGCGCTACGCGTTTACGCTGCGCCGCGTTACCCAGCGCGAACTGGTCGACGAAATCGCGTCGCTGGCCGAGGTCGCGCGCAAGAACGGGCCGATCGGGTTGGAGAAGATCGAGATCGAAGACCCGTTCCTCGCCAAGGGCATCCGCTTCGTCGCCGACGGTTACGACAACAGCTTCATTCGCGACAATCTCGAGCGCGACCGCGACAACTTCCTCACCCATCTCGATGAAGGCCAGAAAATCTATCGCGCGATTGGCGACTGCGCCCCGGCTTTCGGCATGATCGGCACGCTGATCGGCATGGTGCAGATGTTCGCCAACATGACGGACCCGTCCAAGCTCGGCCCGTTCATGGCGGTGGCGCTGTTGGCGACTTTCTATGGCGCTGCAGTCGCCAACCTGCTGTGCCTGCCGATCGCCGACAAGCTGCATCTGAAGCTGGTCGATGAGGAGATCAACCGCACGCTGATCATCGACGGCATTCTGATGATCCGCGAGGCCAAGAGCCCGTCACTGGTGCGCGAAATGCTGCTGGCCTATCTGCCGGAGAGACATCGGCACGAGGAAGCGGAAGTTGTGCCGGCCTGACGCCGTCACTACTGGTTATAACGGATTCACAAATGGCGCGGCGTAACCGGGCAAGCCACGGCGGACACGGCTGGTTCGTCACCTTCGCTGACCTGATGGGTCTGCTGGTCAGCTTCTTCGTCATGTTGGTCGCCTTCTCCACCCAGGATCAGGTGAAGCTGCAAGTCGTCGCCGGCTCGATGCGCGATGCGTTCGGCGTGCAAGACAAGGTGCGTTATTCCGGCGTGATTGAAGTTCCCGGTCTGCCGACGCGACCGAAGCTCAAACAAGCGGCGCCAATCACGCCCGAGGAAGCATCGGCTACCCCCACCGTCGACGACCGCGGACGGCAACAAAGCCACGGCGCCAATTTCGAGCACGACCGCAATTTCGCGCTTGCCACTGTGTCCCTGCGGCAGGCGCTGCAGGACATGCCGGATCTGGCCGAAATCTCCAAGCACGTGATGATCGAGGAGACCAAGCAGGGCATCAATATCGAGATCGTCGATCAGGACGGCCGCTCGATGTTTGCCGAAGGAGCGAAAGAGCCGCACGCGCGCACGCGCCGCCTGATCCAAAGACTCGCCGTGCCGCTCAAGGCGATGCCGTTCCGGATTTCGATCACCGGCCACAGCTCTGCCAGTCGCTTGCCGGCGCAAGGCTCTTATGGGCCCTGGGAACTGTCGGCCGATCGCGCCAATGCGGTGCGTAAACTGCTCGAGCTCGACGGCGTGCCGACGTCGCACATCTACATGGTGGCGGGACGGGCCGATACGCAGCCGCTGTTTCCGGACGACCCCTTTATTGCCGCCAATCGGCGCGTAACCATTACCCTGATGCGCGAGGCGCCGCCGCTTCCAACCGGCGCCAAGCCCTGACCTTGGGGTGGCTCGGCGCCAGCCCAGCCCGCTGCGGCCCGGAACCATCGATACCAAAGTACCGTTTATAAGCATGTTCCCGGCAGCCTGGCGGTGATATAAGGCGCGCCTTCTCCGCGGCACGCCAAGGCCGACACAAGGCCGACCTCTCGACCATGAACGAAGTAGCGAACGGATCGCCCACGGTGCGCGCCGCCCCTCCCACTACTGATACCTTTGCCCAGGACAGGGCCAAATTCCTGGCCTTGTCGCTGGGTAGCGTCGGCGTCGTCTTTGGCGATATCGGCACCAGTCCGCTTTATGCGTTTCGCGAAGCGGTCGTTGCCGCCCAGGCCGGCGGACCGGTCACCCGCGATATCGTGCTCGGCGTGCTGTCGCTGATCGTGTGGTCGCTGATCGTGGTCGTGACGATCAAATATGTCCTGATCCTGCTACGCGCCGATAATAACGGGGAGGGCGGGACGCTTTCGCTGACAGCGCTTGCTACCCGTGCGCTCGGGCGGCGCACGACCTTGGTGTTCCTGCTCGGCGTCATCGGCGCCGCGATGTTTCTCGGCGACGCCATGATCACCCCGGCGATTACCGTGCTGTCGGCGGTCGAGGGGTTGAAAATCGCCATTCCCGCTGCCGGGAATTACGTCGTCCCGATCACCATTGTCATTTTGTGCGTCTTGTTCGCTGTCCAAAGGCGCGGCACCACCGGGATCGCGCGCATGTTCGGGCCGGTGATGTTGATCTGGTTTATCGCCATTGCGGTGGCTGGGATACTGCACATCCATGAAGATCCCGGCGTGCTTGCTGCGCTCAATCCACAATATGCGATCACCTTCGTCGCGGCGCATGGACATATCGGCCTCGTCACCCTGGGCGCGGTGTTCCTGGTGGTGACCGGAGGCGAAGCGCTCTATGCCGATCTCGGGCATTTCGGCAGAAAGCCGATCCAGACCGCGTGGCTTTGTCTGGTGCTGCCCGCGCTGCTGATCAATTATTTCGGCCAGGGCGCGCTGGTGCTCGCCAATCCGGCGACGATCGAAAATCCGTTCTATCGGCTTGTGCCGGACGTCGCATTGCTGCCGATGGTGGTGCTCGCCACCGCGGCAGGCGTCATTGCCAGCCAAGCCGTGATTACCGGCGCCTATTCGCTGGTGCATCAGGGAATTCAGCTAGGGTTGCTGCCGCGGCTTGCAATCCTACACACCTCGGCGTCGCAGGCTGGGCAGATCTACATTCCCCGCGTCACCGGGCTGCTGCTGATCGGCGTTCTGCTGCTGGTCGGCCTTTTCCGCTCGTCGAGCGAACTCGCCTCCGCCTATGGGGTGGCGGTTGCCATGACCATGGTGGTGGACGGGCTGCTCGCCTTCATTGTGGTGTGGAAGCTCTGGAAATGGCGGCTCTGGCAGGCGGCGCTGCTGATCGCTCCACTGGTGCTGGTCGACTTCACCTTCCTGTCAGCCAACCTGCTCAAATTGTTGGAGGGTGCCTGGGTCCCGCTGCTGTTCGGCGCCGGAGTGGTGTTGCTCATTCTGACGTGGCGTCGCGGAACGACCATCCTCATGCAGAAGACGCGGCGCAGCGAGGTGCCGCTCGACACATTGGTTCGCAACCTGGAAAAGAAACCGCCCCATGTCGTACCGGGCACGGCGGTGTTTCTCACCAGCGATCCGGAATTCGCGCCCACCGCGCTCCTGCATAATCTCAAGCACAACAAGGTGCTGCACGAGCACAATGTGGTTCTCACCATCATCACCGCCGACACGCCGAGGGTCACGGAAAAGGAGCGTGTGACCATGACAGTGATATCCCCGCTGTTCATCCGGGTGGCGCTCACGTTCGGGTACATGGAGCAGCCGAACGTGCCGAAGGCGCTGGCGATTGCCCGCAAACACGGCTGGACCTTCGACATCATGTCGACGTCGTTTTTCCTGTCGCGCCGCGCCATCAAGCCGGCCGCGCATTCCGGCATGCCGCGCTGGCAGGACCGGCTGTTTATCGTATTGGCGCGATCGGCCAGCGATGCCACCGACTTCTTCCAGATTCCGACGGGAAGGGTGGTGGAGGTCGGGACGCAGGTGACGGTCTAACCGACCTTGTCATCCAAGCTGTGGACAGGTTCCCTCATCATTTATAGGTTAACGCCGGCCTGCTTGCATGCCGTACATGAATGAACGCCGCCTCAGCGTGCATGCCATTGACCTAACGAGCATTATGCCGCAGCGGCGCTCTTCATATAACGGGACTTATGCGGTATTAGGCAATGAGGGAATTCTGTCTATTTCCCAATTGACCTAATTGCGCTGCACACGTAGTCCAGTTCCATCAGGGGTTGCGGTTACTGGATGCGGCGAGTCTGCCCTGTCTCGGCAGGGCACTAACCTGTTTGGAGCGGAAATGAACAAACGTAGCCGAGACCCTCTCGATATGACGATCGGCAAGCGCGTGCGCGCGTTGCGCCTGCAGCGCGGCATGTCGCAGACTGAGCTTGCCAATGCCTTGGACCTGACCTTCCAACAGGTTCAGAAATACGAAAAAGGCGCAAACCGCATCGCTGCTGGCCGCTTGCAGCGGATTGCCGAGATTCTTGAAGTGCCGGTCACCTTCTTTTTCTCCGGGTTCGGCGAGGAACACGGTAAGCGCGACGCGAAGTCGGTCGAAAGCGAATTCGATTTCCTGCAGACCGGCGGCGCTATGCGGCTGGTCCGTGCCTATTCGCGGATCAGGGAAAGTGGAGTGCGCCTGCGCTTGTTGCGGCTCACGGAATCTCTCGCCGGCGAGTGATTGCCGGTCGCCTCGGTGCCGCCCGTCAACCCGCGACACAAGTTTCCCGTTGAGATAGAATTCGCCGGCACGGCTGCCTTTAAAGCATGATCCCGAAAAGTGGACACCGGTTTTCGGAAAAGATCATGCTCAAACAAGAAGCTAGAGCGTGATGGCGATTCAATCTGAAGCCATCACGCTCTAGCGGCCGGGAGGCGGGGGCGCGATTGGGTTGTGGTCGTCGTCGGGATCCGGAGAAGTGCTATGACCGATCCATCTGGGGGCGATCCCCGCGTGCGGAACCTGACGCCGGAGGACGTGGCGGGCGGCCTGACCGAAGGCCGCGTCCTGCTGGTGGACGTGCGCGAGCAGAATGAAATCGACATAGAGAGCTTCCCGGACGCCGTGGTGGTGCCGTTGTCGCGCTTCGATCCAGCAGCGATCCCGGACCCGCAAGGCCGGCAGGTGGTGTTCGCCTGCCGCTCGGGCCGGCGGTCGGTGACCGCGTCGCTCGCTGCCCAGGAACAAGGCTTTGCTTACGACGCCCACCTCGCCGGCGGCATCCTGGCCTGGAAGGCGGCAGGCCTTCCTACCGATAGCTGAGATGCCTGCCACCGACCGCCGGGACCGGCGATCAGGGGCGCCACGGCGGCGCCGATCAGCAAGCCGAACATGCCCTGCTGCAAGCCCTTTCTGCGTTGCTCTTCCGGTTGCTTGCTCACGACAAAGGTGCCGTTCGTCGAGCCCCCGGCCGGCTTGCCTGGTCGCGGTGGCCGCCATCAGCACGCGCTCCTGGCCCATGCTGCGGCGAAGCCAGAAGAAGAAAACAGCGCCCAAAAGTGCCAGAACACCAGACGCTGCCCACATCACGTCACATCACATCGAACTGTTTGAGAACCCCATCGCGCACCCCCTGGTCCCCAAGGCCAGACTAGCAAGCCGGGTCAGACGCTGAAGCGATGTTGAGACGCCGCAAAAAGGCGGTTAGCCTTGCGGCGTGGAGAAAACTACCGGTTTTCGCTTAGCATCGGTGATGCTGGGGTTGGGGGGTGGTCAATGCGTTTCGTTGGTTCGATGGTACTTGCCAGTCTCCTTTCGACATTGTCGGTTGAATTGGCCCAAGCGCAGGATCACTGGGCCGCTCTCAAGCAGTCCGGCCACATCGTGTTCCTGCGGCATGCCAATGCTCCGGGGTTCACCGAAGACCCGCCCGGCATCGACCTGAAAAATTGTTCATTGCAACGCAATCTCGACGAGGCCGGCCGCGCGCAGGCGCGTCGGATCGGCGATGAGTTCCGAAAACGCGGACTGTCGCGCGTGCGTTTGATTTCCAGCCAGTTTTGCCGAACGCTGGAGACCGCCAAGCTGATGAATCTCGGACCGGTCCAGGGACAGGCCATGCTGAATTATTTGAATGTCGACGACGGGTCCAAGGTAGACGCCTATGTCGTCAAGGCGATCGATTATCTGAAGACCCTGCGCACCGGCCAGCCGGCCGTGCTGGTGACGCACATTTCCAATATCGAAATGATATCCGGCGCCCGGGCCGCGTCCGGCGAGATGGTCGTCACCCGGTTCGATCAGGTGGGTAAGCTCGCCGTGGTCGGCAAGATCCCGCCGCCCTGAGCAAATCAGCGGGCACCGGAGGTCAGCTCTCGCGCCCGTATCATGCAGGCAAGCCGCGCCGGGCTAGTGTGGCGGTTCAGAAGTTCCCCATTCCTCGCGGCCGGGTCGGGAGGGAACTTCTGAACCAAAGCCACACTAGCAACGCTATGATTTCTAGTGTCCCTTTGAATCCGAAGTTCGCAACAGTGCTCGCAGCAGGGTTTTGCGAACTTCGGATTCGGGACACTAGAGCGTGATGGCTTCAGATTGAATCGCCATCACGCTCTAGCTTCTTGTTTGAGCATGATCTTTTCCGAAAACCGGCACCCACTTTTCGGGATCATGCTTTAGAGGGTCATTCCCCAGATCAGCAGCGCAGCCGCGCCGGCGAGCAGCCCGATGGCGGCGATCAATAGCCAAAACATGGTGGAAGTGAGTGACTTGTTTCGCTCTTCCTCGGATTTTTGGCTGACCACGAAAATCTTGTTGGCGGACCCCGGCACCGGCTTTCCCACTGACCGATCCGGCTGCACCTCTCCCAGAACATAGATCGGGATGGCCGGAGCCAGGATCGTTTCCGTATGGATAAGGTAGACGGACCCCCGCCCGGACGCCAAGCTTATTAGCGTACCGGCGACGCCTTGCTGTTCGGCCTCGCGGCGATTGACGACCTGCGCGCCTTCGATGTCGGCGCCTTCCAGGTTGAGCGCCACTCGGCCGCTGCCGTCGTCGACGGTGCAAGGAGCGAACCGCTTGTTCGAATGAATGTTATGGGTGCGGGTGCGGCGCTGGCTTCGCCCCTGCGAGTCTCTCTCGTAGTAGACTTCCTCGCGGTTGATCTCGGCCAGGAAGTACACGCATTGTTGCTTGGAGAATTCGGCGGTCAGCGGGCTTTGGCAACGCACCGTGCCCTTGAGTTCGACCACGGTGCCGGGGGCGAGCGATGCAACGTCGCCTGCCCTGGAGGTCTGGGTGGTGGCCATCAGCGCCAGTTCCCGCCCGCTCCTCGCGCGAAACCAAAGGCAAACCGCCGCTATCACCGCCAACAGCGCGCCAAGTCCGACCAACCACCAGTTCATTGGGAATTTCTCCGTTCGATCTGCAGTCTTGTATCGGCCGTCCGCTGGAAAAGCTCAAGCGCCTCCGATGTTGCTGGAAACGGCGGATGCAACTAGCCTTGCCGGCAGGCGCAATATCGTGGGCGCCGCTTGTAAGAAAGGACCCTCATGCGCCGCGCTCTGATCGCCGCCGGTCTTGCCGCCCTTGCCCTTTCATCCCCCGGCGATCCCGCCACCGCGCAATCAAAACGCGAGCGTGTCGTCAACGTCTACAACTGGTCGGACTATATCGAGCCGGCGGTGATCGAGGAATTCACCAAGAAAACCGGCATCAAGGTGCGCTACGACACTTTCGATTCCAACGACACGCTGGAAACCAAGCTGCTGGCCGGCAAGTCCGGCTACGACGTCGTGGTGCCGACCGCCTATTTCCTCGAGCGCCAGATCAGGGCCGGACTGTTTCAGAAGCTCGACAAATCAAAGTTGCCGAACCTAGCCCATGTCTGGCCCGAGATCGCACGCCGGCTAGCGGTCTACGATCCCGGCAACGCATTCGCGGTCAATTACATGTGGGGTACCACCGGTATCGGCTACAACGTCCAAAAGGCGCGTGACGCGCTCGGAGCGGATGCCCGGATGGACAGCTGGGACGTCGTCTTCAAGCCGGAGAACCTCGCCAAGTTCAAGGACTGCGGCGTGCATATGCTGGATTCCTCGGACGATATCCTGTCCGCCGCGCTCAACTATCTCGGGCTCGATCCCAATAGTGCCCGCGAGACCGATCTGCAGAAAGCCGCCGATCTGCTGACCTCGGTCCGGCCGTTCGTGCGCAAGTTCCATTCGTCGGAATTCCTCAATGCGCTGGCCACCGGCGAGATATGCCTGGTGCTGGGCTGGTCGGGTGACATCAAGCAGGCGCAAAAGCGCGCGGCGGAAGCCAAAGGCGGAATCCAGATCGGCTATGCCATCCCGCAGGGCGGCGCGCAGATGTGGTTCGACAATCTCGCGATCCCGCGCGACGCCCGCAACGTCGCCGAAGCGCACGAATTCATCAATTTCCTGCAGACGCCTGAGATAGCGGCAAGGAACTCGAATTTCATTTCTTATGCCAACGGTAATCTGACAAGCCAAAAATTCATCGACAAGGCGGTGCTGGAGGATCGCACCATCTATCCGGACGAAGCAACCATGAGCGGCCTCTATACCATCAAGGCGCACGACCCGAAGGCGCAGCGGCTGATCAACCGGCTGTGGATCCGGATCAAGACCGGGCAGTAGGTTCGCCGCTCGACGGCTATGCCGTGGCGGCCACCGAAACCCAAAAAGAGCCGGGCACACTAGGCAGGGTCGGAAATAGATTCCACATCGGGATATGCAACGCCTATCGCCATCTGCGGTGGACCCACAACCACTGCTCGGGATGTTCGCGCACCCATTCCTCCACCACCGATGTGATCGCCTGCATGGTGCGCTGGATGTCGACCCTGCCGTCCTGTTTGCGCGGGCGCTCGATCGGCTCAGTGATTTCGCCCCAGAAATGATGGCCGTCGGGCTGGCGCACGATCCGCACGCCCCGGATCTCGCAGTCGAGGACACGCGCCAGGCGCGCGATCAAGGGATTGGCCTTGCAGGTGCGGCCGAAAAACGTGACGTCGACGCCGTTGTAATCATGCTGGTCGACCAGCATGCCGACATGCGTGCCTCCTTCCAGCATGCGGGCAAGGCGGACCGGTGCGTCAAGCGCGGTCGGCACCAGCTTGCCGATCAGGCCCGAGCGCATTTTCAGGATGGCGTTGCCGACGACGGCGACGTTAGGCCGGCGAAAAAGCACCGCCATATCGATCTTGTAGAATGCGCCGGCCAAAGCGGGAACTTCCCAATTGGCGAGATGTGCGCCGAAAAACAATGTCGCCCGCGGCGCTTCGCGGATGTCGTTGAATCGCTCGAAGGATGTCCGGTCGTAGATGACGTCGGCCGGGCCCGGCCGTTCGTAGTCGAGGACTTGCATCCGGTCGAGATGCACGAATTCAATCGCCACGCGGCCGAGATTGTCCCAGACACCGGTAAGAATCTGCTCGATCTCTGCCGCCGTTTTGTCTGGAAACGCTGCCGCGAGATTGCGACGGCCGGTGCGATGTTCGGGCAGCCAGGGGCCGATCTTGCGCATCAGCCAGGCTGAGAGCTCGGCGGTGCGCTTACGATCGGTCAACCGAAACAGGCGGAACAACACGACCGCGCTCCAACCGGCGATCGCGTCGGTCATGGCCTTGAGGCGGCGGCCGAACCTCCGTGCAAGGCGTCTTGGCAGGGTGCTCATGGATTGGCGTCCCGCCGCGTGCTCAGAACGTCACGATGATCTTGCCGAACACCTGCCGGCTTTCGAGCCGCGCGAGACCGCGCTCGACCTCGCTCAGGGGGAATTCGCTGTCGATCACCGGCTGCATGCCGGCCGCCATCTTGGCCAGGCTCTCGGCGATGTTGCGCATCGAGGCGCCGAACGAACCGATGATGCGGTACTGCTGCTGAAAGAGTTGCATCAGGTTCAAGGTGGTCGAAGGTCCCGATGTCGCTCCGCAGGTCACCAGTCGCCCGCCGCGCTTGAGACACAGTAGCGAGCCTTGGAAGGTTTCCTGCCCGACATGCTCGAATACCACGTCGACGCCTTTCTTGGCGGTGAGCTTGCGCACCACGCCCTCGAACCGCTCGGTGCGGTAGTTGATCACATGATCGGCGCCGAGCGCTCTGGCCTTCTCCGCCTTGGTGTCGTCGCCGACCGTGGTGATGACGGTGCAGCCGATCGCCTTCGCCATCTTGATGGCGATGCTGCCGATGCCGGAGCCGCCGGCATGCACCAGCACGGTTTCGCCCGGCTCCAGTCTGGCGTTGTCGAACAGCATATGCTGCACCGTCGAAAAGGCGATCGGCGCACAGGCCGCGTCGCGGAAGCTCACGCCCGCAGGCACGCCAATGACCAGCCGCGCCGGCATGTTGAGAAGATCGCGGGCGAAGCCGTCGATGTGAAAGCCCATGATGCCGGCGACGTTCTCGCACAGATTGTCGCGGCCTTCGCGGCAGGCCTTGCAGCTCCCGCAGGTCAAGCCGCCATACATGACGACTGGATCGCCCGGCTTAGACGCAGTCACCCCCGCGCCGACAGCGGCCACTTCGCCCGAGGCCTCGGCGCCGATCACCAGCGGCATCTTGCGCTTGGCGAAGGCCATGCCGCGCCAGCCCCAGACGTCGATATGGTTGAGCGCCACCGCTTTGACGCGGATCTGCAGCTCGCCCGACGCTGGCGGCGGTGGCGGCGCAAGCTCGACCATTTCGAGCTTGCGATCGGCGACAAGAGTGAGCGCGCGCATCAGGGCCGTGTCTCCGGAACGCGACAGTGGGGCTATTCAGCGAAGGCCGGCCATCACGTGGGCTCGCGCCCCATGACAAGCGACACGTTCTGGCCGCCGAAGCCGAAGGAATTGGACAGCGCGTGGCGAAGCTTGGCGTCGCGCGCCACGTTGGGCACGACGTCGAGCGCAAGCGCCGGATCGGGTACATTGTAATTGATGGTCGGCGGAATCCGCCCGCGGTCCAGCGTCAGCAGCGTGAATACCGCTTCGACCGCGCCGGCCGCCGACAAGGTATGGCCCACCATCGACTTGTTGGACGACATCGGGATCTGCTTGGCGCGCTCGCCGAACACTGCCGTCACGCCGAGACATTCCATCTTGTCGTTTTCAGGCGTGCCGGTTCCGTGCGGATTGATGTAGTCGATGTCGTCGGGCGTCAGCCCGGCATCGGCGAGCGCGTTCTGCATGCAGCCGATGATCGGCTTGCCGTCCGGGCTCGAACGGGTGCGGTGAAAGGCGTCCGCCATTTCGCCGCAGCCCTTCAGCACGCCGAGGATCTTGGCGCCACGCGCCTGGGCGTGCTCCAGGCTTTCCAGCACCAGCGCGCCGGCGCCTTCCGCCATCACGAAGCCGTCGCGGTTCTTGGAAAACGGTTTGGCGGCGCCTTGCGGCGGATCGTTGGCGGTCGACAGCGCAGAGAGCAGAGAAAAACGAATGAGCGACTCCGTGTTGACCGATCCATCGGTGCCGATGCACAGCGCAGCGTCCGCTTCGCCGCGGCGGATCGCCTCGACGCCAAGCTGGATGGCGGTGGCGCCGGATGCGCAGGCGGTGGACAGCGAGATCGGCGAGCCTTTGGTGCCGAATGTCTCGGCCAGGGCGTCGGCGACCGAGCCGAACAGGAAACGTTCGTAAACATGCGTGAACCGTCCGGTCTCGGCGACACGCATTAGGTCATTGTTGCGTAGCGCGGCATTGGCGCCGGCCGCTTGCCCGAGCTCCTGGCGCTGCGCCCATTCCATTTCCACCGGTGGCACGGCGAGAAACAGCGGGCCTGGAAAGTCCCCGCGCGCACCAATGCCGGCCTGAGCGATCGCCTCCTCGGCGACGATTTCGGCGAGCCGTTGCGACAGCGCAGGGGCGCTCAAATTCTCCATCGGAATGAAGTCGATGATGCCGCCAATCCGGGTCTTCAGGCCCTCGGTCGGAAAACGGGTGATGGCGCGAATGCCCGATGCTCCGGCCGTGAGCTTGTCCCAGTTCTCGGCCTTGCCGGTCCCGAGCGAGGTAACCACACCGGCGCCGGTGACGACGACGATCGGCCGGCCAGCCTGATCACGGGTGGGCGCCATCGCGCTTCTCCTCAATGCACCGTTTCGAGCAGCGCCAGCGCTTCGCCGCGCCAGTGACCGACTCCGGTGACTGCGACCTGTTTGAGCGGAGCATCCATAGCACGCTCGAAGCCGGAAGTGTCGAAAGACGAAAACATCCGGCCGCGGCCGAGCGCAACTGCGGCAAGGGCGATGTTCATGGGAAATTGCGGCTCGAGTCCGTGACCGATATGGCTGCCGGTCGCGCGCACCGCAAGGTCCCGGTGAGCGGCAAGGAACGCTTGTTCCTCGGCGGTGGGCGGCGCCACTCCGGTGGCGCCTGACACGACGGCAAGGCCGGAGAGATCGATGTTCGGCGCGAGCTTGGCCCACATGCTCTGCAGCGCGCCGGTGACCGTGCCGGGCTTGCGCCTTGTCTGCTGCGTCTCGACCGCGCGCAGCCGCGCCAGCGGCTTCGCGCCGCGCGCTCTGGCATGACCGGCCTCTTCCATCACCAGAAACGCCCCGACCGATGCCAGCGCCATGCCGCCGCCGGCCTCGGCGCGCTGCCAAATCCCCCGCGGCTCGCCTTTCGACGCGACATTGCCCATCGCGTAGTGCAGAACGACCTCGTAGCGTTCGGCATTGTAGGCGCCGCCGACCAGCGCGATCTTGCTTTGACCTGCGCCGATGCGCGCGAGCGCGACGCGGACCGCGTCGGCGCCGGCAGCCTCTTCTCCCATGAAGGTTCGCGACGAGCCGGTCACCCCGTGCACGATCGAAATATTGCCGGCCAGCAGATTGGAAAGCTGCGCCAGGAACAAAGTCGGGCGCAGGTCGCTCATCAGCCGTTCATTCAGGAAAGCGCCCGGCTGCTGCGCTTGCAGCAGGCCGGAGAGCACCGAGAGATCCACCGCTTCGTCGCGCTCGCCGCCGCCGGCCGCGACGATCATATCCATCTGCGCGAGCAGATCGGCATTGCCTTTGACGCCGGCGTGGTCGAGCGCGAGGCCGGCGGCGTAGCAGCCGATCCGCTGCCACGGCTCCATCTGCCGCTGGTCGCCCTTTTTTGGAATCTGCTTGTCGAGATCGAGCGGCGCCAGCCGGTGAACGGCGAAAGGCGCCCAGGTTTCGGTGTCGGGCTTTGGCGGCGCCTCGTTGAGACGCTGCCAATGCATGTCCGGCCCCTCGCCGAGGCCGGAGACGATGCCGACGCCGGTGATCCAGGTCTCACGTTGCGTGTCGCGCGGCGCGTTAACCATCGGCCGGCGCCTCCATCGGGAAGGAGATCGTCCGTGCGGTCGCCTCCATGCTGACGCGGAACTGGGGCGTGGGAAATTCGACCACCCGGAAAGTGATCTCGGCGTTGCAGACGAGTTTGCCGTCGACCCGGCCCTCCGCCTTGACGATGGAGAAGCCGGATCCTTCGTGCACCATGGATGCGGACAGCGCGAGCGTTTGGCCGGGTGTCACGAAAGAGCGCAGCTTGGCCTCCTTGAAGGCGGCGAGAAACGGCATGCGGGTAAACTTGGTGAGTCCGATGATCAGCCAGCCGGAGGTCTGCGCCATTGTTTCGAGCAGCAGCACGCCGGGCATCAGCGGATAGCCGGGAAAATGACCTTCAAAAATGGTCGACGTGGTCGGAACCGTCGCTTCGACTTGGATCGTCCCGCCCTTGAGGTCGATGGCGACGACGCGGTCGATGAGCTGGAAATACTCGAGACGCATGCCCGCCCGAGTTCACGTTCCCTTGGCAGCGACAAGTTCGTCGATGCGGGTGGAAAGGTTGCCGAGCACGAAATACTGCTCGGTCGTTGCCTTGCCTTCGTTGACCTCCTGCGTCCACTGCTCGAGCGGCATCTTGATGCCGAATGCTTTGTCGATCGCGAAGGCGATATCAAGAAAGTCGAGGCTGTCAATACCGAGGTCGTTGATCGCGTGGCTTTCCGGCTTGATGTTTTCGCGGGGAATATCGCAGGTTTCGGCAATGATAGTGGCCACGGTGTCGAAGGTCGATGACATCGGTAAATCCCTGCCCGATATAGGGTTTTGCAGGCTGCGAATTCGAGATGGTTGCCCCGCGCGCCCACCCGCCGCTGCGCTATTTGCCCGTATAGCGGAGCGGGCAGCGGAGTTCAATGCCGGCGGGCTGGTGCTCCGCCGGAACCTGCCGAGCCTTGTAGGTCTGTGCTCGTCCCGCCGAAGCGAGCCGCTGTGGGACCCGTTAACGTTTAATGGGAGACGCCCTGACGCCCGCATCAGCGTTATCCCAACGGATCGTCGCGCAAGCTCCGCAAAAGGACAGAATTACCGCCCTCTTGTCGCCTCATTACGCCAGCAAACGCCGACCCGTGAACGACAACCGAACGCGACAGATGATTCTGTTGCAATGAAACACGGGAGCTATAATGAAACTCAAGCAGACCTTTTTGCTTGCCGCCGTTACCGCCCTTCCAGTTCTTTCCCTCAACATCACGCCCGCTTCCGCTCAACAGAGCGGCATTGCGTCGATCTATTCCACGCAGACTGGCAATAAGACTGCAAGCGGGCAGAAGCTCAGCGACGGCGCGCTCACGGCAGCGCATCGCACGCTGCCCTTCGGCACCAAGGTGCGCGTCACCAACAAAAGGAACGGCAACTCGGTCCTGGTGACGATCAACGATCGCGGCCCGTTCATTCGCGGCCGGGTGATCGACCTGACCCGCGCCGGCGGCCGCGCGCTCGGCTTCTCGGGGCTGACCCAAGTGACCCTCAACGTCGAAGGTTCATCACGCCGCGCGTCGGCTGACTAGCGCTAGCGCGGAGGCAATTGCACCGTCGCGCAATCCTTGCGGCCGGACATGACACAGTCCTGGGCCTTGCGCAGGTCGGCGAGCTTGCTGACCAGCCAAATGCCGGCGGCCATCAGCAGCACGGTGAAGGTGAGGGCGAGCACGTTCATCTTCATACGATGACGGTAATCGTCGTCGCCTTCGCCGCGCTCATATTTTGCAAGACCGTCGACCGGAGACTCTTCAGGCTTGTCGTGGGATGCGGGCCAGCGCCATCCCGCACGGGGCCTGCTGCCGCGCGACCGGAAGCGCACGATACGGCCGTCATCGTCGGGCGGTAAGGAACGATCTGACATTACCGTTGGATCAATCCGCCAAATTATTTCCGCAGCTTGTTCTCGGCTGGCCTTGGGCGAAACAATACCACACGCCGGCATGGAATTCCGCGCAACTTATCTCCGCAGCAGCTCTGCCATGCATCGATAGATTGCATGGTTGGCGGAAGGGGAGCAGCGGCGGCGGTTACCAACCGGCCCGATCGGTGCAGCAAGCGGCTTGCCGGCGGAGCCAGACTACGCCAGAGTTTATTCCGCATTCCGGGCGTGGATAGCAAGACACCAGGATCTGGCATCCACCGGCCAAGTACTTGCCCTGAGCCAATAAATACCGCGGCTATGCGCCGCGGGGGACGGCCGGCAAGGCCGCCTGACAGACCCTTCCGGCCACGCGCCGGGAGGCAGGAAGCGCTGCTGTTGGGTGAGGCGGTCGGTGAACGACGTGCTGACGGTATGGGGGTACTTCGCGAATTTCGATCCTTCGAAAGTCGCGCAGCTGTTTTCCCTGCTGGTCCTGCCCTTCGCTCACGAAGACCTCGCCATCATTCTTGGCGGCTACATCGTCGTCAACAACCTGATGCCGGTCGGCGTCGTTGCGATCAGCATTTATGGTGGCATGCTGGCGAGCGATTTTGCGCTCTACGGCATCGGCGCGGCCGCCCGGCATTTGCCGTGGCTCAGCCGCTGGGCGGTCGGCGAGCGCGTCCAGGATTTCGGCGAAATACTCAAACGCAATTTGTTCGGCCTGATGGTGCTTTGCCGCGTCGTGCCTGGCGCCGTCTTTATCGCACTCATCGCCTGCGGGTGGACACGGGTGCCGTTGGCCCGCTTCACGGCCGCCAGCGTCGTTGTCTCGGCGATTTACCTGCCGCTGATGCTTTGCCTCACCGTGGTGTTCGGGGACGCGCTCGACGATCGTGCCGGCGTTTGGACCTGGCCTTTCCTCGGTGTCGCCTGGGCAGCCTTGGCTTTCGTGCGCCAGCGCGTGTTCGCTTTTCAGAGCGATTCGAACGGCGGCAGCGCAACGGCTGCGCCAAGTCGTGAAGGAGGAATGCCCTCGCTCGCCGGTCTGCCGCGCAAGGCCGCCTTGGCCGAGCACATTCCGCCGCATGCGTGGCGAGAATTTTTTCATTCCGGAAATCATCGGCGTAGGCGGCGATGGTCCGGCGCATGAGGGCCTTGCTCTCGCGCCGCTATACGGCCTCCGCCTAAACGCATCGCAGGAATTCGCCGCCAGGCATGGACGTAGCGGCATTCGGCGGCTATCACGTCGCCATGCATGCCAGATTGCGCCGCAAGTTCGTCGTCGCCGCCACATCGTGTATCGCGCTGCTTGCGGCCTTCGATTTGGCCGCCGCCCACGACTATACCGCTGGCTCGATCCAAATCGTCCACCCGTGGACGCGCGCGACACCGAAGGGCGCCAAGGTGGCCGTCGGCTATGCGACAATCCGTAATCGAGGGAGGGTCTCCGACCGGCTCATTGGCGGCTCGGCAACCGTGGCCGGGCGTTTCGAGGTCCACCAAATGACCACCGAGCAGAACGTCATGACCATGCGGCCGGTCAGCGGCGGCCTTGAGATCAAGCCGGGCGAGACCGTCGAGCTGAAGCCGGAATCATTCCACATCATGCTGCTGGACCTGCGGCAGCCCTTGGCAAAAGGTGAGCGCGTCAAGGGCACGCTGGTGTTCGAGAAGGCCGGCAAGCTTGAGATCGAATATGTGGTCGAAGCTTTGGGCGTCCCCGGGGCTTCCGAGCACGGCGCCCATTCCGGCCAGTGATCACAGCCTAGTACCGCCGATTTGAAGTTCCTGCACCACTTGCCGCAATCTCGTTCAGGAACTTCAAATCGAAAAGCGGCACTAGAATCATAGACTTGCTAGTGCCCCTTTGCTTCCGAAGTTCGTGTCAGAGGTTGCTGCGATGTATCACGAACTTCGGAAGCGGGGCACTAGACGGCCTAAATCTCCGCGCCATCCGCGAAGCAACCGGCCGCGCCTGCGGTAAAAAATTATCCAAAATTTTCCCCTCCATACCAATGGTTAAGACAGTCGGCCTATAGCAGGGGCCGCCCACGGCGTGAGAGGGACCTCCAATGGCAGCACGTCATATGGAAGACGAGCCCAGAAGCTGGTCTGGTCCGATCGAAAAGCTCGGAGATGACGAGCGCCGCTCGCTGGTCGATTCTATGTCCGTCCCGCCGGCGCTCCCGCACATCGCCATCGACGAGGCGCTGCATAACGGCTGGTTCGAAATCTGGTACCAGCCAAAGATCGACCTCAAGCGCAAATGTCTGGCCGGCGCCGAGGCGTTGGCGCGCATCCGGCATCCAATCCTTGGCGTGTTGTTGCCCGGCAGTTTTCTGCCTGACGTCACGGAAGGCAGCGTCGAGCGGCTGACCGAGCATGCGCTGATCGCCACGCTGCAAAACTGGTCGATGTTCGACGAGGCCGGCTTCAATCTCCATCTTGCGATCAACCTACCGGTTAGCGTGCTGGTGCGGTTGCCGATCACAGCGCTGGTCAAGCAACACCGGCCGAGTTCCGACCGCTGGCCCGGCATCATTCTGGAAATTGCCGAAGACCAGATCGTGCGCGACATCGCGTTGGCGCAAAAGATCGCGACCGAGCTGCAGGCCTGCGGGATCAAGATCTCGATCGACGATTTCGGCGCCGGCTATTCGTCGTTCTCCAGTCTGCGCGATCTTCCGTTCGCCGAGATCAAACTCGACCAGAGCTTCGTGCAGAACTGCGCCACCGATGCGACCAATGCCGCGATCTGCCAGACCGCGGTCGATCTCGCGCACCGCTTCGGCAGCGCCGCGGTGGCGGAAGGCATCGAGCGCCAGGCCGATCTGCAGGCGCTGATGGTCATGGGCTGTGATTTCGGGCAGGGCGTGTTGATCGCTCCGCCGATGCCGCAGGAGCGTTTCCTCGACTTGCTGAACCAGCGGATGAATAAGGCGCCTCCGCAAGCCGTGCCTGCCGGCGAGACTGCTGCCGCGCAGGCTTCCGGCGCCGTCGGCCAGGTGGCCTAGGCCGGCCGTTTCCTCACGGCTTTTGGTTCCGTGAACGGCAGCCGCTCGCCGGGCGGCGGCGGCATGCGGAACACGTCAAGCATCATGGCCACCAGGGCGTAATAGCCGAGGATGCCGACCAGCTCGACCATGGCGGCATCGCTGCCCAGCACGGCTTTGACGCGGGTATAGGTCTTATCGCTGACGCGCTTTCGGTCATTCAGCTCTTTGATAAAATCGTAGATCGCGCGCTCATCGTCAGGGGCCGCCGTGGGCCGCCGTGCGGCGCTTAGGTCGCGGATCGTCGCCCGCTTGACGCCAGCGCGTTCGGCGATCCCGACGTGAGCCGCCCATTCGAACTGCGCCCGCCACAGCCGCGCCGTGACCAGGATGGCGAATTCCGACAGACGCGGCGGCAGTCCGCTGTGATAGCGGCAATGGGCGCCGAGCTTTTGCGCGTGCTCGCCGAACGCGGGCGCGTGTAGGAAAGCGGCGAACGGACCGCGATTGAAATCCCGGCCCGCCATCGTCTGGCCACGCGGACCGGCCTGCAGGGCCGCGATCAGGGCGCGCTGGGCGGGACTGAATTCTTGTTCCGCAATGGCGGGGAGGCGCGGGCTTGGTGGTTTCTTGGCGCGCATCACGCGGCCGGGGCGGCACGTCGCACCGCGCGGGCCTCGCGAACCTCGCGCACGACCGAGATGACGACGAATACAATCGAGGCGACCAGCAGGCCAATCGCGATGCCGTCTTCCAGAAAGATGCCGTGGTCGCCGCCGGAGAGCAGCAACGAGCGTCGATAGTTGGACTCCACGATCGGTCCCATCACCACCCCGAGGATGGCCGGCAGAAACGGAAACTTGGTGAGCAGCATGATGTAACCGATAAGGCCGGTGAAAAGCACGATCCCCAGGTCGATGACGCTGCTGTTGATGGTGAAGATCCCGGACAATACCAACGCGAATATGATGGCGGCGAGATAGGGCCGCGGCCGGTTCACCAGCCAGATGCACAGCGGCAAAATCAATATGCCGACGACGAGTTGCGACACCGTGGCCACGAACGAGCCGGTATAGAGTCCGAGCACCACGTCGGCGTTCTTTTCGAACAACCGCGGGCCCGGCAGCAATCCGTGGATCAGCAGTCCGCCAAGCAGAACCGCAGCCGAATTCGAGCCCGGAATTCCGAAGCTCAGCAGCGGAATGAGCGACGCACTCGCCACGGTATTGTTGGCGGCTTCCGGCGCCGCGATGCCCTCCACCGAACCGCGCCCGAACTCCTCTTTATAACGCGACCAGCGCTTGGCCTCGTTGTAGGACAGGAACGCGGCGATCGAGCCGCCGCCACCCGGCATCAGCCCTTCAAACAGCCCGACGATGCAGCCGATGGCTTGCGCCTTGCCGATCTTCCGCATCGTCAGGAAATTTGGCAGCTTGATACGCACGATTTCGCCGGCCGCTTCGAGGCCCTTCGAGCCGGATTGGCGCAGCAGTTCGCTCACGGCAAAGAGACCGACCATGATCAGGATCGGTTTGATGCCGCCGAGCAGTTCGGGCAGCCCGAAGGTGAAGCGGCTGACGCCGGAAATCGGGTCGGTGCCGACCGTCGCCACCATCACGCCAATGGTGGCGGCGATCATTCCTTTCAGCAGCGATCCGCCCGACAACGACGCGATGATGCTCAGGCCGAGGATGCCGAGTGCGAAATAGGACATCGGCGTGAAGGCAAGCGCGATGCGGGCCAGCGGCTCGGTCAGCAGCACCAGCATGGCGAGCCCGAACAGGCTGCCGAGGATTCCCGACCACAGCGAAATGCCGAGCGCTTCGCCGGCGCGGCCCTGGCGCTTCATCTCGTAGCCGTCGATCACGGTTGCGGCCGCCGAGTTCGTGCCCGGTGTGCGGATCAGGATGGCCGGGATCGATCCCCCATATTCCGCGCCGATATAAGTGGCGGCCAGCAGCACGATCGCCGACACCGGATCCATGGTGAAAGTGAAGGGCAGGATCAGCGCCATGGTCACCGACGCGGATATTCCGGGCAGCGCTCCGCCGATGATCCCCCAGATCAGACCGGCCATCGCGGCGGGAATGACATAAGTCGTTCCCAGCATGGTGAAGGCCTGAATGAGATCCTTCATCGCGACCCTGTGGTCAGAACAGCAGACTGCTCGGCTGCTCGACACCAAGCAGCCACACGAAAAACAACCAGAACCCGCCGGCGCCGAGGACGGCAACGATAGCCAGGCGCCAGGACGGCTGAGCGCCCTCATAGAGTGCGACGGCCGCGATCAGTAAGGCGAGTGCCGGGACATAGCCGATGATCGGCGCGACCACCGCGTAGCCACCGGCGATGGCGAGCAGGCCCAGCGCGCGTGTGAATTTCGCGTGGTACTCCCCATCCACCGCCGCCGCGCCGCCTACTGGTCGCGCGACGATAAGGCTGCGCAGGATCAACAGCACCGCGAGACCGGCAAGCAGGATCGCAAGCACGATCGGCAGGCCATCTGCGCCGACGCCATCCTCCAGGCTGCTGCGTGCGATTTGCCGCGTACCGAGATAATAGAGACCAGCGACGGCGAGCAACACGCCGCCGCTGAGGATGTCCTTGTTCATCGGGATGGTCCCGAGATCGTCGATCGTTCCGGCGATATTACTTCAGGACGCCGGATTCCTTCAGGAAGCTTTCCGATGCCTTGCCGAACTCATCGATGAACTTCACATAGGCTGCGTGTGGCACGAAATCCGCCACCAGGCTCTCGGCTCCGTAGACTTTCCGATAGGCCGGATCGGCCAGCAGTTGCGGCACGGCCTTTTCCCAGATTGCGATGATCTCCGGGGGTAAGCCCTTCGGGCCGGCCAAGCCGCGAAACTTCTTCAGGACGACGTCGTAGCCGGATTCTTTTACCGTCGGCACTTGCGGATAGCCCTCCAGCCGGTCGGCGTTAAAGGTTGCCAGCAAGCGGATCTTGTTGCCCTCGAGTTGCGATCGCAGTTCCTGGATTTCGCCCACCCCGATGTCGAGGGTGCCGTTGAGCACGTTGATCATGAGATCGCCGCCGCCCTCATGCGACACCACCGCGGCATTGACGCCTGCTGCCGTCTTGAGGCGTTCGGCGGCCTGACGCTCCAGTGACGCCGGATTGGCGACGCCCCAGCGACCGCGCTTGTCCTTGGCATGCGCGATGACATCCTTCATCGTCTTGAAGGGCCCGTCAGCGCGGGTATAGACGACCTCCGCATCGGTGAAGAAGTTCACCAGCGCTTCGAGATCGCGGTAGCTGTGCGTCGGCTTGCTCATCAGCGACGTGTAGATGTAGGTCGGCGTGGTGGCGTAGAAGATGCTGCCGTCCGGCTTGCTGGTCGCGAGCTTTGACACCGCGCGCGCGCCGCTGCCGCCCTGCACGTTCTCCACCACAAAAGTCGCGCCGATATATTTGCTGAGATGCTTGGTCATTTCGCGCAGGAACACGTCGCTGCCGCCACCCGGGCTCGAATGGGTCACCAGCGCCACTACCTTATGGGGGTACGGTGCGGCTTGGGCATGCGCGCGGTCTGCGGGTGCCCCAGTGAGCGCAAAGATGCCGACGAGCGCGGTTGTCACCGTCTTGAGCATCGAATTCCTCCCAAAGTTTCGGTCCCCTTAGCGTTGCATCGGGGTTAGTCCTACCTACCATTCCTGCCCGCGATCTGCCACCGGCCGCCTGCGTCATTTCAGCTGAGAGGCAGATGAAGCCGAGCATGGCGCGGCTGTGAGCTCATGCACTTCGTCGCGGACCGCCGGCAGGGTCCGCGACCGGATGCTTGCCGTCCAATGGTTTCAAGAAGTCAGGAGGCGTGGAGAGCCGGAGCAAACGTGGCAAGCCGCTCTTACTTGAACAGCAGCGACTTGATGATGATCGGCACCACATTGGTTACGTCGATCAGATTTCCGATATCGACATAGTCGAATTGCTTGAGCTGCACGCCATCGACCGCGATGACATTGGTGCCGGGAGCGATCTCGTGGCGGATGACGCGGCCCAGACTCATGCCGACATCGCCGTCGATCAGCAGGGTGAGCGGTAGTCCGGTAGCCAAGGTGCGCGGCAGTGCTGTGCAGATGCCTTCGGCCACGGCATGCAGGCGGGCATGGGCGGGGTCGCCGCGCCAGGCAAAGGCCAGCGCCACCGGGCTCGATCCCTCCTCGATATCTGAGCGGATCAAAGCATTGCGAATCTCCGCGACCACGCTGTCTACACCAATTGTATCGGCGAGATCGAATTTGCAGGCTATGACCGGAAGGTTCTGCAGCGGCAGGATGGCCGGGTCGGAAATCATGATGGTGTTGCCGCTGACCTGCACCGAAAACTGCGCAGCGCCGATCACCGTCGCGCGGATGCCCTGTCCGGGATCCCAGACCGGAGGCAGGTCGCGCCGGTGCGCGATCGCATGGCTCAGCTCATGCGCCAGATCGGAGCCGAGATCGCCGAACCGCCTCTGCTCGCGCTTATAAAGGTATTCGGCAACGCCGCCGGAAAACGTCATGCCGTCGATCTTCACCTTGGTGAGATGTTCCGGCCAGCCCTCGGTCACCAGCAGACGCTTGGCAAGCGCGTCCGGCGCCTTGCGCTCAATCATCTGCAGGACGAGATCGGCCATGCGGCCGATGATCCGGCGGCGGTCCTGCGGCGCGAGTTTCTGGCCGAGCGCGAGATCGATGCCGAGGCTCTGGCCGGTCTCCTTCGCCGGATCCTCGACTCGGATCAGGCCGTCTTTCGGATCCTCGACGATCAGGCGGCCGCCGACCGCAATGGCGGCGGTGGCGAGTATCTGGCCCTTCTCGATCAGCGCGAATTTGGTGGTGCCGCCGCCGATATCGACATTGAGCAGCATAGCACCGTGCCCGCGCGACAGCGCAACCGCGCCGGAGCCATGCGCCGCCATCTGGCATTCCATGTGATGGCCCGCCGAGGCGCAAACGAACTTGCCGGCTTCTTCGGAAAACAAGTCGGCGATGGCGCGCGCATTCTTGCGCTTGATCGCCTCGCCAGTAAGGATCACGGCGCCGCTATCGACACTGCTGCGCTCGATGCCGGCATAAGCGTAGCAGCCGCCGATGAAGCCCGCGAGCTCGCCGGTGTCGATGGTGTAATCCGGAAGATAAGGCGTCAGCAGGATCGGCGACTGCCAGATTACCTTGCGATCGACCACGACGAAGCGGCTCGACAGCGCCGTGCCCAGGCGCTGCAGGTGCACGCGCGCGAACATCAGATGCGAGGTGGACGAGCCGATGTCGATGCCGACCGTGGTAAGCTCGACATTGTCCGCATGCCAGGCGGCCTCGTCCCGGGGGTTGTCGGCCTCCGAGACGTGGAAGTGATGAAAGTCGAGTTCGTGCATATCCTGCCCGGCGCCCGGGTGGGGCGGCTTGCAACGCCGCTGTGAGCGGCTTGTTACGCCGCTTCGTTGATAAACGGACCCATTCCCGACTTCACGCCGTATTTGGCCAGTTCGTCCAGGTAGATTTTGTGCACCCGCTTGTCCTGGTGCTCGTATTCGATCTGGCAGCCGCCGTCCTTGACGCTGACGTCCATCCCCGTGAACACGTGACGCTTCTGCTCGGTGAAGGGATAACGCAGGCTGCCAAAGGCGATGGCGAGGTAGCGCGCCGGATCGGGCGACGTGTTGAAATGCTGGTGGAACATCTGGTCGGGCGGGGCGAACACCACGCCATGCTTCCAGTCGACCCGGACGAAATCCTTCTCGCCGTCGTACCAGAGCAGCGAATAGCCGTGCCCGGTGACGGCGAAGACATGGAAGTCCGCGCCGTGGCGGTGACCCTTCTTGTAGGTGCCCACCGGCATCTGTGAGATGTGGGCGTGCATGGTGGCGTCGGCCAGCACGAACATCATGTTGGAGCCGCCGGCGCCGCGCTCCTTCCAGGCCTTCAGCTCGAAGGACGCGAGATCGGGGACGAAATTGGTCTCCCACATGTTGCGGCCGGGCCGTACCGGGATGAACTCGCCTTCGCCGCTGAACGACTTCGCAGTGCCTTCCCGCTCCGGGAACTTGAAATTGTTCTCGAAGACGAAGGCCTCGTTGTGAAACAGATTGAGCATCATCGCGAGGTTGTTGGTCGAGGCGAGCCGCGCGCGTTCCTGGCCGCTGGAATTGAAGTGCTGGTACTTTGCGTTGAGCGGCAGCGCGAACAGGCTCTTCGGTCCCCATTCAAAACTGTGCTTACGGCCATCGCTGGTCTCGACCGTGGTGCTGCCATGGCCGGAGAGCACATAAACCGCCTCTTCGTACATGTGCTGCTGCGGCGAGGTCTTGGCGGCCGGCGCCAGATCGAGGACGAAGATCGAAACGAAGTCGCCGCGCCCCTTCAGGTTGACGATACCGCCATCCACGCCGAAGCGCGCCCACGGCTTGGTTTCGGCCTTGAGCAGATCGACGCCGAAATCCTCCGTGATCGGGACCCCTTGGTTCGCGGCCCAGGCGCCGTAGGGATCGAGCAGCAGTTTGGGATGCGGGATGTGTTGCATCGGCTTGTTCATTGGGTCACCTCGACAATTGGACGCTGTTCATGCGATACTTAGCTCTCTAAGTACGGATCATAGCGATTTGGCGCCCGCTTGTCGAGCGCCGCACGGGATGGAAAATCGTGAGCCGCCCATCTGGTTCAGCCAATCCATCGGTGACCCGCGAAATCCTGCGCCATTGGCAGGAGGCGGTGCCGAACGACCGGCTGGCCCACCTCGTCAAACATGCGGCAAGAGGCCTCGCTCGCGCCTTGCAGATGCGCCTGACCGAACACGCGGTGTCCTACGGGCATTGGACCTACCTGCGCATCCTGTGGGAAAACGAAGGGCTCACGCAGCGCGAGCTGAGTGCGCGGGCAGGCGTCATGGAGCCCACCACCTTTTCCGCCCTCAAGGCGATGGAAAAGCGCGGCTACATCACGCGGCGGCAAAGCCCGCACAGCCGCAAGGAAGTCGACGTCTATCTGACGTCCAAAGGGCGGGCCTTGAAGGCCAAGCTTGTTCCCTTGGCGGAAGACGTGAACGAGGTCGCGTTGCGCGGCGTGGCCTCCACGGACATCGCTGCGACGCGACGGGTGCTGCTGGCGCTGATCGAGAATTTGGCCGGGGATGAAGCGAATTCGCCGGCGACGCAGCGGCGCATTCCATCGACCCGCGAACTGTCGCGCCTGATCAATGGATCGTCGGCACGGCAGCCCAGGTCCGACGCCGGCCGCCGGCGCATCAGACGCGCGGCGGCGCGGGCCGGAAACTGACGTCCGAAACAGAACGCCGGCGCGATGGGCCACGATGTTTCGACAAATTGTCGCATGCTCTAAATCGCTCCTGTGCTAGCATGAGCACCGAATGTTCCAGCCAAAATCAGCAATGAACGGGTCTAAGACAGGGGAGGAATGCAATGCCTCGTAACCATCGTCATCGCATCGACCGGCGTGCGCTGCTCGCGCTTGGACTGTCGGCCGGCGTTGCGGTCATGGCCCCTATGCCTGTCAGTGCCCAGGATTCTGGCGCGTTCCTGAAGGGTGAGACGGTCCGCATCTATGTCGGGTACTCGCCCGGCGGCGGTTACGACGCCTATGCGCGCATGCTGGCGCCGCATTTCGAAAAGCGCACCGGCGCCACGGTGGTGGTCGAGAACCGGCCGGGCGGGCAGGGGCTCACCGCGCTCAATCAATTGGTTCGCGTCAAGCCGGACGGCCTCACCATGATGATGCTGAACGGCGAAGGCGCTGTGATGTCGCAGCTGATCAAGCAGGCCGGCGTCGCCTATGACATGGGAACGGTCAGCATGCTGGGGCGCGCCCTCATCGAGCAGCACGTCCTCATCGTCGGCCCCAACATGCCGGACGACGTCAAAGGCCTGATGGGGCTGAAGCGGAAGATCAAGTTTTCCGCCACCGGACGCACCGACAATCTCGGCGACTACGCGGCGGTGACCTGCGAGGCGCTGAAATTGGATTGCCAGATCATCACCGGATACAAGGGCAGCAAGGAAGCCGGCCTCGCGGTGATGAACGGCGAAGTTGACGCGTTGGCCATCTCGGAAGGCTCTGGGGTGGAATATGCGCAAGGCGGACGCGCCAAGCTCATCGCCACCATCGGGCACCAGCGCTCCGAATTGGCGCCCAACGTCGGCCTGCTGCACGAAATCGTCCAGCTCGGACCGGACCAGAAGTGGTGGCTCGATTTCCGGCTCGGCATCAAGGCGGTGGGACGCAGCATCGTCGCGCCGCCCGGCGTGCCCGCCGATCGGTTGCAGCATCTGCAGCGCGTCTGGCGCGAGATCATGACCGATCCGGCGGTGATGGCGGAGGGCGCGCGCACGCAGCGGCCGTTGAAATATGAGGAGCCGGGCAAATCGCAGCAGATCGTGCGCGACCTGCTACAGACATTGCCGGCCAACAAGCTCAACGACGTCAACGAAGTGCTGCTGAAGAAGTATTCGTCCTAGATCACGGTCTAGCGGTTTCGCTTCTTCACTGGGGGCACGATGCTTGAGGCGTTTCTTTCGGCCGGCGGGCAGATTTTTCAGCCCGCCGTGCTGGCGGCGATGGCCTTTGCGCTGCCGATCGGCCTCATCGTCGGTCTTCTCCCGGGCATAAGCGGGATCAGCGCGCTCGCCTTCCTGATCCCATTTACCTTCGGAATGCAGCCGCTGGTCGGGCTCGCCTTCCTGCTCGCTTCCTATGCCGCGGTGTCGCAAGGCGGATCGATGACCGCGATCCTGCTCGGCGTACCCGGCGAGGTATCGAATGCCGCCACCGTCATGGATGGCCATAAGCTCGCCAAGGCCGGCAAGGCGGGTTACGCCATCGGGGCCGCGTTGATGGCATCGGCCATCGGCGGCCTGTTCGGTTGCGCGCTGCTGATCATCCTGCTGCCGATCATGCAGCCGGTGATCCTGTCATTTGCCTCCCCTGAGAACTTTTTTCTATCGCTCGCCGGCATCGCATTCATCGCCGTGCTTAGTTCGGGCGCGCCGAGCCGCGGGCTGATCGCCGGCAGCCTCGGCATCTTCATGTCGCTGTTCGGCTACGATCCGATCGAGGGGGTGCCGCGTTTCTGGATGGGCTCAGAATATCTGCTGGACGGATTCCGTCTGATCCCGCTTGCACTCGGACTATTTGCGATTCCGGAAATCCTCGCGCTGATGAGCAGCGGCAAATCCATCGCCAGACAAGGCAGCGTTGAGCAAATCTCCTTCCGGCAGGGGATCGAAGGGGCGCTGGCGGTGTTTCGGCATTGGGGCATGACGTTGCGGTCGTCGGCGCTCGGTTCGGTCATCGGCGTCATGCCCGGTGTCGGCGGAACCACCGCGACATTCGTGGCCTATGCGGCGGCGCGCCAGACTGCGGCAAATCCCGAGACCTTCGGGCAGGGGCGCATCGAAGGGGTGATCGCGCCGGAGGCCGCCAAGAATGCCGAGGAGGGCGGCGCGCTGGTGCCGACGCTCGCACTCGGCATTCCCGGCAGTGCATCAATGGCGATGTTGCTCGGCGCGTTTCTGGTTGTCGGCTTGCAGCCGGGGCCGGAGTTTCTTGCCAAACACATGGATCTGGCTTTGGCGCTTGCCTATATCTGCGCGCTCGCCAATTTCGCCGCCAGCTTCCTGATGTTTCTGCTGTCGCGGACCTTGGTCTATGTGACGCGGGTGCCGGGACGCGTGCTGGCGCCGATTCTTCTGGTCTTTGTCGTGATCGGAACCTACGCGGCGCAGAACAGCGCCACCGATGTGCTCTATGTCTTTATTTTCGGAGTGCTGGGCGTGGCGATGGAGCGGCTCAACTACAACCGGCCGGCGCTGCTCTTGGGTTTCGTCCTGGGCGAGACCATCGAGCGCTATTTCCAAGTGTCGCTGAAGGCCTATGGCTGGCTGTTCTTCATGCGCCCGGTCTCGATCGCCATTATCGTCATTGCGCTGGTCTGTCTGCTGTGGCCGAGCCGCCGTCAGATCGCCTCGCTCTGGGGGCGCCGATGACCCGGGTGGAAGCACTTTTTCCGTCCTTGCTCTTTATGATTGTCGCGGGGCTCCTGGTCGCCGGCTTCACCGTGCTGGGATATTCCTGGCCGGTCATCGCGTTTCCATTCGGCGCGGGCGCCATCATGTGCGCGCTGTGTGTCGTGGAAGTGGCTAGAACAATCGCCGGGCATCGCCCGAGGACGTTATCCGAGGAGGAAGAACTCGAGCCGCTGACCTGGTCCAGCGTCGCCTGGGTGTTCGCGCTTGGCGGGTTCGTCTACGGCCTCGGCTTTGTGTTCGGCCCGGCGGCTTATCTTCTGGTCTATCTGCGCGCCAACGGCTCGTCATGGCGCCTTTCGATCGCAATCGGCGCAGCCTCCCTGCTGGTCACCTGGGGCCTGTTCATCAAGGTGCTGCGCGTGCTGTTGCCGACCCAGCCGCTGTGGATGCTTTGATGCAACGGTGCATGATACAAAGATGCATCGGTGCGCCGGCCTGGAACGGTTGAAAACCCCAGCACGCTTGCCTATAGCGGTCCTAACGCAACCCGCGAACATCGAACAAGGTCATCACTCATGAATTCTGCCGCGCCAAAGACATTGGAGAGCTACCTGTCCGGCCGATGGTCGGGGGGGCAGGGTGTGGAAACCGAACTGGTCAACCCTGTCACCGGCGAAACGCTCGCGACAGCGTCGGCGAAGGGGCTCGACCTGAAAGGCGCCCTCGAATTCGCCCGCACCAAGGGGCAGGCCGGGCTGCGCAGCTTGAATTATGGAGAGCGGGCGAAACTACTCGGCGCGGTGGCTGACGTGCTCACCGCCAACCGGGCGCGCTACGAGGAAATCGCCATTGCCAATTCCGGCAATACCAAGGTCGATGCGGCGATCGACATCGACGGCGGTATCGGCACCCTGAAATATTACGCACGGCTCGGCGCCGGTCTGGGCGAGGCGCGCACCTTGCTCGACGAGAAGCCGGTGCGGCTCGCGAAGGCCGAGAACTATCAGGCCATCCACCTGATGGTGCCGCGGCGCGGCGTGGCCATTCACATCAATGCATTCAATTTCCCGAGCTGGGGCTTGTGGGAGAAGGCGGCCGTGTCGCTGCTCGCCGGCGTGCCGGTGCTGAGCAAGCCGGCATCGTCCACCTCCTTGTTGGCACACGCGATGGTAAGTGACGTCGTCGCCGCCAAGGTGCTGCCCGACGGCGCGCTCAATCTGTTGGTTGGCGGCGCCGGCGATCTGCTGACGCATCTCACCTCCGACGACGTCATCGCCTTCACCGGCTCGGCCGATACCGCGGCGCGGGTGCGCGGCCATGCCAATGTGGTGGCGCGCAGCGTGCCGGTGAATATCGAGGCCGACAGCATCAACGCGGCCGTGCTGGCGCCCGACGCCGCGCCCGGCAGCGTGTCGTTCGACGCGCTGGTGCGCGAGGCGGTGCGCGAAATGACGGTCAAGGCCGGACAAAAGTGCACGGCGATCCGCCGCATCTTCGTGCCGGCGGAGCAGGCCGATGCAGTCGCCGAGGCGCTGAAAGCCAAGCTCTCCGCCATCAAGCTGGGCGATCCGCGACAGGAGGACGTGCGCATGGGCCCGCTGGTGACGCGCGGCCAGCAATCAGCGGCATTCGAGGGGCTCCGACGCCTTATCAGCGAAGCGGACGTCGTCGTGGGCGGCGTCGAGCCGCCGGCGATCGACGGCATCGACCGCGACAAGTCGGCATTCGTGGCGCCGACCTTGCTGCGCGTGAAGAATGCGGGCGATGCCCAGGCGGTGCACGAGATCGAGGTGTTCGGCCCGGCCGCCACCATTGTTCCCTATCGCGACGAGCAGGATGCCTCTGCTTTGGTGTTGCGCGGCGGCGGCTCGCTGGTTGCCTCGGTCTATGGTGAGGATCACGGTTTCCTCACCCGCATGGTGAGCGAGATCGGGCCTAGCCACGGCCGTCTACTGCTGGTCGATCCGGCGATCGCCACCGCCCATACCGGCCACGGCATCGTGATGCCGCAATGCAATCACGGCGGGCCTGGACGCGCGGGCAATGGGGAGGAACTAGGCGGCCTTTACGGGTTGCGCTTCTATCACCAGCGCCTGGCGGTGCAGGGCTCGAGCGATCTGCTCGCCAGCTTGCAAGCCAAGGCGGCGAGTTTGCACTGAGCTAGGCGGTGGCCTTCAGCGCCTGGTATTTCGCAGCGGCCTCCTCGACCGCCTTGTGCGCGCGCTGCACGGCCGGCCGCGCGTGGATGGCGGCAAACCAGCGCGCGATGTTTGGATAGTCCTTGAGGTCCAGCCCCTCGTTTTGCGGGTTGCGCAGCCAGACATAGGTCGTGATGTCGGCGATGGAGTAATCCCCGGCGAGATACTCGACCTCTCCCAGTCGCTTCTCCAGCACGCGGACAATGCGCGCCGCCTCGTCGGTGTAGCGCTTCACGCCATAAGCATTGTCCGGAGCCTTGGAGCGGAAATGGTGCGCCTGCCCGAACAGCGGACCGACATTGGCCATCTGGAACATGACCCATTCGATCACTCGATGGCGCCCGGCGGCGTCCCGCGGCATCAGTTGCCCGGTCTTTTCCGCGAGATAAATCAGGATCGCGCCCGACTCGAACAGCGGGAACGGTTTCCCGTCGGGGCCCTCCTGGTCGACGATCGCGGGAATCTTGCTGTTCGGGCAGATGGCGACGAAGTCCGGCTTGAACTGCTCGCCATTGCGGATGTCGATCATGTGCAGCCGGTAGGGCAGCCCGGTCTCCTCCAGGAAGATCGGGACCTTGCGGCCGTTGCCGGTGGTCCAGGTGTAGACGTCGATCACGCTCGTTCTCCTTGCAGGGACGCGGCCCTGGCGACCACCAAACTTGGCCGCTGGACGGTCGCAAGGCAAGGGCGCCGGTGGCCACTGTGGGCCGGATGAACTAACCTTTCGGCGGGAGAGGGTCATGGCGTCATCCAAAGAACGGTCGGCCGGACTGAGCTTTGTCGAGCGCCACGGACTGTGGAGCGACGAGCAATTCGCCGCGGCTGCCGCCGCCGAGAAGCTGATCGAAGAGCATCAGCTCGAGGTAGTGCGGATGTCGTTTGCCGACCAGCACGGCATCCTGCGCGGCAAGACCGTGATGGCGAGTGATGCCGCGCGCGTCATGCGCAACGGCTGCTCGATGACCAGCACGCTGCTGGCCAAGGACACCGCGCACAAGACCGTGTTTCCGGTATTCACCCCGGGCGGCGGCTTCGGCATGCCGGAAATGGAAGGCGCCGCCGATTTTCTGATGATCGCCGACCCGGGCACGTTCCGGGTGCTGCCGTGGGCGCCGAAGACCGGCTGGGTGCTGTGCGACATCTATTTCGGCAACGGCCAGCCGGTGCCGTTCTCCACGCGCCATCTGTATCGCCAGGCGCTGCGCCGGTTGTCCGATGCCGGGTTCGACTATCTGGCCGGGCTGGAGGTCGAGTTTCATATCTTCAAGCTGGACAATCCGCGGCTCGATCCCGCCGACGCCACCTGGCCGGGCGAACCGCCGCAAGTGAGCTTCATCTCGCCCGGCTATCAATATCTCACCGAGACCCGCTTCGATCAGATTGAGCCGATCCTGGAGACCGTGCGCCGGGATGTGCTGGCGCTCTGCCTGCCGCTGCGCTCGGTCGAAATCGAGCTCGGCCCCAGTCAATGCGAATTCACCTTCCACCCGCAGGTGGGCTTGGCGCCCGCCGACACCATGATGCTGTTCCGCAGCGCGGTGAAACAGATTTGCCGCCGCCTGGGCTATCACGCGAGCTTCATGTGCCGCCCGCGGATTCCCAATGTGATGTCGAGCGGCTGGCATCTGCATCAGTCGCTGCGCGAGCGGGGTGCCGGGGGCAACGCCTTCGTCTCCAACGACAAGGAATTGCTGTCGCCGCTCGGCCGGCACTTTCTCGCCGGGCTGTTGGCGCATGCCCGCGCGGCCACGGTCTTCACCACGCCGACCATCAACGGCTACAAGCGCTATCGCGCCTATGCGCTGGCGCCCGACCGGGTGATCTGGGGCCGCGACAATCGCGGCGTGATGATCCGGGTCCTCGGCGGGCCGGGCGACGCGGCGACGCGGCTGGAGAACAGGGTGGGGGAGCCGGCGGCCAATCCTTATCTCTACATGGCTTCGCAGATCGTCGCCGGCCTCGACGGCGTGGCACGCAAGCTCGATCCCGGCCCCTCGGCGGACACGCCCTATGAAACCGCGGCGCCGCTGCTGCCCAAAAGTCTCGACGAGGCACTGGCGGCGCTGCGCGACGATGCTTGTTTCGCGGAAGGTTTTGGCCAGTCTTTCATCGACTACTATATGCGAATCAAGCAGGGCGAGCTCGCTCGCTACCAGTCGGAGGTCACCGAATGGGAGCAGAAGGAATATTTCGAGCTGTTCTGACGTTTCGCATCTGCCAACGACCATCGCCTTCCCCGCACACCGACAAGAGAGAACACCATGCGCAAGCGGCCATGCCTGACATCTGACGACGCCAAGACCATGATGGCGGCCTGCATCGAGACGGCGACGCACAACAAATGGAACGTGTCGATTGCCATCGTCGATGAGCATGGCGTGCTGCTGCGTTTCGAGCGCATGGATGGCGTGTCGTTCTCCTCAGTTGAAGTATCGATCGCCAAGGCGCGCACCGCCGCGATTTGGCGGCGCTCCACCAAATTCTGGGAAGGCAACGTCAAAGACCGGCTGGTGCTGATGAAAATGCCCGACAACCTGCCGGTCACCGGTGGCGTGCCCGGCCTTTCCGAGGACGAAGTGGTGGGCGCGATCGGGGTGTCCGGCGTGCGCTCGGACCAGGACGAGCAGATCGCGCTCGCTGGCCTCGCGGCAATCGGCTTAACGGCGGGCAACTAGAGCGTGATTGCTTCAGGTTGAATCGCAATCACGCTCTAGCTTATTGTTTAAGCATGATCTTTTCCGAAAACCGGTTCCCACTTTTCGGGATCATGCTCTAGGAGCCGAGCCGGCCCTCTGCGGCGGCGACGTAATATTCCCAGGCCCGGATCGGCTCGTGCACGCGGTCGTCGCCGTGGCGGCGCGCGGCGCCTTCCGGCGAATAGTAGCGCGGCTTGAAACCGGCAGCCTCGGCCAGTACCTGCAGCTCGGCGGTCTCTTCCAGAAATAGCGCCTGTACGCAGGCCTGCGGCACCGATTGGCCGACCGACAGCATGCCGTTCGACTGCAAGATCACCGCCTCGGCGTCGTCGCCGAGCGCGTCGGCCACGCCGTCGCCCATCTCGGGATTGGCCACCAGGAACGGCTGCTCGAACACCCGCACCAGTGGGCCGAGATTGGCGCCGAAACCGTGCGCCACTTTCAGCGGCTGCCCGGCGCAGGCATAGGCCGCCACATGGCGGGGATGGCCGCGCGCGATCGCCATCACGTTGGCGCGGCGGCGATAGACCGCAAGGTGCATCGGCACTTCGAGCGGCGGACGGCCGTCGCCGGCGACCTGATTGCCGGCGAGGTCGAGTTCGACCAATTCTGCGTCCGTCACGAGGCCGAGCGCCTTGCGCGGCGTGATCAGGACACGGTCGGCGCCGACCCGGGCGCTGATATGGCCAAAACCTTCCACGATACGGAAATGGGTGAGCACCCGGCAGGCGGTGATTACCTCCGCGCGCAGATCCGGTGTCGAAGCAAATGTCATGGTAATCTCTCTGAGACGGGTCAGCGGGTGAGGAACGGCACGGCGAGGCGGTGAAACAGCTCGGCAGCGTCCCACGGTACCAGATGTTTGCATCCGTCGGCGAGATGCAGCTCGAGTTGCGGCACCCACTCCTTCAATAATGCGGCGCGCTCGGCGGCGCGGCCGCGATCGTTTTTGCCGTAGATGAGCAGCAGCGGCATTTTCAGCTCGTTGTAGCGCTGCCATAGCGGTAGGGAGTCCTTCTTGGCGCCTTTTTCCTGCACGGCAGCGTGGCGCGCCACGAAGGTCTCAAAGCAGGCGCCGATGCTGTTCCGGTGGCGCAGCTTCAGCTCTTCATCTGTGATCAGCGCGTGATTGAACAGGTTGGCCTCGAGCAGCGCGCGCGTATCCTCGAGTGTCGGCTCGCTCTTCACCATGCGCTCTTCCAGCCTCGCCTGCGCCGCACCCTCGCGGCCGCCGACCTTGCCGACGTCGGTTTCCAGCGGCGGTAACAGGCTGCCGGTGCCGAGCACGATCAGATGCGACACCCGCTCAGGATTTTCCAACGCGATACGCATCACCGGCGTGCCGGCGGAGGAATGGCCGATCAGCGCCGCGCGTTGCAACCCAAGTGCATCCATGAAACGCAGCAGGAAGCGCTTGCTGGGCGCATTGACGTCGGCCGGAGCATCGCTCTGACCGAACCCCGGCAGATCGACGGCGATCGCCCTTACTCCGCCTGCCGCAAGCGCGTGCAGATTGCGGCCAAAGACGTCGGCGGAGGAGCCGAGCGAGGTTCCGTGCACTAGCAAGGCGGGGACGCCGCCGCCCTCTTCGAGATAGCGGACCTTCAGGCCATCGACGGTGACAGACCGTTCGTTGCTGCGGACGGCGACGTTCATCGGAAAATCTCCGATAGAATTTTGCCCAAGATATACGATTGCGCATGCTGTGGGGAGCGTCCACCGCAACACGGCCGGCCCGCTGTGACGGTCAGGGTTTGACGCCGCGGCTGATGTGATAGGAGCCGAACAGGAATTGTTGCATCTCGAATTGGTCGGTGAGCCGGGCGAGATCTTCCCATGGCCGGACGTAAGGATTGCCCAGCATGGTGAGCTTCATCAGCCAGACGCTGAACGGCAGCACCACTTTTCCCATCAAGCCCGGCGGCAGCCTGGCATCCAGGATTACCAGCCGGCCACCGGGCCGAAGCTGCTGCCACGCGTGGTGCAGCACGGTCAGATGATGCGGGATGGTGTTGTAGGAGAATCCAAAGAGCACGGCGTCGAGCGGCTCGGGCGCGACGTATTCGGCGGCGTCCTTTTCCGTCAGCTCGACATTGGTCCATTGATTGCGCTCGCACAGTTCCTGCGCCAGCCGCAACATGCCGGTGGAGAGATCGACGCCGTAAACCTTTCCGGTCGGGCCGACCGCTTCGCGCAAATAGGGGAAATTCCTGCCGGTTCCGCAGCCGATTTCGAGCACGCGTTCGCCGGGACGCAGGCTCAGCCGCTCGACGCCGTTCTCGCGCAGGGACGGCGGCTGGAACAGCAAGTAGTCGAAAAATGGGATGAGCGCGGCAATCCGATCATAGCGCTGCCGGATGACCTGACGGTCACAATCCACCCACTGATACGCCACGGTGTCCCCCCAATTTGGCGCGGCGCTGTCGGTCATCCCGCTATTCCGCTCGCACGCCGGCGACCATACCAATGGCACAATCGCCCGCGCGGTGTCATTTCGCCGCATGTTCCGGGACGAATTATCCTTGTTTCAGAGTAGCTTAACGAGATGTTCGAGCGGTCGATGAAGCTTGGCTGCGGTCGTCCCGTAGCCCGCGTGGGGTGCGGGTGCGGCTTTACTTTCGGGTCGCGGCCTCTACTCGAACCGAGCCGAAGCCCCTACGATTCGCGCCAATGTTCACATTAATACCCGAAACCCTCTCTAGGCCGTCGCGTTAACAATCCCATCAGGATGTCGGAAGGAATGGCAATGCGTTTCTCCATACTCGTCGGATCCGCAATCATTTTTGCTACGTCGCCGGTATTGGCGGCCGAACCCACCGGGGAGTGGCTGGTCGAGAATGGCGCGGCTCATATTCGCATCGAAAATTGCGGCGGTGCGCTGTGGGGCGTGACCTCGTGGGAGAAGGTGCCCGGCAAGGACACGGAAAATCCCGATCCGACCAAGCGCAATCGGCCGACCCTTGGCATCCCGATCTTGATCGACATGAAGCCCGCCGCCGACGGGGTCCGTTGGGATGGCCAAGTCTACAATGCGGAAAACGGCAAGACCTATACCGCCAACATCACGCTGAAGGATCCCAATACCTTGCGGATCCAAGGCTGCGTGCTCGGCTTCTTGTGCGGCGGAGAGAACTGGACGCGCGTGCAAGCGGCCGTTCCCCAGGCTACGGCCCGGCAACCGAAGGGTAAGGACGGCAAGAACGCGCCGAAAGGCAAGACCGCAGTGAGCGAGATTTGCTCACACGTCGCGAATCTCGCGCGGGCGACCCATTAGGGCCGGTTGAAACAGCACCGCCGCCGCCAGTGTGGTGATCAGCGACAGCGCCAGCAATTTTCCCATGCTCGATGTGCCCGGATGGCTCGACAGCCACAGGCTGCCGAACGCCGTCGCCGTGGTGAGCGCGCTGTAGATGATGGCGCGCGTCAGGCTGGTTTGCAGCAGATCGGTCTGACCGGCCCGCCACGCTGTGATGTAGTAGATCTTGAACGCCACGCCGATCCCGAGCAGCAGCGGGAGCGCGATGATATTGGCGAAATTGAGCGGCAGCCCGATGATCACGCAGATTTCGAGCGTGACCACACCTGCCAGCAGCAGCGGAACGAGGGTCAGCAGGACATCGCCAAACCGCCGTAACGTGATCCACAGCAGGATGGCGATCGAGATCATTGCCCAGATACCGGCTTCGATGAATGCGGCGATCACGGTGTGTCCCGATTCGAGGATCGAAATCGGACCGCCGGTGGCATTCGGCTCCACCGCCAGCACGGCGCGCGCGAACGAACGCAATGTTTCGTTGTCGTTGGGATCGCCCTTCGGGAATGCCTCGACCCGCGCGCGGCCGTCCGGCTTGACCCAGTCGTCCGTGATATCGGCGGGCAGATTTTGCTCAGTCACCTGCCGCGCCTGCAGCGTGGCACGTAATCCGTCGAGCGTGATCCGCAACGGCGAGACGAAAACCGCCTGCACCTTGTCGCGGGTAGCTTGATCGGACTTGGCCAATTGCGTGAGCGCGGTGGCGAGACGCTTGGCCGCCGCGGCGCCGGGACCGCTCTGGGCGCCGGCGGCTTTGTTGAGCGCATCGGCGGCGCGATTGAGCCCGGCAATATTCTCGGCATCGGTGGCGGCGGGGCGCGGGTTTTGCTTCAGTGCCGGCTCCAGGCGAGCAGCGGCCGGCCGGATCAGCGCGAGCTTTTGCGGCTGATCGGCGGGAATGAAGCTGGCCAAGGTCATCACGCGGCCGACTTCGGCCACGTTGGCGAGCCGCGCCGCGCTCTCGCGCGCCGCCGGAAGATTTGGCGCAAGCGCGTCGATGGTGCTGGCGCCGGTGGTGGGATCGCTGCGCAATTCGAGATAGGTCGCGATCGATTCGGTATTGGGACTGCGCAGATTGATCGGGTTGAAGTCGAATTGCAGGAAGTAGAGCAGCGGCAATCCGCCAAGCGATATAGCCGCCGTGGCGGCCAGGATCGGAATGCGATGGTCGCTCAGGAACCGGTCGACCGGGGCGAGCGCCTTGTAGCCGAGCGGCTCTTTCTCCCCCGGCGGGTTGAGGACCGCCAGCAGCGCCGGCAGGAAGGTGATGCTGGTGAGATAGGCGATGATCATGCCGACGCCGGCGATTTGTCCCAGCTCAGCCACGCCGCGATAAGCCGTCGGCAGGAACGACAGGAATCCCGCCGCCGTTGCCGCCGCCGCCAGCGTCAGCGGCACCCCGGCATGTTCGGCCGCCTTGGACAACGCCGTGCGCAGATCGTCGATCTCGTACCGCTCGGCCCGGTAGCGGACGCTGAATTGAATGCCGAAATCGACCCCGATGCCGACGAACAGCACGGCGAAGGCAACCGAGATCGGGTTGAGCGCATCCACCATCATCAGCCCGAGTGCTGCGGTGACGGAGAGCCCGACGAAGATACTGAGAAACACCGCGAAGATGATGCGCGGCGATTTCAGCGCCAACCATAGGATGAACAGCACGACGACGACGGTGGCGACGGTGTTCACCACCGCGCCTTCTTTCAGGGTGGCGAATTCTTCGTCCTGAATCGGCACCGAACCGGTCAGCCGCACCCGCGCCAAGTATTGCGTATCGAGCTTGAGCTCCGCGGCTGCCTGCCGGATGGCGTCGGTCGCCTTTTTACCCGGTTCGAGCGCGGCGTAGTCGAGCACCGGCCGGATTTCAATGAAGCGGCGCAGGTCGCTCGGCTCGGTCGGCTTACGACTCAGCAGTTCGCGCCAGGAGAAAGCGGCCGGCTTTCCGGCGATGGCATTTTCGATCGGCGTTGCGATCAGAGTGAGCGGTTGCTCGAGGTCATCGACCTTGTAGGCGCCGCGTTGCAGCCCCACCAAGGCCAATGACAGGCCCTGTGACAGCCCACGCAGGCTTTGGTCGGTGGCCAAGATTTGAATGAGCGGCTGCAACTCCATCAATTGCTTGGATGTCGCCGCCACCTCCTCAGTCGAGGAGAACAACAGCGCGCTGCGGGCGAAAAACGGGCCGCCAGCAGGGTCGCGCACCGATTTGAACAGGTCGGTCTGGCCGGAGATCTTTTGGACAAGGGCCGCGGCGGCCTGACCGGCGAGTTCCGAGGTGGGAGCGTCGACGACCGCAAGAATCGTTTCGCTCCGTTGGGGGAACGCTTGTAAGAATACAAGCTCTCGTTGCCGCCAGGACAGTTCAGGTGAGATTAACTTGTTGATATCAGTGTTGAGGGCGAAGTTCCGAGCTGAATAGACGCCGGAAACGATAGTAATAAGCGCCGCAAGGGCAATAATGACCCATGGATATGCGGTAGAAATATTAACGACCTGAGCAATCTTGGCCTTTAGCATGTCTTGGTTTTTCCGCCCTTTGCGTGGTGTCTGCCCCTTTGGGGGCATTGAACTGTTTGAACCATCCGGCTATTCAGTGCGTTAACAGCGAACGTTGCGGCCCGTAGGGCATGCGCTGGGTATCTGAGTGATGCAACCGGCATTCTCAGCGATCCGGCGCAGGGCCACGACCGACGCAGCATCCGCTTCCCGCATCCTCAAAGCGAAAAAGTTGTTGCGATCATGACCATATCCAATCCGATCAAAACGATAGCCACGCCTTTGCTTGATACCATCAACAGTCCAGCCGACCTCCGCCGCCTTAATGAAAGCGATCTGAAACAGCTGGCCGATGAACTGCGCGCCGAAACCATCGGCGCCGTTGCGGTCACCGGCGGCCATTTGGGGGCAGGGCTCGGGGTCATCGAACTCACCGTCGCGCTGCATTATCTGTTCGACACCCCGCGCGACCGGCTGATCTGGGACGTTGGGCATCAGGCCTATCCGCACAAGATCCTGACCGAGCGCCGCGACCGGATTCGCACGCTGCGCCAAGCCGGCGGCCTGTCCGGATTCACCAAGCGCGCGGAAAGCGAATACGACTGTTTCGGCGCCGCGCATTCTTCCACCTCCATCTCGGCCGGTCTCGGCATGGCGGTGGCGCGCGATCTCAGCGGGCGAAACAACAATGTCGTGTGTGTGATCGGCGACGGCGCGATGTCCGCGGGCATGGCCTATGAGGCGATGAACAACGCCGGCTCGATGAATTCGCGGCTGATCGTCATTCTCAATGACAACAATATGTCGATCGCGCCGCCGGTCGGCGCCTTGTCGGCCTATCTCGCGCGGCTCGTCTCCGGGCGCACCTATCGCTCGTTGCGCCAGATGATCCGCCGGCTGGCGAAGCGGTTGCCGCCGTTCCTGGAGCAGCGCGCGCGCGCGATGGAAGAATATGCCCGCGGCCTGGTCACCGGCGGCACTTTGTTCGACGAGCTCGGCTTCTTCTATGTGGGACCGATCGACGGTCATAATCTCGATCATCTCCTGCCGGTCTTGAAAAATGTTCGGGATGCGAAAGAAGGTCCCATCCTCGTTCACGTCGTGACTCAAAAGGGCAAAGGCTACGCTCCGGCGGAAGCCTCTGACGATAAGTATCATGGCGTCGTCAAGTTCGACGTGGCGACCGGCAAGCAGGTCAAAGCGAAGACCAATGCGCCGTCCTACACGAAGGTGTTCGGCGAGAGCCTCGTCAAGGAGGCCAAGAAGGACGACCGCATCGTTGCGGTCACCGCCGCGATGCCATCAGGCACCGGAATTGATATTTTCGGTAAGGCGTTTCCCGAGCGCACCTTCGATGTGGGAATTGCCGAGCAGCACGGCGTCACCTTTTGCGCCGGACTGGCGACCGAAGGCTACAAGCCGTTCGCCGCGATATATTCCACGTTTCTGCAGCGCGGCTATGACCAGGTCGTTCACGATGTCGCGATCCAGCGCCTGCCGGTGCGTTTTGCCATCGACCGCGCGGGGCTGGTGGGGGCGGACGGACCGACTCACGCGGGCGCCTTCGATCTGGCCTATCTCGGCTGCCTGCCGGGCTTCGTGATCATGGCTGCCGCCGACGAGGCGGAACTTGTCCACATGGTTGCCACCGCGGCTGCCATCGACGACCGGCCGTCTGCCTTGCGTTATCCGCGCGGTGACGGCGTCGGTGTCGAGATGCCTGAATTCGGCGTACCACTCGAGATCGGGCGGGGCCGGATCCTGCGTGAAGGCAGCTCGGTTGCGCTGCTGTCGCTGGGCACCCGCTTGGCCGATTGCCTGCAGGCGGCGGAGGCGCTGGCGGCCCATGGATTGACCACAACGGTCGCCGATGCGCGCTTTGCCAAACCGCTTGACGTCGACATGGTCCTGCGGCTGGCCAAGGAGCATGAAGTCCTGATCACGGTCGAGGAAGGCGCGGTCGGCGGTTTCGCCGCCCATGTCATGCAGACTCTCTCCGAGCACGGAGCTTTGGACAACGGCCTGAAAGTCCGTTGCATCCTGCTGCCGGATGTGTTCATCGATCAGGACAGCCCGGCGGCGATGTACGCAAGGGCCGGTCTGGACGCCAAAGGTATTGTCGCAAAAGTATTCGAAGCGCTTGGTAAGGACCTGCGGCAGGACAGCGTTCAACTTGCCTAGAGCAGGGCTTGTCGGTAAGCCGCGCTGACCTATTTGTGCCTATAACAAGGGCGGGTCCGTTAGACCCGCAATCGCCGGAAACACGCTGATGAAAGTGATACTCGCTCAACCTCGGGGCTTCTGTGCTGGCGTCGTGCGGGCCATCGAGATCGTCGAGCGCGCGCTGCAGAAATACGGCCCGCCAGTCTACGTGCGCCACGAGATCGTGCACAACAAGCACGTGGTCGAGAGCCTCAAGGCCAAGGGTGCCGTATTCGTGGAGGAGCTGTCGGAAGTCCCGCCCGACGCAGTGACCATTTTCAGCGCCCATGGCGTTGCCAAGAGTATCGAAGACGAAGCGGCTGCCCGGAAGCTTCCGGTCCTGAACGCGACCTGTCCGTTGGTGACCAAGGTGCACAATCAGGGCAAGCGCTATGTCGGCCAGGGCCGCAAGCTGATCCTGATCGGCCATGCCGGGCATCCGGAGGTCGAAGGCACCATGGGCCAGATCGCCGCCCCGGTGCTGCTCGTTCAGAACGAGGCCGAGGTGGAGCAACTCGATCTGGCGCCGGACACGCCGGTCGCCTATGTCACCCAGACCACGCTCAGCGTGGACGACACGCAAGGAATCATCGCGGCGTTGCAGCGCCGGTTCAACAACATCGTCGGTCCCGAGACGCGCGACATCTGTTACGCGACGCAAAATCGGCAGTCCGCGGTGCGCGATCTCAGCCGGCTGGTGGACCTCATCCTGGTGGTTGGAGCGACCAACAGTTCCAACTCCAACCGTCTGCGCGAGATCGGCAGCGAGGTCGGCGTGCCGAGCTATCTGATCGCCGACGGCAGCGAACTGGATCCGGCCTGGCTCAATGGCGTGCAGACCATCGGCATCACCGCGGGCGCCTCCGCGCCGGAGGTGCTGGTCGATGACGTGATCGACCGTTTGCGGACACTCGGGCCGGTGGACGTCACCGTGCTTCCGGGCCGTGAAGAGAAAATTGAATTCCGTCTGCCCGGAGAATTGGCGTCAGTCGCGTGAGGCATCGGCTTCGCGCGCGGACTTCATTAGTTAGAAAGTGCATCGCATGGCAATTCCGTTTCACAAAGAAATCCGCATCGGCGCCTACCTGCTGAAGCAGAAGCTCAAGGGCCGCAAGCGCTACCCGCTTGTGTTGATGCTGGAGCCGTTGTTCCGCTGCAACCTCGCCTGTTTCGGCTGCGGCAAGATCGACTATCCGGATGCGATCCTGAACCGGCGGTTGTCGGTCAAGGAATGCCTCGACGCGGTCGACGAATGCGGCGCGCCCATGGTGGCGATTCCCGGCGGTGAGCCGCTGATCCACAAGGAGATCGGCGAGATCGTCAAGGGCATCGTCGCGCGCAAGAAGTTCGTTTCGCTGTGCACCAACGCGCTGCTGCTCGAGAAGAAGCTGCATCTGTTCGAGCCTTCGCCTTACCTGTTCTTCTCGGTGCATCTCGACGGCATCAAGGAGCACCACGACAAGTCGGTCTGTCAGCCGGGTGTGTTCGACAAGGCTATTTCGGCGATCAAGGCCGCGCAGGCCAAGGGTTTCACCGTAAACGTCAACTGCACGGTGTTCGACGGCCATCCGGCCGAGGACATCGCCAAGTTCATGGACCTGACCGAGGAGCTCGGCGTCGGCGTCTCGATCTCGCCCGGTTTTTCCTATGAGCGCGCGCCCGATCAGGACCACTTCCTGGGCCGCCGCAAGACCAAAGAGCTGTTCCGCGACGTGTTCGCGCGCGGCAAAGGCAAGAAGTGGAATTTCATCCATTCCACGCTGTTCCTCGATTTTTTGGCGGGCAACCAGACCTATCACTGCACGCCGTGGGGCATGCCCACGCGCAACATTTTCGGCTGGCAAAAGCCCTGCTATCTGCTGGGCGAGGGCTATACCCGGTCGTTCAACGAGCTGATGGAAACCACCGACTGGGATTCCTACGGTACCGGCAAGTACGAGAAGTGCGCGAACTGCATGGCGCACTGCGGCTACGAGGCGACCGCTGCGGAAGCGACGCTGAAGAATCCGTGGCAGGCGCTCAAGGTCGCCATCGCTGGCGTGCGCACCAAAGGCCCGTTGGCGCCCGAGGTCGCGCTCGAAAACCAGCGCCCCGCGCAATACGTGTTCTCTAGTCACGTGCAGAGCAAGCTGTCGGAGATCCGCGCCGACGAGGCGACCGAAAAGGCGCAGCGCCAGAGCGCGGCGTAATCACTCGTGTCCCGGGCGCAGCGCTCTGCTGTCGCTGCGCGCTGCACCGCATCCGGGAAAAGTGGTCTTACATCCCGTAGGCCACCACCCGGCTGTTGGCGTTCTTGAGATTGCGGTAGCGCGCCATCGCCCAGAGCGGGAAGAATTTCGGATAACCGTGGTAGCGCAGATAGAACACGCGCGGGAATCCCGTGGCGGTGAAGCGCGCTTCCGTCCACAATCCGTCCGGCCCTTGCGTGCGTGACAGATAGTCGATGCCGCGGGCGACCGCCGAATGATCGGCTTCCCCCGCCGCCATCAGCCCCAGCAGTGCCCAGGCGGTCTGCGAGGCGGTGCTCGGCGCCGGCTCATAGCCACGGTAGTCGAGCTTGTAGCTGGTGCCATCCTCGCCCCAGCCGCCGTCCGCATTCTGTATCGCCAGCAGCCAGGCCACCGCCTTGCGGATTTCCGGCGATTGCCGATCGATGCCCGCGGCATTGAGCGCGCACAGCACCGACCAGGTGCCATAGATGTAATTCATGCCCCAGCGTCCATACCAGCTGCCCTCCGGAAGCTGGGTACGGCGCAGATAGTCGATCGCCCGCGCCACCGCCGGACTGTTGTCGGCGGTGTCGCCGAGCTGCGCCAGCATCGACAGGCAGCGGGCGGTGACGTCTTCGGTTGGCGGATCGAGCAGCGCGCCGTGATCGGCGAACGGAATGTTATTGAGATAGTCGTAATTGTTGTCGGCGTCGAAGGCGCCCCAGGCGCCGTTGTCGCTCTGCAGGCCCAGGATCCATTCGCGCGCCCGCGCGATCGCGGGGCTGAAATCCGTCGACGAAGCCGGCTGGGCGCGGTTCATGGCCATCGCCACCACCGCGGTGTCGTCAACGTCGGGGTAGTGCGGATTGGCATATTGGAAGGCCCAGCCGCCCGGCAGCACGTCGGGCCGGCGCGCGACCCAGTCGCCTTTGACGTCGAGGATCTGCTTCGGCGTGAGCCAATCGAGCCCCTTGCGCGCCTGCGCGGCGGCGCGCTCTCCGCCGGCTTCCAGCAGCGCGTGGCAGGTGAGCGCCGTGTCCCAGACCGGTGAGACGCAGGGCTGGCAATAGGCCTCGTCGTCTTTGACGATCAGCAGCTTCTCGACCGAGCGCCGCGCGATGGCGCGCTGCGGATGGTGTTCCGGATAGCCCAGCACGTCGAACATCATCACGCTGTTGGCCATCGCGGGAAAAATCGCTCCCAGGCCGTCTTCGCCGTTGAGCCGCTCGGTGGTGAAGGCGACGGCGCGATCGATGGCGCGCTGGCGCAGCCGCTTGGGAAACAGGAGCTCGACGGTACGCAACAGCGCATCGACCCCACGGAAGAACCAAAACCAGAAGGAGTTCTGATGCGGCGCCTTCGGGGCGAGACGGATACTGGCAAGCGGCTCCAGAAACAGCTCGTCGATGGTGACGCGCTTTCGATTGCGCGCCCGCGGCTTGAGCGCCTGCAGCACCAGCAGGGGAACGATGACGGTGCGTCCCCAATAGGAAATCTTCGACAGGTGAAACGGAAACCAGCGCGGCAGCAGCATGATCTCCACCGGCATCACCGGCACGCTGCGCCACGACAGCACGCCGTAGAGCGCGAGCAGGACGCGGGTGAAGACATTGGCGCGGGCCGCGCCGCCCCGGGAGCGGATCGCCTCGCGCGCGCGCAGCATATGCGCGGCGTCGAGCGGCTCGCCGATCATCTTAAGAGCGAAATAAGCTTTCACGCTCGCGCTCATGTCGAAGTCGCCGTCGTGGAACAGCGGCCACCCGCCATGCGCACCCTGGATGCGGCGCAGATAGGCGGCGATCTTGGCCTCAAGCGCCGTGTCGACCGGCTCGCCGAGATAGTGCCGCAGCAGCACATATTCGGCCGGGATGGTGGCGTCGGCCTCCAGCTCGAATACCCAATGGCCATCGGGCCGCTGGCGCGCGAGCAACGCGTCGGTGGCGGCCTGAATACGTTGTTCCAGTGCGGGAGCGCGACTGTCGTTCATCGGTGAGGATGATCGTGCGGGTTAATATTGGCCGATCAGATCGGCGGCGCGGTTGCCCGATCGAATGGCACCTTCGATGGTCGCGGGCAAGCCGGTATTGGTCCAATCGCCGGCGAGGAAAAGGTTGTTCCACGCGGTTTGCGCGCCCGGGCGGCGCGCGTCTTGCGCGGGCGTGGCGGCAAAAGTGGCGCGGCGTTCGCGCACGATCTGCCATGGCGGCAGCGCAGTGGGCAGCCCGGTCAATGCCGAAACTTCGGCCCAGATGGTCTGCGCCAGGGTTTCACGGGGAATATCGAGCAGCCGGTCGCCGGCGCTGGTGGTGGTGGAAATACGCTCGGGGAACGCGAAAATCCACTCGGTGGTGGCATTCAGCACCCCCAGGATCGGCGGTAGGGAGGAGGGCGGATGCATGCGGAAATGGGCGTTGACGATGGCGCGGAATTCGTTCGGCGCCTTCAGTCGCGGCACCAGAGCGGCCGCCGCATAAGGGGGAACCGCCAAAATCGCCGCGTCTCCAGCCTGACATTTCAACCTTTCGGCGCCGAAATCCAATGCCTCGACACTGTGTTCGCCAAAATGGATTTTATGCAGCTGATGTCCGAAGCGGACCTCGGCGCCGCGTTGCTGCAAAAACGCCAAGGCCGGCTCGATCATGGTCGCGCCCAACCCCGCGCGTGCGACCAGCGGCCGGCAGGCCGCCCCACCGGCGGCCAGCGTCTCCCCGATCACCGCCGCCGCCAGCTTGGCGGAGCCCTGCGGCGGATCGATATTGAGCGCGGCGAGCAACAGCGGCTGCACCAGGCGCTCATAAACCGGCCCCTGGCACGCGATCACCTCGCCTACGGTCTTGCCGGGCGAGGCCCACAGCAGCCGCGCCAATTGCAGATAGTCGAATGCCGAGGTGCCGGGCGCGCGCTTGCGCGGATCGCAAATCCACCAGGGCAGGCGGCCTTCATTGAACGCCAGCGTCCATCTTTTGCCGGATGCATGATCGGCAAAGTTGAATTCAGGCTTTGCGGGCCCGCTCAGCCGGTGCTCGGCTCCGAGGCTGCGCACGAATCCGAGCGCCGCGTGGTTGCCCGACAACAGCAGATGGTTGCCGTTGTCGATCACCATGTCGAGGACGAGGTCGCGATAGGAACGGCAGCGGCCGCCGGCCACCGGCGTGGCCTCATACATGATCACGCGTTCGCCGCGCTCGGTGAGACGGATGGCGGCGGAGAGGCCAGCGAGGCCGGCGCCGATGATGTGAATGGTGCGCGGCATCAGAAGGCGTGGCGCAGCACGATCCACAGGAGCCGTGCCCGCGGAATACGGATTGGGTGCCGCGGCGCCGACCAGCCGCGCGCCACCAGACGGTCGAGCATGCAGCGATAGACCGCGCCCATGATGCGGGGCGCTCGCACGGCGCGACGCGGCGCCCGCGCCATGACCTTGCCGGCCTCAACGAAATGCGTGCGTGCGCGCGCCTCCACTTGGGCACAGGCTTGGCCGAGCGCCGGATGCGCCAGCACCGCCTGCGGATCGGTGGTCTGGATGCCGGCATGCAGCAGCTCGTCGAGCGGCAGATAGAGCCGTCCGACCGCGGCGTCCTCGTCGAGATCGCGCAGGATGTTGGTGAGCTGCAGCGCTCGCCCGAGATGATGCGACAGCGTGCGGCCGGCGTCGTCCTCCATGCCGAACACCCGCACCGACAGACGACCGACGGCGCTTGCCACCCGGTCGCAATACAGATCGAGCGTGGCGAAGCTCGGCGCGCGGATGTCGCCGAACGCGTCCATCTCCATGCCGTCGATCAGCGCCAGGAAATCCTCCTTGGCGAGACCGAATTCGCGCACCGGCTGCGCCAGTCCGGCGGTGCGGGGCGTTACGTCGCCTTGGTAAAGCGCCTTCACATCGGCGCGCCATTGCGCAAGCTGCGACAGCCGTTCCTCGCGCGGAATATCGGAATCCGCGATGTCGTCGACGCGCCGGCAGAAGCCGTAGATCTCGAACATCGCCTCGCGTTGCTCGCGCGGCAGAATGCGCATAGCCGTATAGAATGAGCTGCCGGAGGCGCGAGCCGGCGCGGTTTGCGTGGCAGTTGGCAGATTGGCGGCGTCCACGCGCGGGCTCACGGGCTCGATGATGGTGTTGGCGACTGCCGGCGCCGCAGGCGGCGCATGGCGCCGCTGTATAGGCCGGCAACGCCAACCGCCGCAACGCCCCCGGCTTTCAAATGCACCCGCTGGCTGAGCGGGTCGCGCGCCTGCAGCATGCCGGCCAGGCGGCGCGCCAGCGCCTGGATGACCGAGACTTCCATCGCCAGCCGGAAGTCTTTGATTTGCGCGGAGAACGCTTCGCTATCGTCCAGAAGCTGTCCGGTGCGCAGGGCAAGCTCGCGCAGGCATTGCCGTAGCGGTGCCGTCGCGGCCGGCTTGGCGAGGTCGTCCACGCCGGCGCCGGCGGCGGCCAGTGCGTCGAGCGGCAGATAGACCCGGTCAAGCTGGCGATAGTCGTCGGCGCAGTCCTGCAGATGGTTGATGACCTGCAGGGCGGCGCACAGCGCGTCATTGGCCGGCCAGGTCGCGCGATCCTCGCCATGCACGTCGAGCACAAAGCGTCCCACCGGCATGGCCGAGTAGCTGCAATAGGTCATCAGCTCCGCCCAATCGCGGTAACGATGCTTGGTCACGTCCATGCGAAAGGCGGTCAACAGGTCCTGGGCGTGCCGCGGCGGCAGCTTTCGTTCCTGCAGGACGGCGCGCAGCGCGACTGCCTCCGGAATGTCGTCGCGTTCTCCGAGCAGGACGGCGTCGAGGCGTTGCAACAGATCGAGCTTTTCCTGCTCGCCGAGGGCCGCGTGATCGGCGATGTCGTCGGCGGTGCGCACGAAATTATAAAAGGCCAGAATAGGCCCGCGGTGGCGCGGATGAATGAGCCGCGACGCCACCGGAAAATTCTCGTCGCGATGGCCCTTGCCTGACCGCAATGCGCTGGGCTCGCTGGTCATGGTCCCGCCGCCTGCACGCGGCCCTTCCACAATCCGCCCTGGCCGCGCGCGAACTGCCAAGCGGAATCGAGAGTGAATAGCATGTAGCAGAGCGCAATGAGCGGCAGTGCAAATCCCCACAGCACCGATAGCCCGTAGAACCGCAAGGTCGGCTGCAACGCGACCGCCATCAGCGTCCAGGTCCACAGGCCCAAGACCCGCGTCGCGCCGCCGCCGAACAAGGCGAGCAGCGGCGGCGCCAGATAGATGAGCGCCATGCCGGCGACGGTGCCGGCCAGCAGGAACGGTGAATAGCGCAGTTGCGCAAAAGCCGAGCGCGCCACCATGCGGCGGATGTCTTCGAATCCGGGATAGCGCCGAATGCTGTGAACGCGGTCGGTCAGTCCGAGCCAGATCGGGCCGCGCGCCTTCATGATGGCGGCAAGCGCGCAATCGTCGATCAAGGCATTGCGGATCGCATCGATGCCGCCGGCCTGCCGCAGAGCGAGCGCGCGCGCCAGGATACAGCCGCCGGCCGCCGCGGCGGTCTTGCGGTCGGAACGGTTCACCCAGCAAAACGGATAGAGCATCTGGAAGAAAAAGATGAAGGCCGGGATCAGGCAGCGTTCGGCGAAGCTCTCGCAACGCAGCTTGACCATCAGCGAGGTCAGCACCAGCCGCCCGTTTTCGGCGCGCGCGACCAGATCGCGCAAAACCTGCGGCTCATAGACGATGTCGGCGTCAGTCAGCAGCAGATAGTCCGGCGATTTGGCGCCAGCCTGCGCCACCTCGATGCCCTGCTTCAGCGCCCAGAGCTTGCCAGTCCAGCCTTCCGGCAACGGCCGGCCTGCGAACACGGTCAGGCGCGCTTCCGCCTGCAGCTCCCAGGCGGTGCGGCGGGCGATCTCGGCGGTGCCGTCGCTACTGGCGTCGTCTACCAGGATGATGCTCCAGTCGCCCGCATAGTCCTGCCGCAAGAGCGAGCCAATCGCTTGGCCGATGCCGTCGGCTTCGTCGCGGGCCGGGATCACGACCGTGACGCTGGGCCAGGCGGCCGGGTACTGGATCGTGCCGTCCTCGCGCTCCGAAGACAGCCAAAATCCCCCCCGCCAGAACAGCAGGACGAGCCAGATGGCCACACCGATCCCAGCGACGACCTCGGCAACCATGCCGGTTAACGCCCTCGTTGCGCGGTAACTATAGGTCACCGCTCATATCCTGCGCGCGGCAAAGCCGTGTAAGATATTTGCCGCCCAAGCAAGCCTAAATTGGACGGTTCCGGCTCTGGAGAACGGCCCGCTTTCCGCGTAGACAGGCGGCGCCTTAGACGGTGCGATGAGAGACGACGTGAAGCATACGACTTACTTTCAGGACCGGCTCAATCAGACCGCGAAGGACGTCGACGGCCTGCTCGACCGGCTCTTGGGATCTCAACCCGTGAGCGGGGAGGTGGCGCGGCCGCAGCGGCTGCTCGACGCCATGCGCTATGTCAGCCTGGGCGCCGGCAAGCGGTTTCGTCCGTTCCTGGTGGCGGAGAGCGCCGCCCTGTTCGCGGTTCCGCGCGAGCGCGCCTTGATGGCCGGCGCCGCGCTCGAATGCATTCATTGCTATTCGCTTGCCCACGACGATCTGCCGGCCATGGATAATGACGATCTGCGGCGCGGCCAGCCGACCGCCCACAAGCGGTTCGACGAGGCGACCGCCATTCTGGCGGGCGACGGATTGCTCACCTTCGCCTTCGACATCCTCTCGCGGCCCGAAACCCATCCCGACGCGGGCGTTCGGGTCGAGCTGGTCAATGCGCTCGCCCGCGCCTCGGGCTTGGGCGGCATGGCCGGCGGCCAGATGCTCGATCTCGCAGCGGAAGGCCGGTTTGCCGACGGGCACGCGCAACGCCTCGGCGAGCAGGAGATCTTGACGCTGCAGGCGATGAAGACCGGGGCGCTGCTGCTGTTTGCCTGCCGCGCCGGCGGCATCCTAGGCCAAGCCACACCCGATCAGCGGGCGGCGCTCGAGCGCTACGGCGCCGCCGTCGGCCAGGCCTTCCAGATCGCCGACGATCTGCTGGACGTGGAAGGCGATCCCGCTCTGGTCGGCAAGCAGACCGGCAAGGATGCCGCCGCCGGCAAGGCGACCATGGTTGGCATTCTGGGATCCGACGGGGCCAAGGCGCGGCTGCGCACGCTTATTGCCGACGCGGAATCCGCACTGGCGCCGTTCGGCGCCGCCGCCGCCGTGCTGATTGCCGGCGCGAAATTCGTCGCCGAGCGACACGCGTAGCGGGCAGCGGGCCGCGGCTTCAATTTCGCTGCCTTCGACGGCGCCAGCATCGAGCGGCCGGCGATGGACCCTGTCGGCTTCCGGCTGGCGAGCCTGGCGACATGCAAGAAGCACCTGGCGGAAGTCGAACGGTAGAACCTGTAAATCCGTGGGCAACCGATCGACTTCGATTCCGAAGACCAGGCGCGACCGGCGCTGCTGGCCAAGTGTCTGCGCGGCAGCTTCCAGCTGGCCGATCCCGACGACACGCGGATCGACGTGGCGGAAGATCACTAATGAGACTTCGCGGAACCATACCCGGTTACCGTCTGTGTCGGCACCGGCACCTTCATGGCGCAGAACACCAATTCCCGACGCTGCGTTGTGGTATAAGAGTAACTAAGCGGCCCATAGAAGCCTGCCGAGGCGACAATCCCACGCAGCTGGGGACTGGACGCTATGGCCACGACGATGCGCAAGACCGGGATCGACATCATGGGCGACATGCCCTGGGGGACGCATGTCTGTCTGTTTTATGAGACCAAGCGGGACCTGCTCGATACCCTGGTCGCCTATTTCAAGGCCGGGCTGGAGGCGAACGAATTCTGCATTTGGGCGGTGTCCGAGCCGGTGACGGTGAGCGATGCCCGGAAGGCGCTCCGCCAGGGTATCCCCGATTTCGACAAGCATCTATCCGCCGGCGACATCGAGATCCTGTCCGGCAAGGATTGGTATCTCAAAGGCAAAAAGTTCGATCTCAAGCGCGTCACCGGCGGCTGGAGCGAGAAGCTGCAACACGCGTTGGCCGAGGGCCGCGACGGAATGCGGGTCAGCGGCAACGCGTTCTGGATGAAATCCAAGCATCGAAAGGAGTTCAGCGAATACAGGCACGAGCTGGACCAGTCGCTGGCGGGCCAGCCGATGCTCGTTTTGTGCACCTATCCGCTCGCCGCCAGCCGTGCCATCGACGTCCTCGACATGGCGCGGGCGCACCAGATCACCATCGCCGGGCGCAACGAGAGTTCGGAGATGGTCGAGACGCCCGAGCTCAAACAGGCCAGGCAGGAAATCAAAAAGCTGAACGAGGAGATCGAGCAGCGCGTCATCGAGCGCACCAAGAAACTTGCGGTGCTGAACGAAGATTTGAGACGTCAAGTCGCCGAATACGCGCGCATCGAGCGCGAGCTGCGGCTCAGCGAAATGCATTCGGCCGAGGCGCGGCGATTGACCGGCACCAGCAGCTGGAACTGGAACATCGCGACCGGGCAGATACGCTGGTCAGCGGAGCATATTCAGATTTTCGGATTCGATCCGCGCAATGGGCAGCCGTCGTTCGCGCGCGCCATGGAAAATATTCACCCGGAGGATCGGCCCGAGCTCCAACAGGCGTTGCAGCGCGCCATCTCCGAGAAAACCGACTTCAATCAAAGTTTTCGCCTCGTGCTCCCGGATGGATCACTGAAGTATTGCCACACCCTCGGCCGTCCCCATGTCAACGAGCGCGGCGAGCTTGAATATTTCGGCGCGGTCAGGGACGTTACCGAGCGCCGGCAGGCCGAAGAGGCGTTGCAAAACGCGCAGCTCGAGCTGGCGCGGGCGGCGCGGCTGACCGCCATGGGGGAACTCGCGGCCTCAATCGCCCACGAGATCAACCAGCCGCTTGCCGCCGCGGTCTCCAATGCCGACGCCGCCTTGCGTTGGCTGGCGAAAGACGCGCCGGATCTCGCACGGACGCGTAAATCGGTCGAGCGCACCATTCGCGACGCCAACCGCGCGAGCGACGTGATCAAGCGCATCCGCGCGCTGCTTACGAAGGACAAGCCAGAATATGCGGCGCTCGATATCAACGAGGCAATTCAGGAAGTGCTTGCCTTGCTGCGCAGCATGCTGCGCAGTCACGACGTCTCGCTCAAAACGGAACTGTTCCACGGGCTGCCGCCGGTGCGCGGCGACCGCATCCAATTGCAGCAGGTGGTGATGAATCTGGTGATCAACGGCGTCGAGGCGATGGCCTCGGTGACCGACCGCTCGCGAGAAATCGTCGTCAAATCCTGGGTTGCCGGGGCCGGCGGCATCGTGGTGCCGGTCGAGGACACTGGGCAGGGGCTCGATCCGGTGGCGACGGAGCGGATTTTCGATCCGTTCTACACCACCAAGCCTAGCGGCATGGGCATGGGCCTGTCGATCTCCCGCACCATTGTCGAAGCCCATGGCGGCCAGATGTGGGCGTTGCCGCGGGCGCCCCACGGCACCATTGTCCAGTTCAGCTTGCCGACGTCGGGCGGCAAACGCCCATGACCGAGCCCGCGCCGACCGTCGTGGTGGTGGACGACGACGCCGCGGTGCGCGAGGCGCTGCAAAATCTTCTCAACTCGGCCGGCCTGAAGGTTCAACTGTTCGGCTCGGTGCAGGAGTTTCTGATCGGCAAACGGCCCAATGGCCCGAGTTGCCTGGTTCTCGATGTCCGGCTGCCGGGGCAAAGCGGGCTCGATCTGCAGGACGAGCTGGCCAGGGCGAATATCCATCTGCCGGTGATCTTCATCACCGGCCACGGCGACATCCCGATGTCGGTGCGCGCCATGAAAGCGGGGGCGGTGGAATTTCTCACCAAGCCGTTCCGGGATCAGGAATTGCTCGACGCCATTCAACTGGCGCTGCAACGCGACCGGGCCCGCCGCGACCAGGAACAGACCGTGGCGGCGCTGCAGCGGGACTTCGAGTCGCTGACGCCGCGCGAGCGGGAGGTGATGGCGCATGTCGTTTCCGGGCGTCTCAACAAGCAGATCGCCGCCGATCTCGGGCTGAGCGAGATCACCGTCAAAGTCCATCGTGGCAACGCGATGCGAAAGATGCACGCCCGCTCGCTGGCCGACCTCGTGCGCATGGCCGACCGGCTTTCACGCGCCCCGACATAGCTCCGATACCTTCTGGTGACCCATGCATCCGTGCGGGCAATAGCCATGCGGGGCCTTGCCGATTAGATCGCTGCCGTTCCCCAACGGCTGGCCGCGACGCCGAGCGACCTCCGCCCCGCCGCCAGGCGGGGCTTTTTCATGTGACCACACCAACGTATAGCGGCGGGCACTCTTCCCGATCCTTTGCCGATACACGAGCGCAATGGAGCTGTGGCCGGGTGCAGCCATATTTGGCGGTATCCGTAAGGGAAGCCGTCATGACGTCGAGGCCCGTCATATCGATTGTGGATGATGATTGCGCGGTAAGAAGATCGGTCGCGATTGTAATCGGCGCCTATAATTTCGAGGTGGCGGAATTTCCATCGGCCGCTGCATTCCTGCAATCCGACCGCCTGCGCAACACCGGTTGGGCGGAGTTGATCAGGCTGAGTGCGCTCGTATGCGACCCGGCCTCCAGCGGCGACCCAGCCTCCAGCGGCGATCCGTCAATTGGGCGGATCGGGCCTCACAGCCGATAGCGACGCGCGGCCCTACACCGCCACCTTGGCGAGGAAGTCCTCGACCTTGGAGCGCAGATTGGAAACAGCAGTTTCTACCGTCTCCGAAGCGCTCAGCACGATCTCGGCCGAGGAGCGGGTTTCGGTGGTGGCGCCGGCAACCTCGCCCAGCACCGCGACCACCTCATTGGTTCCTTCGGCAGCGCTCGCGACATTGTGCGAAATCTCGCCGGTGGCGGCATTCTGCTGCTCCACCGAGGCGGCGACCGAAGACGTGTAGCGGTTGATATCCTGCATGCGGTTGGCGATGCGGCGGATCGCATCGACCGCGCTTTTTGTCGACTCCTGCACGGCCAGGATGTGGCTGGCGATATCCTCGGTCGCCTTGGCGGTCTGCACCGCCAGCGACTTCACCTCCGAGGCAACCACGGCGAACCCTTTGCCGGCGTCGCCGGCGCGCGCCGCCTCGATGGTGGCGTTGAGCGCGAGCAGGTTGGTCTGCTCGGCAATGGCGCGAATGAGCTTGACCACGTCGCCGATCTTTTGCGCGCCGGTGGCCAGCCCGCCGATCTCGCTGTCGGTCGTCTGCGCCTCCGAGGTGGCGAGCCGCACCACCTGGCTGGCATGCACGAGCTGCTTGCTGATCTCCGCGATCGAGAGTGAAAGTTCCTTGGCGGCCTCCGCCGCCGTCCTGACGTTGTTGGACGCTTCCTTGAAGGCCTGCACCGCCCCTTCCGCGCGCTGCGAGGTCTTCTGCGAATTTCCGAACAGCGTGGTCGCGGTTGTGCGCATCGCGCTGGCGTTCTTGCTGACGCTGGACAACAGGCTTTCCACCTGCGGACGGAAAGTGGCGATGGCGGTGTCGACGACGGCGCGCCGGCGTTCCTGATCGCGAATGGCGGCGCGTTCCTGCTCGACCTGCTGGCGCTCGGAAATGTCCTCGTGGGTTGAAACCCAACCCCCGCTCGGACGGGCTTCGTTGGTCACCAGGATCTTGCGGCCGTCCGGCAGTTCGAACACGTGCCGGAAGGTCTTGCCGGCCTGGGCCGCGGCCTTCGCCCGTTGCGCATAGGCGTCGGGATCTTCGTCCAAAGTTCCGGCTTCGAGCCGGTGTTGCAGGATTTCCCGCAAGGTGAATCCGATCCGCAGCCGGCCCTCCACCTTGTACATTTCGGCAAAGCGCTTGTTCCAGAGCACCAGGTGCCCGGTGGCGTCGAACATGCACAGGCCCTGGGACATGTAGCTCAGCGCGCTGTCGAGCAGCGAATTCTGGTCGCGGAATTTTTCCTGCAATGAGCCGTCGGTGAGGTTGCCGATCATGCGCAGGCTAACGCCCAGACCGGCGCCGACGATCGCGGCAAGAGCGCCAAGCCAGAGGGGCGTGCCGTGCGTTGCCAGCGACGTCGTAATCAACAGTATTGCCCAAAGACCGCCGAACACCGCGGCGGCGCCGCCAACCACCCACACGTGGCGTGCGCGGCCGCCGGTGGTCCGAGCCCGGGCAAACAGACTTGTTGCCGACAGGCTCGCCAGAAAGCAGACGATGCCCGCGATCATCACAGGCACCCAGTCATGGGAGGGTGTTAAGTAGAGAAAAACCTGGGACATGCTGGTCCTTGCGGCCGAATTGAAGATTGACGGGTAGGGTTAAAATTTCCTCAATAATTCCGGAAATGCCGGCAAATACGCGTCACCAGGGCCAAAACGGCGCGCTTATGGGCGGCAACGCACCAGCGGCACATCTGATCGCGCGCGAATGGGCCTATTCAAGGGACATGACTGACCGTTGACATCGGTCAAGGCGCTGCCGCGCGCGGCAAGAACACTTCGCGGCTGGAGGGTCGGGGGAACCGCGCGGTCCGCAGCTTTGCCTTCTAGTGGTTCGATGCCGACGCTTCGCACCCGCGATTGTGTCGGCATCGAACCACAAAGCATTGAGCTTGCTAGTGGTCCGGCCCGACGCTTGGGTACCAAGCGTCGGAGTCGGACCACTAGCCTTCGCGCGCCTCCAGCCAAGAGCGCGCCAGTGCAATGTCCGCCTGCGACAGGTCATGCCCGGCCTGTACGATGCGATGCTCGACCCCGGCGCCCGCCTGCTGCAACAGGAACGCCAGCCGCGCGGCATTGTCGGCGGGCACCAGGGGATCGCGGGCGCCCGACAGAATGAGCACGGGCTTGCCGCCGAGCTGACTGGCTCCCGTCTCGGCAAACGGCGCCATCGCCCGCAACAACACGGCGCGCGCCAAAACCTCCGGCCGCAGCAGCAGCACGGCGGCGGCGATATTGGCGCCGTTGGAATATCCGACTGCGATCGGCGCCGCGATGCCGTAGGCCATGCGCGCCTGCATGACGAAATCCGCCAGTTCGTGGGCGCGCCGGCGCACGTCCTGCTCGTCGAACACGCCTTCGGCGAGGCGGCGGAAGAACCGCGGCATGCCGTTCTCCAAAACCTGGCCGCGCGGGGAGAGCAGGGCCGCGTGCGGCGCGAGCATGCGTCCGAGCGATATCAGATCGTCCTCGTTGCCGCCGGTCCCGTGCAGCAGCAGAAGCGGACGCGCGCTCGCGTCCGGCTGCGGCGCCGGCTCGAACCGGTGAATGAAGGACAGTTCCTCGCTCATGGAGCCTTCGCCAGCCGCAGCACGGCTTCGATCATGGCGGCGGGACTGGCGACGCCGTTGCCGGCAATGTCATGGGCGCTGCCATGCGCGGCGGCCACATCCACCACCCGCTTGATGATTTCGATCTCCTCGCGGCCGAACAGGCCGCCTTCGCCGGCATGGCATGCCGCGCGCACGGCGGGATCGCGCGTGGCCTTCAGGCTGATCTCCGGCCCGATGCCCGCCGGGTCGCCGGTGGCGATGGCGATAATGGTCTTGCCGCTCATGCCGCCTCATCGTCCCGGCGCGAAGCCGGCGGAGCACCTATTCCCAGGGAATCAACGACGCATGGATCACATCCGGCACGCCCTTGCCGCCGACCGAGCGGATGGCGAGATCGACGTCCTTCAGCCCGAACCGGTGGGTGGTGATCTTCTCCAACGGAAACCGCTTGGAGGCGATCTGCGCCAGCGCCAGTTCGCAGGCCTTATAGCTGTGGCCGCGCGCGCTGTGCATGGTGATGAACTTCACGGTGAATTTCTCCAGGGGGAAATTCGGGAATTCCGCCATTTCGCCCTGCACCACGATGGTGCCGCCCTTGCGCTTGAGCGCCTCGATGCCGAGCAGGATCGGAATGGTGCCGGCGCCGGCGGTGCAGTCGAGCGACACGTCGACGCCGCGTCCGCCGGTGATCTCCTTGATGCGCTCGAGCGGATCTTCCTTGTTGACGTCGATCACATAGTCGGCGCCGAGCTCCTTGGCGACCTTCAGGCGCGCGCCGTCCTTCGATGTGCCGGTGACGATGATCAGCGAGGCGCCGGCCTGCTTGCAGATCACGGTCTGCGACAGGCCCTGCTGGCCGGGGCCCTGGATCAGCACGCTGGAATTGTAGCCGACGCCGCCGTCCATCAGCGACCATTCGACGCCATTGGCCATCGGCGTGACCAGCCCGGCCAGTTCCGGGGTCACGCCCTTGGGCACATGATGCACCACCGCGTTCCACGGCAAATAGACGTATTGCGCGAAGCCGCCCCACAGATGCGGAGGCTTTTCGTCCGACGTGTAGCCGTAGCGGATGGCGTCGGGATTGGTGCGCCAATTGGTGTTCTCGCAGTGCCGGTACTGGCCGAGATGGCACCACTCGCATTTGCCGCACATGACGTAGTGCTCGACAAACACCAGGTCGCCTTCCTTGAAGCCTTTGCGGCGGGTGAACTCGCGGCCGGCCTTGGCGATGGTGCCGATATTCTCGTGGCCCATGATGGTGGGCTTGTTGTTGGGCGGATGAGCGTACAGCTTGACGTCGGTGCCGCAGATGCCGGCGACTTCCATCTTCAACAGCGCGCTGTCCTCCGGAACGTCCGGCATGGGATATTCGCGGATCTCGGTCTTGCTCGGACCCACGCGCACAGCCGCCAGCACTTTCTCTGCCACTGAAGAGACCTCCGTTTGATCGAATTCGGCGGGCACTCTAGGACCGGAAGGAGGCCCGTCAAGCCCTGCCAGGGAAACGCGATTTTTCGATGCAACGCGCCTGCGCCCGCGTTCTATATGTAGGAACGGCGCCGGCCGGCAATAAGGCCGCGCCGCCACCAGGGCCCGCCGCCATGCTGGGATTTGTCAAAAAGAGCCCTGAACACCGCCAAGCCCTCGAGCGCGTGCGGGACTGGACGCGGGCGCGGTTTAAGCTGCCTGACGACGCCACCATCCTGGTTTCCGAGTTGGCCTGTACCACCCCGGGCTGCCCGCCGATCGATACGGTGGTCGTGTTCTGGACCGAGGCTGACAAGCGGCATCACTTCAAGGTGTTCAAGCCGGTGGCCGCGGTGGTCGAGGACGACCTGCCGCCCGGCTGGATGAAGAATGCGCTGGCGGAGGAGCCGATGTTCGGCTGTCCCTGCTGCTGACACCGTCCCTCGACGCGCGCAGAAGTTTACGGCATAGATCGGCGTCTCATTGCAAGCGTCGCACACTCGGTAGAGCGGATCACCATGGCCGGACCCCAACTGAAAACCGTCACCCGCACCCAGGGCAACAACAAGGCGCTGAAGGACGGCGCAGTGCAGCCCAAGACCTTCGAATTCGATTTCGAGGAGGTCGATCCGCTGATTGCCGCCTTCCGCCGCATGGTGCGCGGCAACGAGTTCGACATCTGCGAGATGGCGATCACCACCTATGTCTGTGCCAAGGCGCACGGCAAGAAGATGACCGCGGTGCCGGTGTTCCTGGTGCGCGCGTTTCATCACGGCGCCATCCTGGTCAATACCAAGGCCGGCATCCGCACCCCGAAGGACCTGGAAGGCAAGAAGGTCGGCGTCAACCGCGGCTACACCGTCACCACCGGCGTGTGGGCGCGCAGCGTGCTGCAGCAGGAGCACGGCGTCGATTTGAGCAAGATCACCTGGGTGCTGTCCGGTGACGAGCATGTCGCCGAATACAAGCCGCCGGCCAATGTGGTGCCGATCGAGCCGGGGAAGAAAATGGCCGACATGCTGATCGCAGGCGAGCTGGTCGCCGCCATCGGCATCGAGGTCGACCATCCGGACATCAAGCCGCTCATCCCGAATGCACTTGAAGCCGGCCTCGCGGCGCTGCGCAAGGACGGCCATTATCCAATCAACCATCTGGTGGTGATCAAGGACGAGCTGATCGAAAAATATCCCGATCTCGCCGCCGACGTATTCGAGGCCTTTGCCGAATCCAAGCGCCGCTATGTGGAGCGGCTCAAGGCCGGCCAGATCGAAAAGCCGACCGAGGTCGACAAGGTGCACCAGCGGGTGCTGGAGATTGCGGGCGAGCCGCTGCCCTACGGCATCGCGCCCAACCGCAAGATCATCGAGGAATTGATTCAGCACGCGCTGACGCAAGGCATCATCACCAAGCCGGTGAGCGCCGACGAATTGTTCGCGCCCAGCACGCGAAGCCTGGTCGGGTGATCTGATGTCCGTGTCCCGGGCGCGGCACAGCACGCGCTTAATACCTCCCCCTGAAAGGGGGAGGTCGATTTGCGTTAGCAAATCGGGTGGGGGTCATTGGTGCCACGACCCCCACCCTAACCCTCCCCCTTGCAGGGGGAGGGAACGCTCACAGCATCCGGGACATGTTGCGGCTACGACCGTCCCGCCAGTTCGCGCGCCTTGGTGAGGTGATTATAGCTGCGAACCGGCGCGCACATCAGGAAGCGGTAGCCCTGCTTGATGATGCGCTCGGCATTGCCGGCTTCCACATGGGGATGGCCGACCACGACATTGTGCTTCTTGCAGGTGTCGACCACGCGCGCCATCCATTTGAGCACTTCGGCATGCTCGTATTGGCGCGGATAGCCGAGTTCCTGCGAGAGATCGCCTTCGCCGATCAGGATGGCGCCGATGCCGGGTACCTTGCTCAGCATGGCGTCGAGGTTTTCCACGCCGCGGGTGTCCTCGATCTGTAAAATCACGAAAATCTCGCCTTGCGGGTTGAGCGGCCAGACATCGGCCTTCTGGTAATAGTCCTGCTGGCCGAGGCCCCAGTAGCGCGCGGCCGCGGTCGGCCCGTCGCCGCGGATGCCGGGCGGCTCATAGAGCGGCTTGCCCTTCAGGCGCGGATAGCGGCAGGCGCCGACCGCATTGGCGGCCTCCTCGACGGTGCTGATATGCGGAAACACGATGCCGTAGCAGCCCATGTCGAGGGCCTGCTTGGCGTGCCATTGCGCCATCTCGACGCCGTTGACCGGCACCCGCACCATCGGCGTGACGGCGGGGACCACCGATGCCGCCTTGGCGATCTGCGCGCGGTTGAGCATGTATTGCAGGCAATCCCGCAGCGCGCGTCCGTCCCAGGGATTGTGCTCCATCTCAAACACGACGCCATCGTATTTCGATGTGCTCATCGCCAGCGCGGCGTCGGTTTCGGCGGGCGAGAACGCCGCAAAGGCGTGCTGCCCCTGTTCGAGCGCGCGAATGACGCCGTTCAGGCGCGGTATCTCAGCCATTCCAGTCTCCCCTGTGCCGCCGGCATCCTATCAGATGGCCGCGCCGGTTTGACAATGGCGCGCCCGGATTCGTAGAACCTGCAAGCCTTAACCCTTTGCCCCGGCGGATATCATGATCATCGATTGCCACGGCCATTACACGACCGAGCCCAAGGATTTGCACCGTTTCCGCAAGGAGCAGACCGAGGCGGTCAAGACCAAGGCGCCGCTGCCCGCGCGGGCGGCGCTGAAGATGTCCGACGACGAGATCAGGACATCGATCGAGGGCGCGCAGCTCAAGCTGCAGCGCGAACGCGGCACCGATCTGACCATCTTCTCACCGCGCGCGTCCGGCATGGGCCATCACATCGGCGACTTCGCGGTGTCGAAGGAGTGGACCGAGATCTGCAACGACCTGATCCACCGGGTCTGCACCCTGTTCCCGAAGAATTTCATCGGCGTCTGCCAGCTGCCGCAGACGCAAGGCGAGGCGCCGACTTCGTCGATCAAGGAACTCGAGCGCTGCGTCAAGGAACTCGGCTTCGTCGGCTGCAACCTCAATCCTGATCCGTCCGGCGGCTATTTCAACGCGCCGCCGCTGACCGACAAGTGGTGGTATCCGGTCTATGAGAAGATGATCGAGCTCGACGTGCCGGCGATGATTCATGTCTCCGGCTGCTGCAATCCCGCGCAGCACACCACCGGCTCCTACTATCTCAACGCCGACACCATGGCGGTGATGCAGCTCATCCTGTCCGATGTGTTCAAGGATTTCCCCAAGCTCAAGCTGATCATTCCCCATGGCGGCGGCGCGGTGCCGTACCACTGGGGCCGCTTCCGCGGGATCGCGCTCGACAACAAGCGCCCGGAACTGGCCGAGATCATGGGCAACAACATCTTCTTCGACACCTGCGTCTATCACCAGCCCGGCATCGACCTGCTTACCAAGGTGGGGCCGGGCG